>Ga0302155_10001619_pt1 | contig 16225 bp, 16 predicted proteins | sample I_Bog_N3_1_FD_193508 | JGI IMG/M metagenome (GOLD analysis project Ga0302155, IMG submission 193508) | Peat permafrost microbial communities from Stordalen Mire near Abisko, Sweden - I_Bog_N3_1 | ecosystem: Environmental > Terrestrial > Soil > Wetlands > Peat | place: Sweden: Abisko, Stordalen...
TTTGGCATCGAGGAAGGCTGGAGTCTCGTCAAGGTGATGGCGAATGTAGTAGCCGACCGGCCCGATCACGATACCCAGCAGAAACGGCAGGCGCCAGCCCCAGCTGGCCAACGATTGCGCATCCAGGCTACTGGTGACGAAGGTGCCTACCGCTGCACCCAGCAACACGGCCAAGCCGATGCTGGCCTGAATCCAGCTGGAATAGTAGGCACGTTCTTTGGGTGGCGCGTATTCGGTGAGAAAGGCGGTAGCGCTACCCATTTCACCACCCGCGGAAAAACCTTGCAGCAAGCGGGCGACGACAATGAGCAAAGGTGCGAACACGCCGATCTGGGCATAGGTAGGAGCCAGGCCGATGAGCGTAGTGCCGGCTGCCATGAGCAGAATCGTCAACGATAGTGCGGCCTTGCGGCCGACACGGTCGGCATAGATGCCGAGCACAATACCGCCTACCGGGCGCATGAAGAAACCGACGCCGAAGGTGGCTACCGCCAACAACAGCGACGTCAGCTCGTTTCCGGTCGGGAAAAACAACTTGGCAATGATGACGGCAAAGAAACTGTAGACCGTGAAGTCGAACCATTCAAGACCGTTGCCGATCACGGTAGCAATAATGGCGCGGCGGCGTTGGTCGCCGCTGACGACAAGCGGTGGTGCAGCATAGACAGTATTGGCTTGCATGGTTGCTCCCTGGAGTAAAACGATATTGTTTTGTGCTTTGATAGTAGAGGGAGCACCAGCCAAGCCAAAAATGATATCTACGCATGTTGGCATGCGTGTAGCGCATGCATGCGTAAAAAAGGGCGCAATGCATTTCTGCATGCGCCCTCTTCGTTGATTCATGCTGATCGAATGATCAGATCCGGATCAAGCAAATATGACTCAGACTCAAGCCTTGATTGCTGGCTCTGCGTTACGCAAACGGATATGCAATTCGCGCAGTTGCTTCTCGTCGACAGCTGACGGTGCTTGCGTGAGCAGACACTGCGCGCGCTGGGTCTTGGGGAAAGCAATCACGTCGCGGATCGACTCGGCGCCAGCCATCATGGTGACCAGACGGTCCAGACCGAAGGCGATGCCACCATGCGGAGGCGCACCGTATTGCAGCGCGTCGAGCAAGAAGCCAAACTTCAGGCTGGCTTCTTCGTCGTCAATCTTCAAGGCGCGGAACACCTTGCTCTGCACATCGGCACGGTGGATACGGACCGAGCCGCCACCCATTTCCCAGCCGTTGAGAACCAGGTCGTAGGCCTTGGCAATAGCAGCACCCGGATTGGTCGAGATGAAATCTTCGTGACCATCCTTGGGCGAGGTAAACGGATGATGCAGTGCGACCCAGCGCTGGTTGTCTTCATCGTATTCAAACATCGGGAAGTCGACCACCCACAACGGACGCCATGCATCGTCGAGCAAACCGTTTTTCTTGCCGAAGTCGCTGTGACCGATCTTCACGCGCAGCGCGCCGATGGCATCGTTGACCACCTTGGTCTTGTCGGCGCCGAAGAAAATCAGGTCGCCATCTTGCGCACCAGTTTTTTCGACGATGGCTGCCAAAGCAGCATCGTGCAGGTTCTTGACGATCGGCGACTGCAAGCCATCACGGCCTTTGGCCTTTTCATTGACCTTGATGTAAGCCAGACCCTTGGCACCATAGATGGCGACGAACTGGGTGTAGGCGTCGATTTCCGAACGCGGCATATCGGCACCGCCCGGCACGCGCAGACCAACCACACGACCGCCTTCGCTGTTGGCAGCACCGGCGAAGACCTTGAAGTCGACGTCTTTCATGACCTCGGTCAGTTCGGTGAACTCCAGTTTCACGCGCATGTCCGGCTTGTCAGAACCGTACATGCCCATGGCGGTAGCGAAGTCCATCACCGGGAATGGGTTCGGCAGGTCGATATCGAGCGTGTTCTTGAACACCAGACGAATCATGCCTTCGAACAGATCGCGGATTTCCTGTTCATTCAAGAAAGAGGTTTCGCAGTCGATCTGTGTGAATTCCGGCTGACGGTCAGCGCGCAAATCTTCGTCCCGGAAGCACTTGGTGATCTGGTAATAACGGTCAAAGTTGGCCACCATCAGCAATTGCTTGAACAACTGCGGCGATTGCGGCAGAGCGAAAAATTCGCCAGCATTCACGCGCGATGGCACCAGGTAATCGCGTGCACCTTCTGGCGTGGACTTGGTGAGCATCGGCGTTTCGATGTCGATGAAACCTTGCGCATCGAGGAACTTGCGCACTTCCATGGCGACCTTGTAACGCAGACGTAGATTGTTTTGCATTTGCGGACGGCGCAGGTCCAGCACGCGGTGAGTCAGGCGAGTAGTTTCCGACAGATTGTCGTCGTCCAGCTGGAACGGTGGCGTCACCGATGGATTGAGCACTTCCAGCGAATGCGCCAGCACTTCGATTTTGCCCGAAGTCAGGTTGGCGTTGGAGGTGCCCTCAGGACGACTACGCACCACACCGGTGATGCGCAGGCAGAATTCATTACGCACGGCTTCGGCGTTCTTGAACACCTCGGCACGGTCCGGATCACAGACCACTTGCACCAGACCTTCGCGATCGCGCAGGTCGATGAAAATCACGCCGCCGTGGTCGCGACGACGGTGCACCCAGCCACACAGGCTGACGGTTTGGCCGAGCAGTGCCTCTGTTGTGAGGCCGCAGTATTGAGTTCGCATGGACATATTCAGGTTCCGGTTACAGTATTTGATTCAGTTCGTTGTGATTAGGGACGGCCGATGCTGGCCGGGTTGGCTGCACCAACGCTATTCTTGTTGGCCTGCTGCTCAGGCCCGACCACACCCATGGAGACAATGTACTTGAGCGCTTCATCCACACTCATTTCCAGCTCAATGGTGTCGGCACGCGGCACCATCAGGAAAAACCCAGAGGTCGGATTGGGCGTGGTTGGCACATATAAGCTGACATAGTCATCGGTCAGGTGATTTTTGACTTCACCGCTGGGAATGCCGGTGAGGAAGGCTATGGTCCAGGACCCTTGGCGGGGATACTGCACCAGCACCGCCTTGCGAAAAGCATTGCCGGACGACGAGAACAGCGTGTCCGAGACTTGCTTGACGCTGGAGTAGATCGATTTGACCACCGGAATACGATTGAGCACACCCTCCCACAGACGCAGTACCTGACGGCCGATGATATTGCGCGCGGCCAGACCGGTGATGAAAATGATGAGCAAGGTCAGAATGCTGCCCAGGCCGGGAATGCGAAATCCAATCAAGGCCTCCGGCCGCCATCTTACCGGCAGCAGCAGCAGGGACTGATCCATGGTGCCAATGATCAGATTGAGCACCCACAGCGTAATAGCCAGGGGGACCAGAATCAGCAAGCCGGTAATGAAGTATTTGCGCATGGTCTTAGATTGGGCTTAGGAGGCGCTGGGCGCACTCGGTGCAGCAGCAGGAGCCGCCGCCGCAGGCGCGGCAGCAGCGGGGGCGGGGGCAGGTGCAGCAGCAGCGGCCGGAGCTGCAGCTGCTGTCGGATCACTGGCGGGCAAGGCCGTGCCAGTGGCGCCAGCACTATTGGCGGTGATGCCGCCATTGCCACGAAAATCGGTAACGTACCAGCCCGAGCCCTTGAGCTGGAAGCCGGCGGCGGTCAATTGTTTTTTGAAGCTGTCTTTGCTACAGGATGGGCAGACTGTCAACGCGTCGTCAGACATCTTTTGCAGTACATCTTTGGCAAACCCACAGGCTTCACAGCGATACGCGTAAATTGGCATGAAATACTCCGCAAAAATCGTCCAAAACCCTGAATTATAAAGGTTTTTCTGGATTTATTACGAGTCTGCCGCTTGCCAAGCGCATTGGCAAGACAAGCACGCTGCCAAAGAGCAACATTACTGGCGCCAGCGACATTGCCCAATTCTACTGCGAATGTCTCAAAAGCTTACTGGGGAAGGCTTGGAAGGTATTTGCCCTGGCCTCGTTCAGTTCAATGGCACTGCGCCAGGGTTTCCAGAAAACGACGGGACCACCAGTGCACATCGTAATGGCCAACGTTGCTCAGTAAGGCCGCATGACGCTGGCGACGCTCCTCCAATGGCATCTGCAAGGCGCGCTGAATGGCATCTGCGGTGCCACAGGTATCGTAGGGATTGACCAGTACGGCGGCCGTCAATTGCTCGGCAGCGCCGGCAAAGCGCGACAATACCAGCACACCAGGATCGGCGGCGTCCTGAGCGACAATGAATTCCTTGGCGACCAGGTTCATGCCATCGCGCAACGGTGTCACCAGCGCTACGGCGCAGGCGCGATACAAACCCGGCAAACGCTTGCGTGCGACCGTGCGATACAGGTAGCGGATCGGCATCCAGTCGAAGTCGCCATAATCGCCGTTGATGGCGCCGCACAGGCTTTCCAGCTCATTCTGAATATCGTTGCAGGCATTGATGTCGCCCCGGCTGGGCGAGACCACTTGCAGCAAGGTCGCGCTATGGCGATGTTCGGGATAGCGTCGCAACAGTTCGCGAAAGGCGCGCAGACGATGCGGCAGCCCTTTGGAATAATCCAGCCGGTCCACGCCGATGAGCAGGCGCCGGCGCGAGTATTCACTGCGGGTGCTGGCGAAACATTCACGGGCTTCGCGGGCGCGACCCAGTCGCTGAAAATCTTCGACGTCAATGCCGACCGGGAAGACAGCGGCACAAACCGTATTGTTGAAGGCGCGAAAACAGCCATTGCCGAGATGTTCTGTGCCAGCCTCGGCGCCGACGTAGTGGCTAAAGTGCGCCAGGTCGGTCGCACTTTGAAAACCCAGTAGATCGTAAGCGAAGAAGGCACGCAGCAACCATTCGTGGGCAGGAATGGCCACCAGAGTCTGTTGTGACGACAGAGGAATATGCAGAAAAAAACCGATGCGATTGCGGCAACCCAGCGCCCGCAATTCGGCCGCTAGTGGAATGAGGTGATAGTCGTGTATCCATATCAGGTCATCGGGCTGCAACAAGGGCATGAGTCGACGCGCAAATAGCTGGTTGACGCGTTGATAGTCTTGCAGGTGTTCGGCGGCAAATTGTGCCAGATCGAGTCGATTATGAAATACCGGCCATAAGACGTCGTTGGCGTAGCCGCGATAGTAAGCGTCATGATCGGCAACACACAGATCGAGCTCGGCCAGAGTAACGCCGCCAGCCTGATAGACATGCAAGGCGGCATCATCTTGCGCGTCGGTGGTAAGTACCTTGCCGCTCCAGCCGAACCAGAGGCCGCCGGCGCGCCGCAAGATTTCTGGCAGAGCCACTGCCTGAGCTCCGGCAGCCGATTTGCGAGGATCAGTCAGACGATCCGAAACAACGACCAGGCGAGACATGGGTGAACTCCTAGGTTTGGTAGGACGATGCGCTCAAATCGCGCTCTCCCAGGATACCGACAGCCGAAAGGAGCAACTGCGAAAGCGCGACAGGCAACACCAGCAAGGAGGGTGGTACCAGTACAGCATCAGGCTGCGCTGCCAGATCAACCTGGGTGCCGTCGAAGTCTAGAAACAATGCGTCAGCGACATGGTCGTATTCACGATTTTGCAAAGTCATGCCGTTGAGGTCAATTCAGAAACGATTAGTTCCAAGTGATTTTTTTGACGATATTATTTATTGTTTGTTGGAATAAATCACAGTCCATTTAATAACGACGACGCAGTATGCCATGCAGGCGATGACCTTGATGCTGACACAAAATCATGAAGATGCATGTGCCGCCGATGATACTAATGCGTAGATGATCACTGGGACTGAACTTGTGTTTGTGGAATCGGCGCTACCAATTGCGGTAGCAACGAGCCAACCTCAATTGACCGGTCGCGCATATAAAAACAGCTGGATTGCCTCTCGACAATCCAGCTGTTTTGAAGCCCCGCAGAAGAGGGTTCAGGGAGCGATGGACTCCAGCGCGAACAAATCTGCCGGATTTTCGCGGCGTCGGATCAGGTGCACCTGGTCGCCATCGACCAGCACTTCCGCAGCCCGTGCGCGCGTGTTGTAGTTGGAGGCCATGGTCATGCCATAAGCCCCGGCCGACATCAGCGCGAGCAAGTCGCCGGGCGCAATGGCTAATTCCCGTGCCCGCGCCAGCCAGTCACCCGACTCGCACACCGGCCCGACCACGTCATAGACCTGGGCTGGCTCAGCACGCTGCTGCACCACCTGCACGCCGTGCCAGGCTTCGTACAGCGCCGGACGCATCAAATCGTTCATGGCGGCATCTACGACAGCGAAATTCTTGCCTTCGCCATGCTTGAGATATTGCACTTCGGTCACCAGGAGACCGGCATTACCGACGATGGAACGGCCTGGCTCGAACATCACCTTGATCGGTGCACCAGCGTATTTCTCAAGGCGCCAGGCGTCAACACGGGTAAACAGGCGCCCCAGGTAGTCGCCCACCGGCACTGGTTGCTCGTCGTCATAGGTGATGCCGATACCGCCGCCGATGTCGAGGTGATGAATGTGAATGTCTTCTGCTTCGAGACGGTCGATCAGTTCTATCACCTTGTCCAACGCTTCCAGCAGTGGAGCATCGTCAAGCAATTGCGAACCAATGTGGCAGTCAATGCCGACCACGTCGATGTGCGGCAGGGCTGCGGCGCTGCGATAGCAGGCCAACGCGTCTTCATAGGCAACGCCGAACTTGTTTTCCTTGAGTCCGGTGGAGATGTAAGGATGGGTCTTGGCGTCAACGTTAGGGTTCACACGCAGCGATACGCGCGCGCGCTTGCCGGTTTCGGCCGCGACCTCGTTGAGACGGTGCAACTCGGGAATCGACTCGACGTTGAAGCACAGGATGTCGTGTTCGAGCGCCAGACGCATTTCGTCGCGGCCCTTGCCGACACCGGAAAAAATCACCTTGCGCGGATCACCACCGGCCGCGATCACTCGCAACAACTCGCCACCGGAGACGATATCAAAGCCGGAACCCAGCTTACCCAGCAGGTTCAATACCGCCAGGTTGGAGTTCGATTTGACCGAATAACAGACCAGTGCACCGTCGGCTGTGCGGCCATGCTTCTTGCAGGCATCCGCATAGGCAGCATAATTGACCGTCAGCGCCGCTTTGGAGTAGACATACAAGGGCGAGCCAAATTGGCGGACCAGCGCCGTCAACGGCAGATTCTCGGCATGCAGTACGCCGTCACGGTAAGAAAAATGAGACATGAATGATTATTTGGAAATGGTTGTGCTCGACGCTTTACCAGCATCATCAACGGTATCAGCCTGGCCAGACTTGTCAGTTTGATCAGATTTGTCTGGCACTACCGCTGGGGCTTTGGTTTGCATTGGATGCTCAGGCAGTTTGGGCATATACAACGGCCCCTTCTGACCACAAGCAGTCAATACCAGCATCAGCGCACTAGCGCACAGGGTGGCCAAGCGGCCACGAGAAAAATGAAATGAGGACTTCACGATAGAATCACGGGTTTACATCAATGTTTCGGAGTGTAGCATGACAGAATCAGAATTCCTGGCCCTCGCAGATTCCACCTTGAACGCCATCGAAGGCGCACTGGAAGAAGCCACCGATGCAACTGAGCTCGATGTGGAGTGTAGCCGCAGTGGAAATGTACTGGAAATCGAATGCATCACCAGCAATACCAAGATCATTGTCAACAGCCAGGCGCCGATGCAGGAGTTGTGGCTGGCCGCCAAATCTGGTGGCTATCATTACAAATTTGACGGTACGCGCTGGGTCAGCACACGTGACGGTTCCGAGCTGTTCGCCACCCTGTCAGCCGCAGTGACGGCTCAAGCTGGTGTTGCCGTGGTTCTGCCGGCCCTCTGATGGCAGCGACATTGGCGGCATTTAGGGACACTGTCGCACATACCCTGCGACGGAATCGAATGCCCCAAATTGATTGTTAACAGGCACTGGCGTGACTTATACTCTCGCATCTCTCATCGTCATCGCTATTCTGGAAAGCATCTTCAATGCGCAGCACGACCACGCAATCCACCCCTCGCATGCCTACACGGGCACGCACTTTGATTGAACAACATGGATTGACGAAGCTGCAAATGCTGGTCGCCCTAGTTGTGATTGCCATCATTGCGATGGTAGTGGTGCCGCGCTTGCGCACAGCGATCAACCATACCCATACGCCGGAAATTGTCACCGCCGAGCAAGATATCGACGCCATCAACCTGGCCCTGCGAGCGTACAAACAGGACAACATCCGTTATCCCAGCGAGGAACAAGGCTTGCTGGCCTTGATCATCAAACCGGCGCGGCCGCCGGGGACACCGCACTGGAAAACCGGCGGCTATATCGAGCGCTTACCGCGGGACCCGTGGGGCAATTCCTATCAATATCGTTTGTCGGAAGATGAAGAGAAGACCGATGTCTTTTCATTCGGTGCCAAGGGCCCGGATGCAGGCGACGATAGCGATACTATCGTGCGCGGTAGCAAGCACTGAAGCGCCTGATAAACACCGTTAATGGTGTTGCGCTTTACTCCGGCTCAGGATCGTCAAGCTTTTTACGCGTTTCCAGGCGGGCCGTCTGACGCAAGGCCGCAGCGCTCTTACCATGTGGCCCGGCAGCGCGCTGTTTGGCCAGCACGGCGAGAGGATTGCGCGGCTTGGTCATGCGCTGCGACGGCTCGATACGAAAACTCAGTTTCTGCCTGCTGCCTAGCGTTTTGTTAGCCATCACCGCCCGGCCCTTCTCTGTTACCTTTCTTACAATACGTAGCGTGACAGGTCTTCGTTGACCGCCAGCTCGCTGAGCCGTTCGTTGACATAATCGGCATCGATTACAATCGTCTGCGTACCGGTTTCACCGGCAGCAAAGGAAATTTCTTCCAGCAGCTTTTCCATCACCGTGTAGAGACGACGAGCACCAATGTTTTCGGTCTTTTCATTGACTGCATAGGCAATCTCCGCCAGTTGCTGGATACCACTATCGGCGAATTCAACGGTGACGCCCTCGGTGGCAAGCAGGGCCGCATATTGTTTGGTCAGGCAGGCGTCGGTACCAGTCAAAATGCGCACGAAGTCGGCGATCGACAGGGAGTCGAGTTCTACTCTGATCGGGAAGCGTCCTTGCAATTCCGGAATCAGGTCCGACGGCTTGGCCAGGTGAAAGGCACCTGACGCGATGAACAGGATATGGTCGGTCTTGATCATGCCGTACTTGGTATTGACCGTGGTGCCTTCCACCAGCGGCAGTAGGTCCCGTTGCACGCCGGCACGCGAGACTTCGGCACCGGTCTGCGAGCGCGTGGCAATCTTGTCAATCTCATCAAGAAACACAATGCCATTCTGCTCGACATTGGTGATCGCCTTTTGCTTCAACTCGTCTTCATTGATCAGTTTGCCAGCTTCTTCCTCGATCAGGAGTTTCATGGCTTCGCGAATCTTGACCTTGCGGGTTTTTTTGCGATTGTTGCCAATCCCCGAGAACATCGATTTGATCTGCTCGGTCATTTCTTCCATGCCCGGCGGCGCCATGATTTCCATCTGCGGCGCCATCTCGGCCAGATCGAGTTCAATTTCACGGTCGTCCAACGCACCTTCACGCAAACGCTTGCGGAAGGTTTGACGGGTATTGTTGTCTTTATTTTCCGGTGCGTCAGCGGGGGCAGTGGGCGCACTGTTGCTGTTGTCGGGAGTAAAGCCAAAATCGCGCGCCGGCGGCAGCAGGATATCAAGCACACGATCTTCGGCGGCGTCTTCGGCACGTGCGCGCACCTTGCGCATTTCGGCTTCGCGAGTCTGCTTGATGCCGATGTCGATGAGGTCACGAATGATGGTGTCGACATCACGACCGACATAACCAACTTCAGTGAACTTGGTGGCTTCGATCTTGATGAAAGGCGCATCGGCCAACTTGGCCAGACGCCGGGCAATCTCGGTCTTACCAACACCGGTAGGGCCGATCATGAGGATATTCTTGGGCGTGATTTCGTGCCGCAGCGGCTCGGCAACCTGCTGACGTCGCCAGCGATTGCGCAGGGCAATGCCAACGGCGCGCTTGGCACGGCTTTGGCCGACCACGTGTTTATCCAGTTCGGAAACGATTTCTTTGGGCGTCATGTTCATGATGTTGTTCTTCGCAATACAGTCGGAAAATACTGGATTCAATCCAGGGTTTCGATGATGTGATTCAGATTGGTATAGATGCACAGCTCGCCAGCGATCACCAATGATTTTTTGACAATCTCGGCCGGCGTAAGCTCGGTATTTTCCTGCAAGGCCTTGGCCGCTGACTGCGCAAAGGTACCGCCGGAGCCGATGGCGCCGATGCCGTCGGTCGGTTCCAGCACGTCGCCGTTACCGGTGATGACCAGTGTGGTATCGCGATCGGCGGTCAGGAGCATGGCTTCCAGACGACGCAACATGCGATCGGTGCGCCATTCCTTGGCCAGTTCCACCGACGCCCGCATGAGGTTGCCCTGATGTTTTTCGAGTTTGGATTCAAACAGGTCCAGCAGCGTAAAAGCATCGGCAGTACCGCCGGCAAAACCCACCAAAACCTTGCCCTGATAGAGCTTACGCACCTTGCGTGCAGTGCCTTTCATGACAACGTTGCCAAGCGTTACCTGCCCATCGCCGCCCAACGCTACAACATTGCCGCGCCGCACCGAAAGGATGGTGGTGCCGTGAAATTGTTCCATGCTAATACCTCGAATGTAAGGATGCTGCTGAAATGCCATTGTTGCTTGTTGGGGTGAAATGGGGACAGGCGCGCCGATTGCAAGACGCGCAGTATCTCCTTGCAGATGCGCTATTTTACGCTGCCCTGCGTATCTGGACCGGAGCCCGGAGTAAGGCGTGCATGCCGTGTGTGCAGCGCCGCCCCTCATCCTGTTAACGCCTCACGATACTTTCCGAGGGCCTGCTCATTTGATGCTGAGTTTCCAGTGTCAGGCGGTATGGCGCTCGCAGCAGCTCGCTCAGCGTGCATTGGTATGCGCCTTTCACCAGACGTTCTCCCCACTGATTTTCGGGCGCTTCGTTGTGCAAGAATTTGTCGTCCTTGGCAACCACAAACGCAATCTGATTGTGCGTCAGAAATTTTCGCAATGCCTCCGGCGACGTTATCCGGGTATTTTTAAATTCAGCGATCAAGGGGGGAGATGCGGCGATATGACTGAGCAACGGTGTGCTGCAAACGGAAAACAACAGCGCCATTTTTTCCAATCGCGCCACAGGCGGAAGCTCAATCCCTGGCTTCCGGTTTGTTTTAATTCATCGAAAAATGCCGCGAGATGCCGAAAAGAAAGATCTGAGTCACCTGTCTGGACTGTTTGATCGGTGCCATTATCAGGAATGACCGCGTGCTGCAATGCGCTGTGTGCACGATCAAATTCACGCCTGTAAAAGGTCTGACCCATGACGGTTGTGCTGCAGATCGCGCTGCTCTGGATTGCTATCCAATCCAGGCTGGAGCGTAACGACCGTCTCGAAACGGCTTACTGCGCTGGCATGTGAAATGCCATCCATTTTCATCCTCAGGGCTGGTTAACAGCGACGGATGAAAGCTGCCGCCGCTTGCGCAAGGCACCAGGCAGAAGACGCGCTGGCCACATTGCATGATGTGGGGCCAACGCCGACAGAATTTAGCATTTTGGCAACACGAACGAGACTATGCCCACAGCGTGCTGTGGGCATAGTCATGTGGCTAGCAGTGTTGGCTGGCTTAAACGGACAAGGTCATCAGGCTGGCATTGCCGCCTGCGGCCGTCGTATTGACACACAAGGCGCGTTCGGCAACCAGGCGCCAGACGGCAATCGAAGCATCATCGGTGGTCGGCAGCAATGGTATCAGTGCTCCCTGACGGGCAGCTAAACGTGTGCGCCATTGTGCAATGAGCGCCACATCAAGCAGCGCCAGGTGCAGATCCACCGCATCAAGCGTGCTACTGACTTCGATTGCCGCACGCACCTGCTCAGGTAGGCCGGCCGGAATCAAGGTCGCTGCTTCGCTGCTGACAACGGCAATATTGCCGGTGGCAAGCACAGCGGCTAATTGATTGAGCAACGCGGCAATGCTATTGGCAACACACAGCACCTTGCCGCGTGCAGCAAACGACAAGGTGTTGCGTTCTCCGGTCGGTCCTGGCAACGTCAGCGTCTTATGCAACAAACTTTCGCGGGCATACTGCACACCCAGTTGCCACAGCTTGGAATGACCATGGGTAGCGGCCCAATCAAGTAAGGCCTGGAGCGCTACGGACATGTCCGGTGTGACGCTCGATTGCGCAAACACGCTTGGCTCGGCATGGCGCTGCAGGCGCTTCAGATACAAAGGACCGCCGGCCTTGGGACCGGTACCCGACTTACCCTCGCCGCCGAACGGTTGTACGCCGACGACCGCACCGACAATATTGCGATTAACATAAATGTTGCCGACATGCGCGCGTTGGGTGACGAACTCGATGGTCTCATCGATACGCGAATGCACACCCAGCGTCAGGCCGTAACCGCTGGCGTTGATGGTATCGACCAGTTGCGGCAAGTCGTCCCGACGGTAACGCAGTACGTGCAGCACCGGGCCAAAGACTTCGCGTTCCAATTGCGCAATGCTATCGATTTCAATCACGGTCGGCGCCACAAAGGTGCCGTGTTCATGCCGAGCATCCAGCGGTAACTGATAGACCTTCGCGCTTTGCTTCATCTTTTCGATATGTGCCAGCAAACGGTGCTGCGCTTCGACATCGATGACGGGACCGATGTCGATAGCCAGACAATCCGGACGGCCTACGCGCAACTCTTGCATGGCGCCTTTGAGCATGGTCATGGTCTTGTCGGCAATATCTTCCTGTAGACACAATACGCGCAAGGCAGAACAGCGTTGGCCGGCGCTGTCGAAAGCCGAACTCAGTACATCTTGCACCACCTGTTCGGGCAAGGCGCTGGAGTCGACAATCAGTGCATTCTGACCACCGGTTTCGGCGATGAAGGGAATGTCGCCATGGGCGTCCTTGATGCGTGCCGCCAAGGTGCGATTGATCAGTTGCGCTACTTCGGTCGAGCCGGTGAAAATCACGCCCTTGACGCGGGTATCACCGGTCAGCAAGGCGCCAACGGTTTCGCCCGGTCCTGGCAGGAATTGCAACGCTGCACGCGGCACCCCGGCCTGATGCAACAATTGCACAGCACGATGGGCGATCAGCGGCGTCTGTTCGGCAGGTTTGGCTAGCACTACATTACCGGCGGCCAGCGCAGCGCTGACTTCACCAATGAAAATCGCCAGCGGGAAATTCCATGGGCTGATACAGACCACCGGCCCCCATGCCAACTGATTGCCGTCATGGCGCGACTGCGCAGCGTAATAGCGCAGGAAATCGACGGCTTCGCGCACTTCGGCAATCGCGTTCGGCAGCGACTTTCCTGCTTCGCGCACGGCCAAGGCCATCAACTCGGCCATGTGACTTTCAAACAGATCGGCAGCATGCTCCAGCATCAGGGAGCGATCGGCCGGCACGGTGGCCTGCCACTGCGCGGCAAACACTTCAGCCGCGAACAAGGCATGCTCGACATCGGCGCGCGAGGCCTCACTGACCTGCCCCACGATATCGCGGTGATCGGCCGGATTGGCAATGCTGTGTGCCTGATCCGGCGCTGCTACTCCGCCATGCAACAAAGGAGTGGCCTGCCATTGATACGCCGACCAGTTGCCAAAAGCAATGTCGAGTTCACGCAAGACATTTTCATTACTCAGATCGAGGCCGGCCGAATTGCTGCGTTCGGCACCGTATAAGTTGCGCGGCAAGACAATTTGCGGATGCGGCGCACCACCGCTTTGACGCACGCTGGCCACAGGATCGGCAATCAAGGTGTCGATGGCGACCTCTTCATCAACGATCTGATTGACGAACGATGAATTGGCGCCATTTTCCAGCAGTCGGCGTACCAGGTAAGCCAGCAGGGTCTGGTGCGAACCGACCGGTGCATAAATACGACAAGCTTTGCCCAACTGATCAGCGCCGACTACTTGGTCATACAAGGTTTCGCCCATGCCATGCAGGCATTGAAATTCATAATCGTCGATCTGATGCTGCTGCGCCCAGGTGTAAATCGCCGCCAGGGTATGTGCGTTGTGGGTAGCGAATTGCGGATAGATGACATCACTCACGGCCAGCAGTTTTTGCGCACAGGTCAGATAAGAGACGTCGGTATGCACCTTTCGGGTATAGACCGGATAACCGTCCATGCCGTCAACCTGAGCGCGTTTGATTTCACTATCCCAGTACGCGCCCTTGACCAGACGCACCATCAACTTGCGACCACTACGGCGGGCCAGATCGGCCAGATAGTCGATCACGAAAGGACAACGTTTCTGATACGCCTGCACCACGAAACCAAGCCCGTCAAACCCCTCCAGTGCAGGATCAAACGCCAGTGCTTCCATCAGATCGAGCGACAGTTCCAGACGATCGGCTTCTTCGGCATCAATGTTCAGACCAATGTTGTAAGACTTGGCCAGCACCAGTAACTGTTGCAGCCGCGGCAGCAGCTCGCTCATCACACGCACATGTTGCGCACGTGAGTAGCGCGGATGCAAGGCGGACAACTTGACCGAAATACCAGGACCGTCCTTGATGCCGCGACCATTGGAGGCGCGACCGATAGCGTGAATGGCGGCTTCGTAGGAGTCGTAATAAAAGGCGGCATCGTGTTCGGTGAGCGCAGCTTCGCCGAGCATGTCATAGGAATAACGATAGCCACGTTTTTCATTGTCACGGCTGTTGGCGAGTGCTTCTGCGATGGTCTGACCGGTGACGAACTGATTGCCCAGCATGCGCATGGCCAGATCAACACCCTTGCGAATGAGTGGTTCGCCACCCTTGTTGATAAGTCGCGTGAGCGCCGAGGCCAGACCACCTTCGCTATTGGTACCGACCAGTTTTCCGGTAATGAGCAAGCCCCAGGTGGCCGCATTGACGAACAGCGACGGCGATTCGCCCAGATGCTTGCGCCAGTCACCCTTGCTGATCTTGTCGGCAATCAAGCGATCGGCGGTCTGATGATCGGGAATGCGCAAGAGCGCTTCGGCCAGACACATCAACGCCACACCTTCTTCCGAAGACAAGGAAAATTCATGCATCAAGGCATCCACACCGGAGGCGCGAGTGCGCTTGGTACGCACCGCCTGCACCAGCTTGCGCGCCAAGTCCTGCGTTGCGCCAGTCCAGCTCGCGTTGCTTTGCACTTGCTGCAACAGCCATTGCACGGCGCTGTGCTCATCGCGCCGGTAAGCGGCAGTAATGGCACCACGCAAGGCGCTCGGCGCTGGCATGACTTCTTGATGGAAAGCGGAAAATGCTGCCGCAGCGAGCGAAGGAAGTGGGCTATTCATATTGTTGTCTCACAGAATCGGCGAACAAAAGGGCGGTTGGATGGAAGCGATTCTATGCGGTATAGACCAATATTAATTCTGCATTTACGCACAATGTTACGAATATTATTCGTAAAATTTAAAATTTAAAAAATAATATTTTCAAGCATTTCCTGTATCACAAATGAAAACACCCGCCCCAGACATGCGGGCGGGTGTTGCTAAGAACCGTACCGGCGACGCCGGATAACAATTAATTGCCGAAAATCAAATTCAGAATTACACCGGTACCAATGGCAACCAACACATAGTCACCACCAGTCTGAACCCAATGGTAGCCACGTGGCGGTGCGCTCAGACGGTGTTCGCGCCAGTTATCAACGACGTATTGGTGGCCGCGATATTCAGGTGGCAAACGGTCGCCGCGATGATACGCATGCTCCGGTCCGGCGCCGCGCTCACGTTCATGATGATCCTCACGTGCCATTGGTGCACGGCGGTCATCGTGACGATCTTCGTGACGGTCGCCACCGCGGCGATCATCATCGTGCTGATAATCTCCGCGTCCCTGATCACGGTCTTGTGCATGAACCACGGGCAAGGCACTCACGCTCACCACCACGGCGAGCAAAGAGGAAAGGATAGACTTGTTTAGCATGACATACTCCTAAATGATAGAACTGCAAACCTCTGTATTGCGCAGATACACACGCAATGATACAGAGGTCCCAGCGGGCCTATTCTAGCGGTATTTTCAGCAACACTGTGCTTGCTGACATTTCCCCATGCAAACATTAGCCCTCACCCAGATAAGCCGCCTTCACACGCGGATCATCGAGCATCTCCTTGGCCAAGCCATTCATGGTGATCAACCCCGACTCCATCACATAACCACGATGGGCCGCCTGCAACGCCAATTTGGCGT
>Ga0302155_10001620_pt1 | contig 16216 bp, 7 predicted proteins | sample I_Bog_N3_1_FD_193508 | JGI IMG/M metagenome (GOLD analysis project Ga0302155, IMG submission 193508) | Peat permafrost microbial communities from Stordalen Mire near Abisko, Sweden - I_Bog_N3_1 | ecosystem: Environmental > Terrestrial > Soil > Wetlands > Peat | place: Sweden: Abisko, Stordalen...
TTTTGCGAGCAATGCGGTTCTAAACTTAACACTGCAGTTCCAGTTGAAAAAAGCAGCAAAATGCAATCTACAGTCAAAACCGTCAAGGAATCTTTGCCGGTCACCCAAAGTGTTTCGATCGGGATAAAATCCACTCCAATTAATATAAACCTTTCATCTGTTTGGCTACCCATTCTTTACGGCGTTTTGTTGCTTCTGACTATATATACGCGATTTGACCATTTAGGCAGCAAACCACACCATCATGATGAAAGTATGCATGCTTTTTATTCATACCAACTTTTCAAAGACGGAGATTATGAGTATAACCCCATGATGCACGGTCCGTTTCAGTTTCATGGCAATGCTCTAATGTATTATCTTTTTGGGGTATCGGATGCGACATCACGATATTTAGCTGCAACATTTGGCGTTTTAACTGTCATTTTAGCTATGTTGTTAGGCCCGTTTTTAGGACGTATTGGAACTCTATTGGCAACAGTCTTAATTGTCTTCTCGCCAAGTTTCATGTATTTCGATCGTTTTACCCGTGAAGATGCCTACATGCTTGGCGCCACATTCACGATGGTTGTTTTTACGTTTCGTTATTACCGTTTCCGCCAACCTATTGATCTATGGCTAGCCTCCTTGGGTTTCATTGTCGCGTTTTGTACAAAAGAATCAATTTTCTTAACCGTAGCTGTTATCGGAACTTATTTGTTTATAAGACTATTACCTTGGATTGATGTCTTAGTTGCGGGTGGTATTACAATTTTGGGACTCTTATGGGCATGGCAGTTTGATAAAACATCTCCAGCTTATATGCCGGTTTTTATGTTGCTTTTGGGTGCGGCTTTTCTTTACACCATTTTTCAACTTTTTACTCGTTGGCAGGAAAACTTGAAAAAAGGCAAAGCCGAAAACGACTTATGGGAAATTGTTTGCGGGCTTGGCCTTGAGAAAATCAGTTGGGAAATCCTAGCTTTTGTTGGTTGGTGGATTGTAACCTTGTTGATTTTAGGGGTTTTCCCTCATTTCGGCATTACAGTTCCGATACCATTTTCGTCTCTTATGCTCATTATTTATCTTGGTCTTGTTTTCTGGTTCTGCTTTCTTTGGATTAAAAATGTCGTACCCGCAGTGACTGGTTCTATTGCAATTTGCAGCATAGTTTTCACGTTGCTGTTTACAACGTTCTTTACAGTAGAGGCTTCGCAACCTGATTTTTGGTCGCGGATTCATGGGCTGTTTAATGCCCTTTATATGGGTGCTTTTGGAGGTTTAGAATATTGGTGGGAACAGCACGATGTCCATCGCGGCGATCAACCTTGGTATTATTACTTGATTCAACTGCCAGCCAACGAGTTGGTTTCATTTCTGTTTTCAATGATTGCAATAGGTTACTACTGGTTGATGCCGGCACTCGCAAGAGTTTGCGCTTTTTTCATTTCTAATATTAAAAATGGCGACTTTTATAAAAAATGGTCACCTTGGAAACTATTCCCTATTTTTATTGTTTATTGGTATTTGGGAACACTGGCTCTTTTTTCCTGGGCCGGAGAAAAGATGCCATGGCTGATTCTCCACCCACTATTGCCGGCACTCTTATTGACAGCTTATTTTGTCGGGGAAATCATCGAATCAAAACCCTTAGATTATTTTGGTCAAACAAGTCGGATTGCGGCCATAGCCGTATTTGGTTTATTGCTAAGTTATTCACTACATTCAGCCATTTTGCTTAGTTTTTATCACGAAGCCAATCCTGTAGAACCGTTGGTTTATGTGCAATCAGGACCGGATTGCAAAGAAGTTGAAAAAATTGTTGAACAAATCTCTTACGATGAAACAGGTGGGCCTAATCCCACTTCTCCAGAAGGAGCAACAGATTCTGAAAGAAGCTATCATGATGGTCTGGCACTGACCATTGAAGATAAATGCTCCTGGCCTTTTGCTTGGATATTTAGAAATTTTAACAGACGAAACCATCCCACCACAATTACAGCCGCGGACAACCCAATTATTTTAACCGCAACCGAATCCGATGCCGTTGCCTATCCTATTTTGAGCAAAGCCGGATATGTAAACAGAAAATACAAAATGCGCGTCTGGTGGGTACCGTCTTGGTTTAAAAAAGGCTACCCGAGCTCCGATATAAATTTGAGTTTATTTGTTGATTGGCTTTTCAGCAATTTTATCCCATTAAACCCAGCAAGACCGGATATGGTTGATTGGAATGATATTAAAAATTGGATTCTCTACCGGCAAGTCTGGTCTGATCTGGGAAGTTATAATATGCGTATGTGGGTAAGACCTGATTTAGCTCAAAAATACGGTTTCACAGAAGATAGTCGTTCCGACGTTCCTTCTGATTATCCGCAATTAATCCAAGCCCAAACATCCATGACTGTATCTAAACACGAGAAAAAACAGCCCAACCAGTAAATAATCGAACTGAGCTCGGAGATATAAAAGTCTTCGGGTTCACTATTCATCAATATTGAATTTTATATTTGATTGAACCAAGCAAGCCAACGGAGTTTACAAACCGTCCGGCCAAACTGTAATAACTCACTTACAGATAGCTTACTTTTTCCTTCGTGACGATTTACAAACACAATGGGTATCTCGATCACCTTTGCATTTAATCGCAAAGCGCGGTAGAGAATTTCAACTTGAAATGAATATCCAAAAGAAAATATTTTATTCATGTCAATTTTTTTTAAGAGCTCGGTCCGATAACACTTATAGCCGCCCGAACAGTCTTCTTGCTTGATACCTAACATACCCTTGCAAAAGAAATTCGCTAATCGGCTAATAAAAAAACGTCCAGCTCCCCAATTAACCATTCCGCCATCTTTTACGTATCGCGAGCCAATAACCAAATCATAGTCTTTCATCATCTCTATCATTCGGGGGAGATTTACAGGGTCATGCGATAAATCGGCATCCATTGCCACAACGAAATCAAATCCTTTATCAATTGTATATTTCATACCATGAATATACGCGGAGCCTAACCCAAGTTTTTTTTCGCGGTGAATAACAAATACACGATTATCTCTTTTAGCCAATTCATCTGCCGCCACACCTGTTCCATCCGGTGAATTATCATCCACAATCAGCAAGTTCAAATTTTCGACTGCTTTGAAAATCTTTTCATATATAACAAAAATGTTGCCAATTTCATTGAAAGTCGGCACAACAATGATAGTTTTGTTCATTTAAAAATCCAATTAAAGAATCATTTTTCTTTTTTTGACTAAGAACAAACACAGAAAGATCAAAAAAATTGGTAAGAGTTTTCCAAAGGAATAACAACCTTGAAGAATTCGTCACAAACCAACTTCTGGGCGCGTTTTTCTTTTCAAGGAGTTCCCGGTATACTACCGACCTTCAAAAAAATTTAAATAACCTGGATCACATACCACTCAAAACAATTAGATCGATAAAATACAGCGTCACGTTTCCAACGTCACACCCGATTTCAAAATTCTTTTTCCAAATGAGATTTTCTAAATTAAACGTCCGCTCGCTATAAATTAAATACTTTGGGCAAATTATCTAGCATTCCCAACTTACCCGCCGCTTGCTTAACCAGACTTTTCGTAAATCATTTCGGAGAAGTTCTATTCAATGGGGCAAATCAAAGCGGTCTACATGTCCCAGACCAGCCTCTGTCACATACACCCCTCCCAACGAATCTACCGCAACTCCTTGGGCATTTGAAAAACCATCTTGTTTCTTATAAATTGCGATTAATTTCCCATCTAAATCGTATCGCAAAACGGCTCCCAAACTTGCATTGGAAGTGACTATGTTATTGTTATAAATAGCCAGATAAGGAAATTCCAGATTCTTTCCATGCCAAGTAGAAACTTTAAAAGAACTTAAAAATTCCTCGCCACTTTTTTTATTCGGATTGAATTTTTCTATCCGGTTATTATTTGAATCCGATACATACAGAACACCTTTCGAATCAAAAACACATCCAATAGGTTCATCAAACTTGCCTTCTGATGTTCCATGCCCACCAAACTCCTTGATAAAATTTCCATTTTCGTCAAAAACAACAATCTTATGATTACCTGTATCCACTACATATATTTTTCCATTGTTATCACCAACAATCCCTTTGGGGCCAAAAAAGCTGTGAGACCACATTTTTAAAAATTTTCCTTTGGAATCAAAAACTTGTATTCGATGGTTGAATGAGTCTGCAACGTAAAGCAAGCCATTTTGGCTGACCCAAAGACCGCTCGGCTGATTAAACTCTGATGGCCCTTTATCGTCTCCTGGATGATTACCCATTTTCCCTATGGAAAAAATCATCTTCCCATTTGAATCAAACTTACTGATTTTATCAGAACCAAAATCTGATATATAAACATTGTTTTCAGAGTCAACCGCCACATCTTTAGGCTCTGAAAATTTCTCTTCCGGAGAAGTCCCGATGACCATGCTTATTGGAACTAACACGGTTTTACTTTTTGCGATCGCTTTTTGCAATTGATCAACAAAAAGGTAAATAAACAGCACTAAAACAGCAACAAGAAAAAACATCAAAAAAATCTTGGCCCCTTTACCGAAAGATTTTTTTTTGTTCTTTTTCCGTGATTTGATTTTTTTATTTTTTTTCATTGTGTCTTTTATCTTTCGACAGTTTTATATTTAAAACTGACCTTTAATTTTAAAAACTTTACCCGCGCCGGCATCAACCACGTAAAGGCTTCCACTCCCATCAACACTCACACCTAAAGGAACACTAAAAAGCTGATTTCCTGTCGAATCTTTTTCAATAGTCGACACTTCCGATCCATCTAAGTGGTAACAATAAACTTTCTTGCTACGACCATCCGTAGCGTAAATTAAGCCGTGCATTTGATCCAAAGCCAAATGCGGCTCCATGTCAATTTGTTCTTTTGACCAGCCTTTAACCGGCCAGGAACGGAGAACTTGTCCATCCGGACTTAAAACTTGAATTCGGAAATTCAATCTATCCGCAATATAAAGATTCCCATCTTTATCCAAAGCCAATCCAATGGGTTCATTAAACTCACCCAGTTTTTTACCGGCAACAGAAGCTCCCGTTTTCGGATTAATCGCACCCCAGGAACGTATTTGTTTTCCGGAAGGGTCAAACTTGACAATACGGTGATGTCCAGTATCCGCCACATAAATATCCCCAGCCGGATCTACAACCAATTCTCTCGGCGCAAAAAAACCATCATCAGAAGTAAATACTTTTTTTGATTTTCCACCGGTCGTAAACTCCTGAATGCGGTTATTCCAAGTGTCAACAACATAAATCAGTCCATCGGGCCCACCGAAAGAAACGCCATTTGGCTCATTCAATTTTCCCGGGCCTTGACCGATTAGTTTTTTCGGGTCGCCGTTGGCCAATTTTGCCGCATCAAACAATCCACCAAATTGATTTAAAAACTTCCCATCAGTTCCACTAATTTTTTGAATTCGATGATTCCGACTGTCCGCGACATAAATGTTCTCGTCACCATCCACCGCAATACCGCGCGGATAGTTAAATTGGCCATAACCTGCGCCTGGTTGCCCACCTTCTTGAAGCACCAAACCTCCAGGTACATTTGCCGGGCGCATCACGACAGGTTTTGGCTTAGCTCCGATCATGGTCCAAACAGCGGCAATTGCCACCACAATCAATATTACTCCAACAAAAATGTCTTTTTGGGATAACTGCCGATCACCGATTTTAAGCATCTGCCACCCTCCAAAGTTTATTTATGAGTTGATTTTATACAGCACTGAATTCCCTACCTGAAAAACTACTGTCCCCATCTGGATGAACTTATTTAAAGTTCCTACATTCACTGCGTACTTTTGGCGCTCCGAATCCCCTACATAAACATAATCAACACCATATTTCTTTAACAAGTTTGCGGTTAATGGTAAATCAGGCGAAGTATAAATTGCGTCAATATCATTTTGACGATGAGTCACCGTATCATCAGGATTTTGACCCCTTATGACTGCCTTATCGCCAGAACCCCGCCACTGCACCTCATGGAAATCCCAACCCAAAATTGTCGGATATCCCGTATTAGTCGAAATTCTACCAAAATCTTGATGATAAGAACCGCCCCAAGCTTCCAAAATAACCGGGATTTTGCCCATAGACGGCTTAATGTTGGCTTTAATCCATTCCGCAACCTGATAATCAGCGGAAAAGGTTTTTTCGTAATAAGACGCTCCATCCATTGTGGCCATATCGGGTGATGTCCCGTTGAGTCTCGAATTAAATGACAACAATGGATACATAGCTGAAATACAAAAAATAATAACAGCGATAATTCCCCAGCTAATCTTTTTCCACAAAGACCAATTCAGCCACAGATTTTGCATAATCCATTTCAAAAACGGACCCAGCGCAACGCTTAATAGTATCCATACTTGATAATGAAATTTAAAAACCGTATTCATGCGGTACAAATCTCCGCTAGAAAATAGATCTTTTACATAAAAAAGTTCACATCCCAAAACCAAAGCAAAAGCCAATATAGTCAAAACTGTCGAAAACACCATTTCTTTACTGTCTTTTCGCGTGGCCAGTGAAACGAATGCAAAAACAATCAATAGTGATGCCAAAAACGCCGTAGCCATTTTTATCGGCGAAAAATTTAATAAAATCAGAAGACATAAAATTGAAACAATAACAATCCAAGAATACAGCGGTTTCGCCGGATTAGAGAAAACAGATCCAATTTTTAATAAGTAATTTTTAATATTTTTATCAGGGATCGGTTCAATCTCAGACAAATCAGAAATAACCAATTCTCCGCCACAATAACCGCAAAAATTTCTACCGGTTCCATCTTTTCCACACAATATACAAATTAATATTTCAGATTTTTTCAATTTTCCCGATTTAACAACCTTTTCACTATTAACTGATAACTTTTCGATCAATACGGGAACTATCACAATTAAGAAAACACCAAATAATATAGTTAAATAATAAATGTCTGTTCTGTCACTCACCAATCCAATTCCCTGTGCTTGCGATTGTAATCGAAAATAAAATGGGAAATAAAGAAATAGAGAGCCCAATACAACAGGTAAACAAATGCTAACCATCGACACAATCCAAGATTTAAAACTTTCTGGTCCAGCCCACCACTGTTGAAAACTAAGACAAACACCAAACAGTAAAAGCAACGTTGGAAAATCCCAGCTATTTAAAAAAGAAAGACCACCGAAAACTAACGCCAGTAAAAAAACTTGAGTTACTTGCCAAAATCTTTGTCCACCAAAAACCCCCAAACCTAAAGCTGAAGATTTTATAACATTAAAAGATAAGGCCATGGCTAAAAGCACAAAAGGAATTCCCATAACGTGCGGATGCAAATCAGAAAGAAAAAAACTAAAAGATGGAAACTCATTAATCATTTTGTCCGTGTTGGAAACCGCCATAATTCGAGAGGCTTGAAAGTAATCCCATCCATGCTGAAGGGGGCTTATCATAAAATCCCAAGCCGCTCCAATACCCGGTGAGGCACCACTAGAAGGAGAGTTGTAATAAGGTATTCGCAAATCTCCAAATTGATAACTTTGAATAATCCTGTGAAAAAAGTCCAAATTTCCCAAAACCACTAATGCCGCCGCAGACAAAAATGAGTATCGATATCTTCTTGTTAAAGCGTAAACCAAAGAAAAAGCGCCCAGGGCCGCCAATGCCCAAATCATGGCAATCGCCAAGTTAAAAGCTTCTCCCGATGAAACCTGCGAGACTCTAGCCATTACCGCCACAATGAGATATCCAAAATAATAATAAGAAATACTTCCCCCGGATAACCATGGATCTTGGGGCGGCATAGACGGCGAGGCAAGAATCCCGTTAATAAAGGCGAAATCCATGGGCTTTTCAGTCCCCACAATGTCATGGGTTCGCATTTTGTATGCTCCCGCAATTAAAAAAACAACCAAAAATAAAATTTCTTCCAACAATAAAAAGCCAACCTCCTTTTTTACATACGCAAAAAATGAACGTCCCACACCTTTCCAGATAATTAAGAAGGAAAAAGCCACAACCAAAACAAACGCCAATAAAATAGTTACACCGTTAAAAGATATATAACCCAAAAGCCAAGACAAATACCCAATCAAAAGAAGCGACAAAACCTTGCTAAAGGCATATCCCTTATCAAATAAATGCTTGAGTAAAATAAAAGAAATTGGAAATACTGTTATTCCAAATACAAACAAAATAAACCACCAAAGTAAAACCAATTCCATTGAATAGCCCTTCCCTTTATTTAATTCTGAGTGGTTGGCGGATTATAGTAAATTTCAACTTCTGGATTTTTGTAAATCAACGGTAAAAAAGTTGAGAACTTATCTAGTCCAGCTTGTGGATAACCGCCTTTGCGGCCCGGCACACCATTTCTCTCCACTGTTCCAATCATTACCAATCTAACACCGTAGGCATCCAAATATTTTTTGGCCAAGGAAACGTCGGTTGTTTCAAATATAGTTTCGTTCGCATTTCGTCGATTACGAATATCATCGCCTTGGCGAGCTCCCACCCATTCGTTGACATGCCCATCCCAACCCATGAGCGCTGGAATCCCAGTGAAAATGGAAAAACGGGAACCCCAGGAGTTATAACCTTCTCCCACGAACTCCATAAGGCATGGTTGATCAGGAATATGCTCATTCAAGAATCTGATCGCGGCCGCATCGGCCGGATTCACGCGTTGGATGAACTCCAGTCCGTTTAAAGTCGGTGGCTCCACATACCCCACCCATCGTTGGCGAAAAACATCAAAAAAATCGTGGCATTTGCGCATAGTCGCTGCAACGGGATAAACAGAAATCATTACTAATAGAACTATAAATAAAGCAGACCAACTTCCAAAAAGCAGTTTACGTCCTATGTTTCTTTCTTTTTCAAATAAAAAATAAAAACTGGCAATTAAAATCAATGTCAGGACCATTGGCAACATAAAACTAGTTCCCATGATTTCGATCCAACTCTGTGCGAAGGGAATCCCTGTTCCAAAACCCAATTGCAGAATCAATGACAAAAGTGACACCATCATTAAAAAAGCCGCAACACTAATTACAAGTATTTGGGTATCCCGCTTTCTAAACCATTTCTCCATCAAACTCCATGTTAGAAGTCCTCCCACAATAGCCAGATTCACTGTAGAGGTAAGTGGGCTCGCCAGGGATGGCAAAACGCTATCCAAAATCGATCGAAATAGAACAAAAAGGAAAAAGCCGGAAATGGTTGTCATAACGCCCCTCGAAAAAGACGTTTCTTTTTTTACAACCTTAAAAAGATTTTTAAAAAATTTGAATACTTTAGGCAGAAATATTCCAACTCCAATCGAGGCCAATGTCCAGGCAACAATGCCATACTTGAACATCGAGTTATTCCTCATGCCATCTCCAAAACCGAAATATTCGCTCATAACAAAAATTTCAAGTGTGGCTGTAACGAAAAAGAAAAATGAAACAAGAAGATAAGCAAAAGAGAGCTTCCGGTCTTTAAAAACCTTGACAGCCAAACCCAAATGAAAAAAGGCCAAAAGCCAAAGGAAAGAAAAAAGCCCAAGATCAAGTATGAATGACGCATCGTAATCCAAAGGAATCAGTTTCATAACCAAAAGAACCGCCCATAACAAAATAACAGAAGCTAATCCCATCCAAAGTTCCCATCTTTTCCTCTTACAGACGGCCAAAGCCAATAGACCCGCGCCTAGAGTCGCCAAAACCTGCGAAACAATCATCAAGCCCGGCGAAGTTACCCAGTGAATCCACGAAGCACCCCAAAGAACCAAAAGGGAAGCCACCCCTAATCCCATCATTCCCCTTACAGCTCCTCCCGGCGAAAGAAATTCTTCAAACGATTCGATCGCCTTCTCAAAAAAAACTTCCCATTTCCATATCAATTTCTTTCCTTGCGCCTTACCAATCCACTGAAAAATCTCTTTCGAAAAAACCCCAACAAAACTCACTAACAAAACTATGAGAAAAAAACCGTGGACGTTGAAGTAATTCAATAAGCTCGTCCTAATGTCCGGCTTGACCCACATAACTTTGTTCTGCTGAGGGGTAAAGTTGGCGAAAAAGGGTATCCATAAAATCCCGGCTACCAACAACACGGCCCCAAGAAGGACCCCAATGAATAAAAACTGCTGGGCCAAGACACGAGTTGTTTTCTGAGTCAATAACCAACCGACACCCATCACAAACCCCAAAAAGCCAAACAGAATAAGATAACCAGTACTTCCACCCAAAGCATTGGAGTTCAAATCCATCTTCAAAACAGTTGCTAACCAGTTCCCCAGACCAGACCGAAGCCACCAACCCAATAGAGTCAGGGCCACTAATAAAGCGGCAAAAGCGGCGCTTATCCCCTTAAATAGAACAATGCTATTTAAAGGAGCAAGACTACGAACAAGAAGGGCAAGTCCCAAAAACAGAAACCACACTGGCACTTCCCATGTATTCAAGAAGGCAATGCCACCCAAGAGAAAACCTGCCATTAACAACGGTAGGCAATCCGTTTTCCAGTCGAAAGGCTTTGCGGAAGCGGAAAGATATAAGGCGGCAATAATACCAATCAAAAGTATTGCGAATGGCATCGCCAAGGTATGTGCATGCATATCGCCGAATAAAACACTGAAATAAGGAAACTCGTTTATCGTTGAACCAGAATTATTACCAAAAGGAATTACCCGAGTCGGGCCCCAATAATCATAATTGACTAAGCGTTCCGCAAAAACACCCAAACTACCGGATGTAAAGCTTTGGTGGATAGCCTCCAACAATTGTCGGGCTCCAGCCGGATTACCCATGACCGCACATAAAATTCCGGCTATCCATCCGCTTAACAAATTTCCAGATAAAGAAAATGCGATCCCAAAAGTGCCGGAAAAAATCATCGCAAAGAGCGTAATGATGGAAAGGTTATAGGTAATGGCCGGAACCAATCCCAATGTCTTAGTCAAAACTCCCATCATCAAATGGCCATAATAAAAGGTGTATCCGATGGGCTGTCCGGCCATCCACATATTTTGCGGAGGGAATGTCTCACCCCTCACGACAGAAGCAAGGAAACCATAATCCATACCAGCTTCACCACCTCCGTTGTAACCATCCCCCACCGGATCATGGATGTGCGGATTATAGAGACGTACTATTGTGAACAACACAAAAGCCAGCGCAAATGTCCCTTCTTGGATAAACCATGATTTTCCCCATTTTAAATAGAGAGTCTTAACAGATTTTCGATTACGCCAGTAACCATAGGACGAAAGAACCACCAGAAATAAAAACCACATCCAGCAAGAACCAAGGGTAAAACGACATAATTTAAAACTCGTAAAAAACCATACCATCCAGGCAAAAATAAAAAAGCCAAGAATTTTACTAAGAGAATATGCACCCGCCGGCATCGAAGAAAACAAACTCAGCGTCAAAGGCATCGCCAGCCACCCCAAAACCATCAGAAACAATATCCAAGTAAACCAAGCTCTCCATTGATACAAAGCTTTTTCTTCCGGTTTTAGTGGTAGCTGCGAAATATCATTTTCGATGACTGGATGTTCAGCGTAAGAATTTAAAACTCGAAGTGTTTCCTGACTTGGAGGACCCGGCACCGTCTTCGGAGCTTGGATTACAATTTCGGGGGTTGGTACAATTGTAGCGACAGACGCCGCAATCAAGGCTTTGCTCTTTCTTTTTTTATGACGGGTCGAATTAATCAAAGGTTCAACTGTTTTCGAATCCACAACCGGCGTTATGATCGGGGGGGCAGTCGTAATCGGTGCGGTTTGATCCAACTGCTGTAATAAACCATGGTCCAGAAGGTATTGGTGACGTACAGAAATAAATTTGTCAACGTTTTCCGGCGTTATCGTTCTCATTAAACTGCGATCAATGCCTTTAACGTAATCATCCGAACTCAATAATTTAATAATTTCATCCGGGGAAACAGTTTCAACCTTTTTAAAAATATAAACTCTAGGATGGTCATAAACAGAAAAAGACTCTTCAGCCATGTCATCTGGGTGTTCCCACCCAAACAAACCCGGGAAATTATGAAATTCACCAACCATTTTGTACCCAAGTAACCCCGCCCACAAAAGGCGGTAATAACGAGAAGTAACCGGATAAACATCATAACCAGTCGGTTTAAATTCAGGAGAACAAGCCGTTAAGGTGTACCACAGTTTTTTTGAGGCGATACTAATGTAATCTCCTTGTTGAAGAATATTTGCGTAATAATTTTTCTTAATCGGTGTGTCATCGGTTGGAAATCCATGCATTTCATAAATAGTAATATCTTGTTGCTTGTAATTTTGAGGTCCCATGGCTCCCACGACACGGGAATCCATACTATTGTCCACTCCCGTCGGCAAACCATCGTCCCAAGCCTCTTTAAGAATCGAAGATCCTGGCGGAATATTTTTAAATATCCATATAGACGACTCAATCCACGGATGTAAAAAACGATAAACATGCATATAAGCAACAGAGTAAAAAAGACTCGAACCCACAACTAAAGCAATTAAAACCCACCTCAAAACAGGTTCAAAATTAACTTTGTTTTTAAGCCATTGGAACAAAGTGGTTAAAAACTGAGCACCAAAAATACAAAAAGCTGGAATCAAGGGAACCATGTAGCGAATGAACTTCGTGTTCCAAGCCCCAATAAAACCAAAATAAGGTATAAACCAACTCAAAATTAAAAGATCCGGAAGTAAGAAAACAAAACCTTTGTTCAAGATAAAGGGAACCGGCAATAAATATTTACTTTTTTTCGGGTTAAATATTCCATAACCAAAACGAATTAAAACCAAACCCAACCCCAAAAGAACCGTAATCCCCAGCGGCCACCACAATTCGACCGATACAAGATTGGCCAATTGGTAAATATAACGAAGAGTGTCTTTGAATTGAATAACGTAGCAAGCATCTGAAATTGAAACGACATGCCATTCATAACCTTGCGAAGACATAAAGCCCTGAAAATCCAGAAGAGACCAAGGAGAAAGTAAACAGAAAATAAAAAACGCTAACCCACCCACAGCTGTTAATTTGTACCATTGCGGTATTTGAGCTCGTAACACCTTAAATTCTAATCCAGCCCAAACCGCAAGTAATCCGCCGGTCAAAATAAAAGCAACAAACAAAATTCCCCATATTACGTTCGCCAACACATTGTTTTGTGAAAACAAATCATGAACTACACCGTTCAGTTTATAGCCAACCCCCGCAAATACACCGAACAGTAAAATAATCAAGCCAGCAGCAAATCCTGAATATATACCCCTGTTTGCTTTTTCTTTTTTATCTATTCTTTCCCATTCTTTTTTTGGTGTTTTGGATAAAAAGACAGCGTGACCAGTCAAAATAATAAAAACGTAATAAAGACTGCTAGTTTTAGCTGCCATAGATAGGCCAAAAACCGCTCCGACCAATAAATAGTTTTTCCAATCGCCTTTTTGCGAAATTTCAAATGCTAAATAGGTAACAATAACCATCATTAGTGTAATGAATGATTCGGTAATGCAATAGTGCGCTTGTTCGATACTGACGACCGCGAAAGCGAAACTGGCTGCCGCAAGAAGCGCCATCAATCGATTTCGATAAGTTTTATCAACAAAAAGATAGATAGCCCCAATTGTCACTGTTGAAAAAAACGCGGCCCACCAGCGGCCAATAATCATGATCTCGCCGTAGCCCGTATATTGACGGCCCGCATGATTCAAAGCGGCCCAAAAAGACCATAAGGCCAGCAATCCTAATAGCGTTCTTCCCCATCTGGAAATCCATGCCCACCAAATCGATAAGCTGAGAACCACTAAAGTGAACGCCAAAGCCCCTATCGGCTTCGAAAAAGCGTCCGGTAAAAAAAATGGAATAACTCCAAGAAAAAAAACAACAGAGGATGAAATATAAAGAGGTAAACCAACAAATTCCATCTCAAAGAAATAAGAACAATAGAGTGAAATCCCAAACGAAATAACAAATACAAAAAATAAACAAGCTAGCTTCAGCGGCGCCTCATCCAAGTCCTCGAACCAAAGATTAAAAATGGGATAAAGTTTGAATAGAATTAAGGCTATCAAAAATAGCGCAGATGTTCCAAAAGCATAAAACTGAAAGTGAGACCTACTTAAAAAATAGCCCAAAAATAAACTCAAAAGACCCAAAATAACCCAGTACGAATATTGCGAAACCCCCTCGTTTCCATTGAAAAGAGACAAAATAAACCCGGGCGTTGAAACTAACTCACCGGTAAAACGATAAAGGTAAACCGGCAACTGGCCATAAGCGAAGAATTGAACACGATATCCAGCACTCGGTTGAATGCCGGCTGCTTGGCCCAAAATGTTGCGTTCGTCTGGATGAAATGAGTGTTTAAAGTCCCAATTTAGGTTATAAAATCTAAATAACCCGCCCAAAAACAAAATAACCGCCAAATAAAATAAAGGCTCCCTAAATAAACCCACCCAAGCAAACTTTTTTGCTTTTAAATACACATTCATTCCTTAATTAAAAAACTGTCTATGACCACCACCGTCTCAAAAAGACTAGCAAAAGCGTTGATAATTATACCTAAATTTCATTTAAAGAAAACATTTGACCCGGTCAAATCATCGACAATAAAGCTTAAAGTCAGCCAAATTCAAATTATTACAAAAAATCTTAAATATATAGGTTCCAGGCGCGGGAATCATAACCCTCCAAGCCGTAACCAAATCACTGCAGGATGTTTCTCCAAAAGCAATTTTTCGAGGAAGGCTATCCGAAAGTTTTATACCGTTTGAATCGTGAAGAGAAATGTCCACCTGAAATTCGGCGGTCTCGTCGTAGGTTAATCGACAAAAAGTTACAAACTCGACTCCCAGAGGATAACCAGGGGAGTTAAATCCTTGAAATACACCTACCAATGAATAGCTTTTATTAATAACGTCTTGATTTACCTTTTGGCAATTTAAGAAAGCGTTGACCGTAGGCAAATTGAGTTTCATTTAAATTTCCGCATTCTAGTTTTGGGCCAATAACCGCGAGAGCTATTAAAGGAAGTTTGAAAAAGAGCCGCGTCAAAGGAAACCATCCCGATCAAACGAAACCTCCACCGTAAATAAGTCAAGAAACTCAGAAACAAAACGATAAATCCATCCCCAACAGTTGTTCCTGGACGATAGTACGAAATCTTGACAACAAAATCATTGTCTATTTTAAATCCCTCTCTCGCCGATATTAGCGCTATTTCTTGCGCGCAGGAATATTTTAATCCCGTATAAAATTTTAATATCGGCTTAATAGTTTTGACCTTTAAAAGCCTCAACCCCGATTCAACATCGAAATATTTGAATCCCGAAAGCAAAGAATTTGTCCAGGTCAAAAATCGATTTCCGAAAATTTTGTACTTCGGGTAAACAGAAAAATCCCTTCGCGTTAAAACCACATCAACTTTTTTTAGAATCAAGTACTTAGCAATCTTTCGTATGTATTCAGGTTTGTGCTGGCCGTCCGCATCAATCGTAACAACAATATCATCTCCATTAAGATGTCCCAATTTCTCGAGATAGAGAATAAATAAAAATCCAGTTTTTATTGCCTTTGCCATGCCGGAATTTGATCTCAGATTAACCACAAAAAAATTTTTTCGCTTATGAGCAAAATTTTTGAGGATTTTTAGAGAGTTGTCTTTCGAACCGTCGTTAACACAAACCAACATTTCAACTTGTGAAGCAATTCGTTTAAGAATGTCTTCAAGAGTTTTCTCTTCATTAAAAACCGGAATAACGGCTACGATTTTTGGCAAGCAATCTCACTTCGTTAAGTTAATAAAAAAGCCCGAATCCCTTTTGAGAATTCGGGCTATTAAAAAATTTAACTAAAACAAATACTCGGCATAAACCTTTGATAAATCTGTTGTCGGCAAATGACTTTCATCTTGGTAGGGCATCAAGGCCGGCGCGTATTGCTTCAGCATCGGTACCTGTGCTTGCATACGCTCAAAATATGTCGGAAGCTTAATTTCGTAAAAAACTCCGACTGGTATACGCTCGCCGCGGAAATTAGACATTTCAAAAGCTTTGGCCCTCTTCTCGCTAACCTCGTCAGCATTTGTCGGATCTTTCACCGCTCCGTCATAACCTTGTTCATTAATATTAAAGATGCGGGGAATCGTTACATTTTCTCCCTCACCCTTAACTTTTTTGTTAAACCACTCGGTTGT
>Ga0302155_10001637_pt1 | contig 16148 bp, 18 predicted proteins | sample I_Bog_N3_1_FD_193508 | JGI IMG/M metagenome (GOLD analysis project Ga0302155, IMG submission 193508) | Peat permafrost microbial communities from Stordalen Mire near Abisko, Sweden - I_Bog_N3_1 | ecosystem: Environmental > Terrestrial > Soil > Wetlands > Peat | place: Sweden: Abisko, Stordalen...
ATACGCTAAGAGATAATTCATCGGCGCATACTTGCGGCGACCTTCACGGAAAGCGACCAATTGATTGTATAAGTACCCGGTAGGTTTACCGGCCAATCGCGGGAAATAGACGTTATCAACGCCTCGACCTTGTTGTCCATGACAGGCGACGCAAGCTTGAACACGCGCCTCCATCGTGTCAGGGGCCTTTTCGGCCAACGGCGCCGTCTGCGCGATACTCACGCTAGATAACGAGCCTAGCAGGCAGAACACAAATGGGAAGACGTATTTGACCACGCTATTATTCTCCAGCTTTATTTTTAATCTTGTTTCACAAGGCGCAGGTAATCGACATCATTGCGAATGCGTATCGGAGCATGTCTATTTCTAGCGTCCGATGGTACTTCAGTGTGTCGCGGACATGATTAAATTTAAGCAGGTATTGAACGTTTGATTGATGTAGATCAAGCATACTCAGCGTGTTGCAAGAAAACAGCGTTTGTACTGGCATGGATGGTGTAGGAGTGCGATAGCATGTGCGTCATGATGTGTGGCCGACGCAAGGCCATAACCGAATGTTTTGTATGAATAGCACTATGCATGAGGAGACGCTTCTTGGAATTCAAGGACTACTACCAGATTCTCGGGGTGGAGCGGGACGCGACGGCCGAAACGATCAAAAAGGCTTTTCGCAAGCTGGCCCGCAAGTATCATCCTGACGTTTCCAAAGAACCGGATGCCGAAGCCCGCATGAAGGAGCTCAATGAAGCCAATGCGGTGTTGTCGGACCCCGAAAAACGGGTCGCTTATGATCAGCTCAAGAGCGGCCATCATGCCGGTCAGGAGTTTCAGCCGCCACCGAACTGGGATGCCGGTTTCGAATTTTCCGGTCGAGGCGCGCCTGGTTCGCAGGCCGAATTCAGTGATTTTTTCTCGGAATTGTTTGGTCGCAACGGAGCGCAAAGTGCCGCGCGTGGCAGGACGTCGGGCCGCCAGCGCGGCGAAGACCATCATGCCAAGGTATTGCTCGATCTGGTAGACGTCTACCGCGGCACAAGTCGCAAGCTGAACTTGCAAGTACCTGCTGTGGACCCGCAGGGGCGTGTCACGCTGGTGGACCACGTGCTTGATGTGCGTATTCCCAAAGGCGTGCGCGAAGGACAACTGATACGCTTGACGGGGCAAGGCGGCGCTGCCGATGACGGTGGCACGCCCGGCGATTTGTATCTGGAAGTGCACTTCCAGCCGCATGCACGTTACCGGATCGAAGGGCTCGACGTATATGCGTCCTTGCCGGTGGCGCCCTGGGAAGCCATGCTCGGCGCCAGCGTGAATGCGCCGTTGCCCGATGGCACCGTCGAGGTACGTATTCCCGCCGGCTCGCAAGCAGGTCGCAAGCTGCGTTTGCGTGGGCGCGGCATTCCAGCTGCGCAAGCGGGCGACCTGTATCTTGTGCTGGAGATCGTGCTGCCGGCGGCGAGCACTGACCGGGCACGTGAACTGTATGAAACGATGGCGCGTGAATTGGCATTCAATCCGCGCCAGGCATTGGAGGGCTGATCGATGACACAAGAACACATTGCCATGGTAGTGGATGAAGTCAGGCTCACGCTCGACGAACTGACGACCAGTTGCACCATGAGCCGGGAATGGGTGATCGAACATGTGCAGGCGGGCGTACTGGAGGTCGATCCGTTGGCGGATGTGACGCTATGGCGTTTCAGCGGGCGCGACCTGTTGCGCGTGCGGCGCTTGTGGGAGCTGGAACTGACCTTCGATGCCAATCCCGAGCTGGCAGGCCTGGTGGTCGATTTGTGTGATGAATTGGCGCGCCTGCGCAGCCGCTTGCGTCGCGCGGGTTTGCGCACCGACTAGTCAAGAGAAAATGAGAGCCTCTTCCGATCCGACCAGCATGCCGCCAGGCCAAACGAGCGGGCGGGTTGTTGCCGTGCGCAGCAGCGTCGTCGATGTCGTCTTCGACGCCGGTGAGTTACCGGCCATTGAGCAAGTACTTGTTATCGAGCAGGACCAGCAAGCGCAGTTAATGCTTGAGGTACAAAGTCACCTGGATCTGCATACGGTGCGTACCGTCGCCTTGCAGAGCACCTACGGCCTGCAACGCGGCAGCAAGGCGGTGGTCACTGGTGCAGCCTTGACCATTCCGGTTGGCGATGCCGTCTTGGGGCGTTTGCTCGATGTCACCGGAACCCCGCGCGACAATGGTCCGCCACTGCCCGTCGACATGCTGCGACTGCCGATTCATCGCCATGCACCGTTGTTGGCAGCGGACAAAAAATCGACAGAGATTTTTGAAACCGGTATCAAGGTCATCGATCTGCTGACGCCGCTTGCCCGCGGCGGCAAGGCGGCCATGTTTGGCGGCGCCGGTGTCGGCAAGACGGTACTGGTGATGGAACTGATCCACGCCATGGCACAAAATTACGGTGGCATCTCGGTCTTTGCCGGCATCGGCGAACGCTCTCGCGAAGGCCATGAATTGTTGAGTGACATGCAAGGCTCCGGCATGATCAACAAGACGGCGCTGGTCTTCGGCCAGATGAATGAGCCCTCCGGTGCGCGTTGGCGCGTGCCGCTGACCGCGTTGACGATTGCCGAATATTTTCGGGATGTCAAAAAGCAGGATGTCTTGCTGCTCATGGATAACGTTTTTCGTTTCGTGCAAGCAGGCGCGGAAGTCTCGGGCCTATTGGGTCGCCTGCCGTCGCGTGTGGGCTATCAGCCCACGCTGGCAACCGAGGTGGCGCTGCTGCAAGAGCGCATCGCGACGGTCGACGGCGTGTCCATCACGGCAATCGAAGCCGTGTATGTGCCGGCAGACGATTTCACCGATCCCGCCGTGGCTGCCATCTCGGCGCACATCGAGAACCAGATCATGCTCTCGCGCGCCATGGCGGCTGAAGGCATGTATCCGGCCATCGATCCCCTGGCGTCCACTTCAGCCTTACTCACGGCTAATATCGTTGGCGACAGGCATTACCAGATTGCCGGCAAGGTCAAGGCGACGATTTCCCGTTATCGGGAACTGCAAGACATCATTGCACTGCTTGGCATGGATGAAATTGCCGCTGAAGATCGTCTCTTGGTCAATCGTGCGCGCAAACTGCAGCGCTTTCTGACACAACCCTTTGCCGTGACCGAAGCGTTTACCGGCAAGGCGGGCCGCACCGTCTCGCGCAGCCAGACGCTGGCGGCTTGCGAGGCAATCCTGGCCGGGCAATGCGACCACTGGGATGAGGCCTCGTTCTATATGGTCGGTACCCTTGAGGATGCCAAGGCCAGAGAAGATGATGCCAGCACAGCCAAACAGGAGTCCAAGTGAAACTGAGCATCACCAGTGTTGCCACCACCATGTCGATTGAACAAGAGGTCGTGTCGGTACGCGCCATGGATGCCAGCGGATATTTCGGCATACATCGCGGGCATGCCGACTTCCTGACGGTGCTCGATATCGGCGTGATCAGTTGGATAGGCGATGACAAGCGAGAGCATTTCTGTGCGGTGCGCGGCGGGATTTTACGCGTCAAGGATGGCAACAGTGTTGAAATAGTCAGCCGTGAAGCGATCATTGACGATGATGCGACGCGACTGGAATCGACGATCATGAGCGAATTTCGTCGGCGCGAAGAAGCTGAGCGTAGTGTTCGCTTTGAATCCAAGAGACTGGAGTTACAAATGGTCCGAGAAATCATGCGCTACCTGCGACCAGAAAATCTGACTGCATCAAAGGGCACGTATGACTCCTGATGACCCAGAGCATGAGCTGCTAGGTGGCGTACGGCGTCATCTGGGACGGCGCAGGCGTTGGCTGCGCGAAGGCGACCCGACGCTCACAGGCCTGTTTGCGCGAGTCGGCGTTCTGGGGTGGGTGATTATCACTCCGATGCTGCTGGGCGTATTGCTGGGACGTTGGATGGACCGCCACTTCAATGCCGGCATTTTCTGGACTGCCGCGTTATTGTTTATCGGCCTGGCCATCGGCGCTTGGGCGGCCTGGAAATGGATGCAAAAACCATGAATGCAAGCGTATTATTTTTGCCGTCGAGCATACCGCAGATACCCTTGCTGATAGTCGCTGGTGCGCTGTTGGGCTGGGCCTATTTTCGGGCGCTGCGCTGGAATACCCGACTGTTCCTCAAGAACGATGGCCTGTGGCGCGCGTTGGTTCTGCTGGTGGCGCGAACTTCTCTGACGGTGCTGGTCCTCTATGTATGTGCACGCCATGGTCTGTCGCTACCGTTGATACTGCTTGGTTTTGTGATGGCGCGCTATGTCGTGATGCGCAAGGAAAAAATCACATGATCACTTCGCCGCTGTCATCATCCCCCTTGTTTTTTGTCGGGCCTGTGCCGATTGCCTCGCAGGTCGTGGTCACTTGGTGCATCATTGCGCTGTTTGCGGTGCTGGCGCACTTGATCGGGCATGTACTGCGACTGCGACCGGGCCGTCTACAGAGCGTTGCCGAGTTGTTCTATGTCACACTGGATCAACAGATACGCGACACCATGCAGACCGATCCGCAGCCTTACCGGGCATTTGCGGCGACCTTGTTTTTGTTCGTCCTGTGCGCCAATCTGTCGTCGCTGGTGCCTGGTGTCGAAGCGCCGACTGCGCATATCGAAACCGACGCCGCACTGGCGCTTATCGTTTTCTTTTCCATCATCGTCTTTGGCATTCGCAGCAGAGGTTTGATGGGCTACCTCAAATCATTTGCCGACCCGACCTGGATGATGGTGCCATTGAATCTGGTGGAAGCCTTGACCCGCACCTTTTCATTGATGCTGCGTCTGTTCGGCAACATGATGAGCGGTGCATTTGTGATCGGCATCGTGGTCTCGCTGGCCGGGCTGTTTGTACCGATCCCGTTCATGGCTCTGGATATATTGGTGGGGATCATACAGGCGTACATTTTTTCCATGCTGACATTAGTATTCATCGGCGCTGCCGTTGGCGAAGAAGATCGTGGTTCACTTATCAAGGAGGCAACATGAATGGCATTATTTGGGTTCAGCTCATCAGTATCATCGGCGCCGTTATCGCCGTCGCCTTTGGCGCTATCGGCCCGGCGCTGGCAGAAGGCCGGGCAATTGCTGCGGCAATGGATGCGTTGGCGCGGCAACCGGATGCGGCCAATACGATTTCGCGCACCCTGTTTGTCGGGCTGGCGATGATCGAGACCATGGCCATCTATTGCCTGGTGATTGCCTTGCTGTTGTTGTTTGCCAATCCTTTCCTGCACTGAGCGCGTTATGAAAATCGATTGGTGGACGCTGGGACTGCAGACAATCAACGTTCTCGTGTTGCTCTGGGTTTTGCAGCGCTTTTTGCTAAAACCGGTGCAGGCCATGATTGTGCAACGTCAAAAAATGACGCAGCAGCTCATCGATGACGCCAGCCTGGCCAAGCAGCAAGCGGAGGATGAAAAATCGGCGCTCCAGGCGCAGCACGGCTTGCTGGCCGCCGAACGCGAACGCGTGCTGGGGCAGGCACATACAGAGGCAACTGCTGCCAGTGCACAACTGCTGGCACAAGCCCGGCAAGACGCTGCGCAACTGCTGGCCGCCGCACAGGAAACCTTGCAACACGAACGCACGCAAGTGCAGGGCATGCTGCAGAATCAGGCAGGTGAGCTGGCCGTTGATATCACCCGCCGCCTGTTGACGGGGCTGCCTGCAACCAGCCTGAACCGCCATTTCATCGATCTGGCCTGCAACGATATTACCGCCCTTGCGGATAGCGATAAAAAGGCGCTGTGCGCATCGCTGGGCAGTCAGGCGGTACAGATCGTCGCCGCCGGCGAGGTAGATCCACTGCTGCGCGAAGAACTCAAGGACAGATTGAGCAAGCTACTGGGACAGGAGCTGACACTTGCCTTTGTGGTCGATCCCGCTTTGCTGGCAGGAGTCGAGCTGCATTTTCAATACGTGCACATCAACAGCAATCTACATGCGTATTTGCAAAGAATTACCCAACAACTTGCCCAACCAAGTCATGACCATGTCGCTGCTTGATGCGTTTGATGCCTGGCTGCCGCAAGCGCGGGCAGCGCTCGACCAGGTCGTGCCAGGACCTGAGATACTCGATATCGGGCGCATTGATGCCGTGGCTGACGGCGTGGCGCACATATCGGGCTTGCAGCGTGCGCGCCTGAATGAATTGCTGAAATTTGATAACGGTGATGTCGGCTTCGTGCTTACCCTGGATGAACAGCAGCTTTCCTGTGTCTTGCTCGATGATTCGTCCCGACTTGCCGCCGGCATGCGGGTTCATGGCACTGGACAAGTATTGCGCACGACGGTGGGAGATGAACTTCTCGGCCGCATCATTGATCCCTTGGGGCGGCCGCTGGATGGCGCAGCGGCGATTGTGCCAGTGCGTTACGACCCTATCGAACGGGAGGCGCCTGCCATCATCGACCGCGACGAAGTGGTGGAGCCGGTACAGACCGGCATCATCGCCATCGATGCCATGTTCGCGCTTGGGCGCGGCCAGCGTGAATTGATCATTGGCGACCGCTCAACCGGTAAAACCACGTTGGCCATTGACGCCATCATCAACCAGCGTGACAGCGATATCATTTGCGTCTACGTTGCCGTGGGGCAGAAAACCAGTGCTGTGGAACGCGCAATTCAGGCGGTGCGCGAGCATGGCGCCGCGCAGCGGACAATATTTGTTGTGGCGCCGGCATCGTCGACGCCCGGCTTGCAATGGATAGCGCCATTTGCAGGGATGACCATCGCCGAATATTTTCGCGACCGCGGCGGCCATGCCTTGATCGTGATCGACGACCTGAGCAAGCACGCTGCCACGCATCGCGAACTGGCTTTGCTCACGCATCAACCGCCTGGACGTGAAGCCTATCCCGGCGACGTCTTCTATGTGCATGCGCGCCTGCTTGAACGGGCAGCCAAACTGTCGCGCGGCAAAGGCGGTGGATCGTTGACCGCGCTGCCGATCGCCGAAACCGAAGCGGGCAATCTCAGTGCCTACATTCCAACCAATCTGATCTCCATTACCGACGGTCAGATTGTCTTGAATACGCAGTTGTTCCAGGGTGGGCATATGCCGGCCATTGATACCGGACTGAGCGTGAGTCGTGTGGGCGGGAAAACGCAATCGAAGATCTTGCGCAAGGTAGCCGACAGCTTGCGCCTTGATTATGCGCAATTTCTGGAACTGGAAATGTTTACCCGACTGGGCGCCTCTGCCGACGCACGGGTGCAGGACAAAATTGTGCGCGGCCAACGTATTCGGAGCGTTCTGGCGCAGCATCAGTTTGCCGGGATGTCGCTGAGCAAGCAGATCGCTTTGCTGCTGGCGCTGCAGCACGGGGTGCTGGATAAGTTCGACGATAACGCCATACGACACTATAGGGATGCCCTGGCTGATTGGCTCAGCGGTGCTGGGCAAGTACTTGTTGCCGCAGTTGACGCTGATCAAATGCTGTCACAAGCAAACCTGGATGATCTGGTGCAATCTTTGCGGGAGTTGGCCGCGGGCCCATTTTCTCAAGCAAGTTCCTGAAGACCATGCGATACGCCGAACTACATACCCGTACCCATAGCGTGTCGCAAATAGGCGAAGTCATGACCGCCATGCGCGGCGTGGCTGCTGCGCGCGCTCAACAAAGTCGACTACAGTTGGGCATCGTGCAGAAATATGCGGACGTCGTCGCTGCAACGATTTCCCAGATATTGGCGATGACGCCAGCACTGCCTGAGAGTGGAAATGGTGATAACGGCAAGTCGGTCTTGATCTTGTTTTGCGCCGAGCATGGTTTTGCCGGCGCCTTCAGCGAAAAGATACTGGATGCAGCCGGTGTCGACATTGCCGGCCGTACACTGCTGATCGTTGGAACACGCGGCGATCGTCTGGCGCGGGAACGAGGGCTGTTGCCGGCGTGGAGTGAAAAGCTGATGGCGCAATTGTCGAATGCCGGTGCATTGGCAGATCGCATTGCCACGCAATTGCATCATCATCTGCATGATGGCGTTATTCGTCATGCGGAAATGATTTATGCAAGACCGCTATTGTCAGCCGGATTTGAGATCATTCGCCAGCAATTGCTGCCGTTCGATTTTGGCCGGTTTGCGCCCCAAACGGGGACATTGCCACCGCTGCTGAACCTGCCGGCGGCGCAATTGCTGGCGCAACTGGCGCAAGAATATCTCTTTGCCCAATTGAACGAAGCGATTGTGCATAGCTATGCCGCAGAAAATATGGCGCGTCTGCAAACCATGACTGCTGCCCGCGAACATATACATCATCAGCTGGAAGTCTTGAGTAGCCAGGAGCAGCAGGCGCGGCAATCTGAAATCACTGCCGAAATCATTGAGCTGGTGGCCGGCAGTAGTGGCCGCCTCTAAGCGAGATGCGGAGCACGCAACCAGAGACGCCCGATGAAAATATGCAGCAACAACGCCAGGCCACCATTGAAGGCCAATGCATAACGTACGCCCAGAACATGAATGGCCAAGCCCGTGAGCAGACTGCCGACGGCCAGGCCGCCACGCATGGCAAGCATATACAGACTGACAGTCTGACCCCGCAACAACGGACTTGCGTTGGCTTGCAACAAGGAATTGGCGGAGGTATTGCTGGCATTCATCGCTAATCCTGCCAACATCAACAATACCGGCAGCAACCAGTAGTACTGGCTAAACGCGACACCTACCAAAATGACGCCATACCCCGCGCCGAAGCACGAGCTCAGCCGGCCCAAGTCAAATTTGTTGCCCATGCTCAGCAGCGTGAGGGCGCCAAGTATGCCGCCGACACCAAATGCGCCTAATGCGATGCTGAATTGGCTGCTGCTGCCATGCAAAATGTCTTTAATGAGTAGCGGACAAAAAATGATCAAGGGGCCGCATAAAAAGCTGGTGGTCAGTACTGTCAGTATCGGCGTACGCGAAGCAGGAGTGCGGATGATATTGGCAATGCTGCGCAATAAGGCGCCGTAAGTGGGCATTTTTGACGTCTTCGCAAGCATGTCCGGCGGTGGCAGTATCCAGATCGCCACGGCGATAAACGGCAGATAGGACACGGCGTTGACGGCAAAGCAGCCGACTGCCCCGATGCTGGCCAACAGGATGCCGGCGATGGCAGGCCCGAGAATGCGCGAAAGATTGAATTGTGTGGAATTGAGCGCCAGACCCTGGGCGATTTTTTCATGTGCCACGAGAGAAGGCACGATCGACTGGAACGACGGCATCGATAACGCATCGGTGATGCCGACGATCAAGGACAGGACGATGATCATCCATGGTCGAACCGCAGCAGTGAGCAGCAGCACTACTAGCAGTATCGGGCAGAGCATCTGGATAGATTGAAACAAGGTGATCACTCGCCGCCGATCTGCGCGATCAGCCAGCGCACCGCCAATCAACGTGAGCAACCACACCGGCGCACCCAGGGCGAAGGCGTCCAGCCCAATCAAAAAAGGCGATGCTCCGAGGCTGAGCAAAAGCCAGGGCTGTGCTACCTGTTGCGCCCAGGTGCCGATATTGGAGAGCAGACTGGCGAGCCAAAATGTGCCAAAACGGCGCGTATACAGGAGCTTGAGTGACTCGGAGAGGGTATTTTTAGAGGATGACTGTCTCACGTCGCACCTGTCAGTCCGCTTCATGGTTATGCATAGTTAGCCTTTTGTCGTCATTGTATGCGCAGGCAACAGGGCCCTCATGGCTATCGCCACCATGCTTGACCTGGATCAACCCCAGCTAGCGCGGAGCACATGAATACAGCTTGATGAATAATTTGATGCACATCAATCCAGGCGTAAAGCATAGCTACTACAGTGGTGACAAACAGTAAAAAATAAGGGGATGTCATGAACCATGCGATAGTCGGCCTGGCAGACATTGCAACGTTGGGACAATTGTTTGAGTGGCGGCTTAGACAGACGCCCCATAACGTGGCCTACCGCCAGTTCAATCCGACGACGGAGCAATGGCGATCCCATAGCTGGGAGCAGATCGGTGAACGTGTCAGCAGCTGGACCAGCGCGCTCGCGGCCCAGGGCTTCCCGCCAGGCACACGCATCGCGATTCTGTTGCCCAATGGCATCGATGCGGTCTGCCTCGATCAGGCCTGTCTGGCGCTGGGATTGGTGCCGGTGCCCATGCATGCGCTCGATAATCCGGCCAGCATTGCCTACATCCTCGGCGATTGCGACGCGAGCATGCTGGCCGTGTCAACGCGCGCACAATGGGAGACGATCGTCAAGGTTGGCGACGCCATACCCTTATTGACATTGGTGCTGGTGACGCAAGAGGACGATTTCTCCGAGTATCACTCAGCGCATCATGCTCAAGCATTGGTGACGGCTTTACCAATCTGGCTGGCCGGCGGCGCCTTACCGAGCGAACCTCAAGTGTCGGCAATAGAGGGCAATGCGTTGGCGGCAATCGTCTATACCTCGGGCACGACAGGCCGGCCTAAAGGGGTCATGTTGACGCATCGCAATGTCCTCTCCAATATCGGTGCGATGATGGCAATGGTGAGTGTCAATGCCTCAGATGTTTTTTTGTCCTTTCTGCCGCTATCGCATACCTTTGAACGCACGGTCGGCTATTACCTGCCGATTGCCGCCGGGAGTTGCGTCGCCTACGTCAGATCGGTGGCCTTGATTGCCGACGATCTGCTCGTCATCCGTCCGACTGTACTGGTCTCAGTGCCGAGAATCTATGAACGCACACACATGAAGTTACTGGAGCAATTGGCCGCTTCCAACGTGTTCACGCAACGATTGTTTGCGCTCACGCAAGCAATTGGCTGGCGGCGCTTTTGCCGCAGTCAGCAGTTGCCAGGCATGGATGCGCACCGGCACTGGTTTGACTCCTTGCTGTTTGCGTTCCTGCAGCCATTGGTGGCGCACAAGCTGTTGGCGCGTTTCGGTGGACGCTTGCGTATCGCCGTGTGTGGCGGCGCCCCCTTGTCGAGCACGGTGGCGCAGTGTTTCCTCGGTTTGGGACTACCCTTGGTACAGGGCTACGGCATGACCGAAACATCGCCGGTAGTGGCTTGCAATACCCCCGGCGACAATTGGCCTGCCACTGTCGGCAGGCCGCTGGCAGGGGTGGCCGTGCGCATTGGTGAGAATCAAGAGTTACAGGTGCGTGGTGACGGCGTCATGGCCGGTTATTGGCAGCGTCCGGAAGAAAGCGCCAAGGCCATGACCCCAGACGGCTGGCTGCATACCGGTGATCAGGCGGTCATCGAAGAGGGGCGCGTGCGCATTATCGGCCGCATCAAGGAAATCATTGTGACCTCGACCGGCGAGAAGTTGGCGCCAGCAGATCTGGAGCTGGCGATCACAGCCGATCCCTTGTTTGAACAAGCATTTGTGGTGGGTGAAAACCGGCCGTTTATTGCCGCCTTCGTGGTGCTAAACCAAGCCGGATTGGCTCAGCTGTTGTTTCAGTTATCGCTAGAGAGCAGCGAGATCGTTTTGGATTCACCCGTGTTGAAACAAGCCGTACTGCGTAAAGTCCAACAGGCCAGTAGCCATTTTCCGGTCTATGCGGTCCCGCGCATGGTTTGTTTGAGCACGCAAGCGTGGTCACTGGAAAACGGTTTGATGACGCCAACCTTGAAACTCAAACGTCATGTTTTGCTGCAACATTTTCATGCGGAAATCGAAGAGATTTATGCGCGCATGCCTCCGCTTTGAGCTAAGTACGAAGTATGATCATGCGATGCCGAGCCATTGATGCAATGGCTCGGCAGTTCTCTACCCGGCATTCAAGTAGGTATGGAGCAGGGCGCTAGCGCAGTTGATCTGCACGATGGAAATACTTGCGGGCATAGGCCAGTATTTGAGCGTCGCTTGGATGGTCGACCGTCTCTACACTCAATACTTTTTCGGCTACCGCACTTTGATGCTTCAACAAGTGCTTCATGAAATGGAGTTTCTCAAAGCCAGGACCGACGATGAGAATTTCGCGCGAGTCTTTGATGGCGTTGGCCACATCGTTGAAAAAAGCCACATTTTCAGCCGCATGACCTGACCCCGGAATGCCCGATTTCACATGTAAATGCGTATGTGTCGAATGATTCTGAATGAGCTCATTTTTTGCAGCTTCCAGTGTGAAGTGGATGACATGTGCTTCCTTGTGATCGATCCAGGCGACGACGTGGGTGGTCGACATATGATGCCTCCTTGAAATAGGGATAGGTAGAAACAAAGATGAAACGGGGAACGGACTCAATACTTCCTTGGACCGTCATCGCGTACCTATAGTTTAAGTAGTGCAGCCCAGGATACGTTGATCTACGTCAAAGAGTTGCCTGGCGCTATGCGTTGTCGCGGTTGGTGTACTGATTATAAAAAGTTTGATTTGCGTCAATCCGTGCAGAGGCATATTGCCGGAAGCTTTACTGATGTAGCTTTTTTGATAAGTAATGATCAATCAGCTACAGGAGAAACGTTATCCTGAAACATTCTGTACTGTTATTGAACTGGTCCCTTGTGCGTATGACGTAGTCGCTGATTTTTTGCCAATACTTAACGATGACAGAGGTTGATATGAAAACCGATTTTCAGCTGAAGCAGGATGTCATCAACGAACTGGCGTGGGATGTCGCCATCAATGATAAAAAAATCGTGGTTGAAGTGATCGATGGCGTGATCACCCTGTCAGGAGATACTGACAGTTATGCTGAAAAATATGCCGCAGAAAAGGCCGTTCAACGTATTGCTGGCGTGAAAGGATTGGCCGTGGAACTCGATGTGGTCTTGCCGTGGTCAAGCAACCGCACAGATGCCGACATTGCTAGTGTTGCAGCGTCTGCCCTGGAATGGAATGCGTTGGTGCCGAAGGACTGCGTCAAGGTGATGGTGGAAAATGGCTGGCTCACCCTGAGCGGAATTGTGGCGCATCAGTATCAACGTAGAGCCGCTGTGAGCACCTTGCGCAGTCTGCTTGGCGTTATTGGCATCAGCAACCTGATTACGGTGAAAAATATTGTCAAGCCGGCTGAGATCAAGCTACATATTGAAGCAGCGTTACAGCGCCGTGCGCATTCGATGGTCAAGAATATCGAGGTCGCCGTTCATGGTGATCATATTACCTTGAGCGGAACGGTCGGTACACTGGCGGAAAAACGGGAAGCATGCAGCGCTGCAGCCAGGACCTCCGGGGTTGTCAATGTGATTGACAGACTTTTTGTCGTATATTGAATGACATGCCATCAAGGAGCTGGAACTTGCATTGAAATCTGGATATGCAGCATAAAATCCCATCCCAACTCAGCAAACGGAACAAAGCCGTGCGCGATGATGATTTGTCGGCACCGCAATCATTGCCTTTGTTCAAAATAAAACCGGTACGGCTTGACGCGACGATCAGTCTTAAAGACGCCATCGATAGCATCGTCAGCAATTGTCTGGAGCAAGTGCGTGGCAACGAAAGCGGGGTTGTGCGGGGAAACGACCCGGAGCATATCCATCAGATGCGCATCGGTCTGCGCCGCTTGCGCCTGGCGCTGGAGTTGTTCAAGGAAGTCTTCCCGTCTGGGATGGCGCTGCAGGAAGATATGGAATGGCTTAGCGCTGAACTTGGAACCAGCAGAAACTGGGATGTACTGGCTTTCGATACCCTGAAATCCATCAGCAAGGCCTTCCCTGAGGAGTTGGAAGGGCTAATGCTGGCAGCGCAATCGGCCGCTGTACGGCAACGACGTCACACGGCGCTCATGGTCGGCTCGGCGCGCTATGCTCAGCTTCATCTCAAGTTGGATGAATGGTTGCAAGGGATGTGCTCCACAGACGCTGCAGAACCGGGAAACGATAAAAAATCTCATCAACTATCTGACGTTTGGGTAAAGAAATTCTATTCACACGTCTTTGATCGCTATCGTAGAAAACTTCTCCAACGCGGTGAGGCACTTGATGAGGGAGATTTTGCGGCCATGCATCATGTGCGGATTTCTGCCAAGAAACTGCGCTATACCCTTGATTTTTTTCAGTCATTGCCTTCTGCACGCAAGGCACGCCCCTTTACCTCGGCGTTGACTGATCTGCTAAGCGTGCTAGGCAAGATTAACGACGCTTCTTGTGCCGATACGCTGTTACGTGAGCTTGCCCAACTGGATCCCCAGGTTGCAAACGAAGCCAATTTCGCGCGAGGTTATCTAGCGTTCCAATCCGGAGAAAACACGAAAAATATACATCGGATCTGGCAACGTTTCTGCGTTGAATCGGCGCTAAAACAAGGATGAACAGAACGGCGCGGCCAGTCGGGTTCTCGTTGACTTGACCAGCAGCGCTTTTTCGAAGATCAATGCGACAAGAGTACGGAAGTGTTCATGGTTTTCAGTATCTTGCGGGTGACTCCTCCGAACACCATTTCATGCAATGGGGAGTGGCCATAGCATCCCATGACAAGCAGATTCGAACGGGTACTTTCCACCAACATCAGCAGTGCATCACCGACATTAGCACTGGTTGCTCTCTCGCTGACGTCGACGCGCACACCATAGCGCATCAAATAGGCATGTATGTCGGCCAAGGATTGCTGATGTAGTTCTTCTGCATGCAGACCATGACTAAACGTGACCAGGTGAACAGTCTCCGCTTTTTGCAAAAACGGTATCGCATTACGGATTGCACGATGTGATTCAGCACTGCCATCCCAGGCAATCAAAACATGGGATCCGACCTTTTTGACGGGATTTTTATACGGCATCAATAGGACAGGGCAGGCCGATTTGATCAAAATCTCAGCCGTGATTTCGGCATTGATCGAATCGCTGTCATTGGGATCGCTTTGACCAAGAACCCAGAGATCGCAACAGGTTCCCGATAGTCCGCCATCTTTGGAGAATGGATTATCCAAAATACGCCGCTCTATTGATTTGACGCCAGCAGACTCGACAATGGCATCGAATTTATCGAGCGATTTGCTGGCCTTCTTCCGTAACACGTCCAGAAATGGCGCAATATCCGGACTGTCGCCATCGATCGTGACGGTCTCTTTCAAGAAACGTGTCACGCCGGTCATGGCGACACCGATCAAATGAGCTTCTTCCACTTTCGCAATGGCCGCAGCGGCTTCCACACAGGATGGAGTGTTCTCGGATTCGTTCACGAGGACAACAATTGTTTTGTATGCCATTTCAGTCTCCTGAGAAATTTAATTGTTTCGAAGAAAATGACGTCGTCTGAATCACTTACACTGCGTGCGTCGCGACGGCGCTGTTCTCATTTGACGCGTTGTGATGATCAAATGCCTGCAGGCCGGACATCTTCAATAAACTCTTGGCATGTAAGACATCCTCTGCGCTTGCGTGCACCACCAGCAAAAATTCGCCGGCCTTGATAGCGTTCTCGTAACGCAGCACGGAGTTCTTCGGGATGCCGATGGCTGTCATCGCACCGACCAATGCACTGGCACCTCCCACCAGCACGGCGCCTTCCAGACCGCCGAAGATCAACGCCGCCAACGGACCAAGAATGATGACTTGCCCAACGGCGGGAATGGCGAGTATCGCTGAGCCAAATAAAATGCCGAGCAGTCCGCCCCAGAACGCCCCCAGCTTGCCGAAAATCTTGGCACGTTCACCGGCATTGAGATAGCCGACAACATGTTCTTCAAGGCGATAATCCTTGCCGATAATGGAAATTTTCTGCATGTCGAATCCGGCCTGCTGAAGCACTTTGACGGCATCTTCTGCTTGTTGATGCTGGGTGTACGTGGCGACGGCAAAATCTGAACTGGAAGAAATCTGATTCATGGCAACTCCTGATAGTGATGGACTGAGGAGTTCGATGATGTGCCAATTGCAGATCAAGCCTTTGATCTCGATCAACTATCTCGTATGAATATGGTGTGCATGGGAGCGAAAAAATTGCTGTTGATGAAAACGATGGAGGTACTCAATGGCACATACGAAAGAAACGCCAAAGACCGAGCGCGGTTGTAATTGCATGGCGAAGACGATGCGGGTTGTCAGACTGCTTCAATCATGAGATCGAAATGCTTTTCCTGTCTGGAGGAGGTGCTATTTATAAATAATCACAGGGACGTTGGCGTGAATGAGCACTTTGTTAGCCTGACTTCCCAGAAGAATGCGATTGAGGCCGCTACGACCATGCGATGCCATGAATATCGAATCGCATGAGTACATCGTCGCCGCTTCAAGGATCGCTT
>Ga0302155_10001642_pt1 | contig 16129 bp, 18 predicted proteins | sample I_Bog_N3_1_FD_193508 | JGI IMG/M metagenome (GOLD analysis project Ga0302155, IMG submission 193508) | Peat permafrost microbial communities from Stordalen Mire near Abisko, Sweden - I_Bog_N3_1 | ecosystem: Environmental > Terrestrial > Soil > Wetlands > Peat | place: Sweden: Abisko, Stordalen...
CAAATCTTGGAAAACTCGCTGCAACGACCACTATTTCTTGTGCGTGTCCTAGAAATGATAAACCCCCGAAAAATCGGGGGTTTATCAGCAGTCTGAAGCCTCGCATATGCGAGGCTTTCTCATAGGCAGGAGCGTCTTACCAGATTTTCCACCAAGGTTTTTCCTTCAGGGTAGGACCACCATTGTAATAAACGCTGTTCGGGTAGGTTGCTTGAATGACGCGTTCGGTGTCATCGCGTAACTGTTTCTGGCCCATTGCTTCATAGGAGTGCATCATGATGAACAAGGCTTCTTCGACAGCCGGGGTGCCTGGATATTCCTTGACTGCTGTTTGCGCACGATTGGCCGCCGAAACATAGGCACCACGACGGAAGTAATAACGGGCGACGTGCACATCCGATTGCGCCATGGCGTTGACCAGATACTTCATGCGCAGCAAGGCGTCAGGTGTGTACTGGCTGTTTGGGAAGCGTTCAGCCAGTAGCTTGAACGAATCGAATGCATCGCGCATGGCCTTGGGGTCGCGCTCGGTATTGTCCTGATCGGCGATGGTATCGAAAATGCTGGTACGGTCATTGAAGTTGATCAAGCCGCGTAGGTAGTACATATAATCGACGTTGGGGTGGTTCGGATGCAGTTTGATGAAGCGATCCACCGCAGCGACGCCTTCCTTTTGTTCGTTGAGGCGGTAGTAAGCGTAGGCTATGTCCATCTGCGCCTGTTGCGCATATGAGCCAAACGGAAAGCGCGATTCCAGCTTCTCGAAGTAGGTGATCGATTTCTCGAAGCCGCCTTCATTTAGCTCATCCTTGGCTTCCGAGTATAATTTGGCAGCGGACCAACCAATCGTCTCGTCTTTTTGTTCAGGTAGCAGACCGCATGCTGACAGAGAGAGGATTAATGCGACAGTAAGCAACTTCAATAAGATTTTTTGCATGACGTTTGAGCAGTTTGAGCGGGTGCAAAGAAATAAAATATTAATTTCCGGTAATTTTTCGATTATAGCTGATGTCACGTACCACACCCCCTAAGGTTGCAAAAGGATTTGTAACCACCCCAGTTGATGCAGGCGAGGGTGAATACTCGTTCGACGACATTGCAGATGAATTTGCCGATGCTGCGCAAGACACTGACGATGGCGAAGTTGAGCCCATCATCCTCAAACTGAGCGACGCCGATTGTGGCAGTCGACTCGACAAGGTTTTATCTACCCTGGTCCCCCAATACTCGCGTAGCCGCATCCAGCAATGGATTGAAGCAGGCTATGTGAGCGTGGACGGCAAACCTGCGCGCACTAAAACCACCGTGCTTGGCGACGAAGCAGTTGTCATCAATCCACAGGCGGCACCGGACGAAAAGGCCTTCCTGCCCGAACCAATGGAGCTCAAGATCGTGCATGAAGACAAAGCGATTCTGGTGATCGATAAAGCGGCTGGTCGGGTGGTGCATCCTGGCGCTGGCAATTGGTCCGGTACGCTTCTCAACGGCTTGTTGCATCATTGCCCAATACTAGCCGGGGTGCCGCGCGCTGGTATTGTGCATCGGTTGGATAAGGATACCAGCGGTTTGATGGTGGTGGCCAAGACACTGGCGGCGCAGACTGATCTGGTGCGGCAGTTGCAGGCGCGTACTGTACGGCGCCGTTATCTGGCGCTGGTGTGGGGCACCCCGCAATTGTCAGGCACCATTGATGCACCGATGGCGCGCCATCCGCGGGATCGCATCAAAATGGCCGTGTCGGAAAGCATGACTGCCAAGCCCGCGGTCACGCATTATCGACGTCTGGCTACGGGCCTGCTGGATGGTCGCGCTGTCAGTTTGATGTATTGTCGCCTGGAAACTGGTCGTACTCATCAGATTCGTGTACACATGCAGTCGCTCGGTTTTGCGTTGGTGGGCGATGCCTTGTATGGCAAGACCCATTTGATACCATTTTTCCCGCGTCAGGCATTGCAGGCGTGGCGTCTGGGGTTGGTGCACCCAGTTAGCGGCAAGAACTGTGAATGGGAAGTTGCCTTGCCTGAAGATTTTGCGGACTTGCTGGCACGTGCTGGTATTGATGCCAAGATTGCGGCTGTCGAGGACGGGGATGAATGAGTATGGAGTTACTGATTCCAGACTGGCCCAACGCGCCTGACAATGTTGGAGCGCTGAGCACATTGCGCCGGGGGGGGCACAGTCAAGGGTCTTACAGTGATGATGCCGGTGGTGGCGGTTTGAACCTCGGCATGCATGTACATGACACACCTGAGCATGTTGAACATAACCGATACTTGTTGCGCAGTATCCTGCCAGCGCAGCCGGCGTGGTTGAATCAGGTGCACGGCATCAATGTAGTTGATGCAGCTGGCGTGGCTGACGCAAGCGTGACGCCGAGTGCCGACGCCAGTGTGGCTACCGCGCCTGGCGTGGTATGCGCGATGATGACGGCCGATTGTTTGCCTGTACTGTTTTGTGACGTCGGCGGTCAGGTGGTTGGTGCTGCGCATGCCGGCTGGCGTGGACTGGCCGCTGGCGTATTGGAGCAGGCCGTGGTCGCCATGCGTGCACGTGGCGCAGGAGAAATTCTGGCTTGGCTTGGGCCGGCCATCGGGCCGCAGCAATTTGAAGTCGGACAGGATGTTTTGGATGCGTTTGCCGATGTCGATCCGGTTTGTCGCAGCGCCTTTGTGCCGATTGTCGGCAGGGAAGGAAAATACTTTGCCGATATTTATCAACTGGCGCGTCGCAAGCTGGCCCTGCTTGACGTAGACCGCGTTGCTGGCGGTGGCTTGTGCACCGTGAGTGACCGCCGTTTTTACTCCTATCGTCGCGACAAAATCACCGGTCGCATGGCTTCGCTGATCTGGCTTAGATAACTGGTGTTTGTAGTTGCAACAGCAATTTCCTGGTATGTGCGGGCAATGCCCCCTCATCTTTGACGCAAATCAGCAGCGCGCGCGTGGCCCAGGCATCTGCCAACGGTATGACGTTGATTGCCATGGTTTGTCGATAGCGCCATGCTGCGGTGGCTGGGATGATGCCGATGCCAACATCCTGTTCTACCAGGCGGCAGATGCCATCGAAACTACGCAGGCGCACTCGGTAATGCAGTTGTTTTCCGTAACTTGCAGCATGCCCGGCAAGATGTTCCTGTAGCGCGCTGCGGTCGCTTAAACCAATAAAATGCTGGTCCACGATGTCGACAAAGCTCAGTTTTTTTCGTCGCGCCAATGCATGGCCGCTTGCTACCACGGCAACTAGTTGGTCCTGACGGAACGGCAGTGTTTGCAGCGCTGCGGTATCGACCGAGTCGGCGACGATGCCGATATCGGCTACGCCATCGACAATGGCCTGGACGATTTCATGACTCAAGCGTTCTTCCAGGTCGATATCGATGAATGGGTTCTGGTGCAGAAACCGACCTAATGCATCGGGCAAAAATTCAGTGATGGAGGCAGTGTTGCAAAGCAGCCGGATATGCCCCTTGAGGCCTTGAGCATATTCGCGCATCTCATTGCCCATATGCTCCAACTGGCGCAGCACGGCGCGCGCATGATGTAGTAGGGCGCGTCCGGCGTCGGTCATCTGCACGCCATGGCGTTGGCGAGTCAGCAGTGGTACTCCCAGTGCGTCTTCCATGCCGCGGATGCGGGCGCTGGCCGATGCCAAGGCCAGGTGGGCGCGCTGCGCACCGGCGGTGATGCTGCCGGCTTCAGTCACATGCAGGAACAGGCGGAGATCGCTCAAATCGAGGCGCGTGTGCATAGTCAATTGATGGTCGTATTTTTCGCAGAAAAAGAAAAATAGCCTTCGTTTCAAGCGAAGGCTGAGTCAGTGTATTCCAGATTTCCAGTGCTGACGATAGTAGGCAGACTGATGGCAACTATTTGGAGCAATCATGTCTGCACAACTATCCATAAGCACCATGCATGGCAGCTTGCTGCTTGCGGTCACTCTCATTTTCTTATTGGCTGGTCTGGTCAAAGGTATTGTTGGTCTGGGCTTGCCCACGGTCGCGGTTGGCTTGCTGGGCTTGTACATGTCACCGTTGCAGGCAGCGGCTTTGCTGATCATGCCGTCGCTGGTAACCAATCTATGGCAGTTGCTGGCTGGCGGTCGCTTTGTCTGGTTGCTGCGGCGTCTATGGTTGATGTTGGCTGGCATCGTGGCTGGGACCTTATTGGGCGCGCAGCTTGTACCTGTCATTCATGATGGAGGGGCGACGCTGATCTTGGGGCTGGCGTTGATGGGGTACGCCGTTGTGGGCCTGAGTGCCGTGAAATTTTCTGTGCCGCCTGAGCGCGAACGGCGCTGGTCATTGATGATCGGCGTGGTGACCGGCGTAATCACGGCGACCACTGCGGTATTGGTCATCCCAGCTGTGCCGTTTCTGCAAGCGTTGCGCCTGAATAAAGACGAGTTGATTCAGGCGCTGGGTTTGTCATTTACCATATCGACCCTTGCCATGGCCGCTGCGCTGGCGCACGGCGGTACGCTGCAAAGTACTGACGCCATGTTGTCGATATTGGCTCTGGTGCCAGCTCTGGCAGGCATGCTGCTCGGACAATGTTTGCGGGCTCGGATTTCAGCGTCGGTTTTCCGACGCTGTTTTTTCATCGGACTGCTGTTGTTGGGCATGGATTTGTTCATTCAGGGCTGGCGCTGAAGCTGTGTTTCCGTACCTTAAGGTATGTTCGTTCACTTCCTTTTCCTTCGTTCCAGCATCGGAATTGACTGCCGGCGCAATCGTTTTTTTCTTCCGCTCCTGCAATTGACGATTCCGCTTGCGTTGCGGTGTGCCCATCAGGTATAAAACAATTGTCAAAGGAAATACGCCGTAGCAGAAAAAAGTCATGATTCCTGCAACGGCGGATTGTTCGGTGATAGCCATCATGAAGACGACATAAAGCCAGGCGATTGCGATGATATACATAGTTATATATAGTAATTGCAAGGTTGACAGGCTAAGCGATAAACCATAACGATACGCGAAAATAGTAGAAGCGAGCATGGATAAGCAAACCCCGCAGACCCCCCCCAATTCGAACAACGTTCCTCCCGTCTTGTCAGCGTGGTTAAGTCAGCTAAACCAGTTTGCCGATCCCAAGACGTGGCAGTCGCTGGCAGGACAGCAACCTGTTGCAGCCCCAATTGATCTGACATCGATTCAGACGCAGCTCGGCAGCCTCGGTGCGTCGCTCGATCCAGCGGAAATAGTGCGCTTGCAGAAAAATTACGGCGAGCAGTTTGGTGCGTTGTGGCAAGCCGCCATCAGCTCCAAGGTGCCTGCAGTCAAGGATCGACGCATGTCGGCACCGGCATGGCAAGCCAACCCTTTCTTTGCTTTTCAAGCGGCAACTTATCAACTTAATTCACGCTACCTGAATGAATTGGTTGATGCTGTGCAAGCCAGCGACAAGGTCAAACAGAAATTGCGTTTTGCAGTGCAGCAAATGATTGATGCGTTATCACCTGCCAATTTTCTTGCGACAAATCCTGAAGCTCAGCAAAAAATTCTCGATACCAAAGGCGAAAGTCTGACACGCGGCATTGCCCAGTTGTTTGCTGATTTGCAAAAAGGGCGGGTATCGCAAACAGACGAGACAGCCTTTGAAGTCGGCAAGGATGTGGCCACGACTGAAGGTTCGGTGGTGTTTGAAAATGCCTTGTTCCAGTTGCTGCAATACAAGCCGCTGACCAAAACAGTACACGCGCGCCCTTTGCTGATTGTGCCTCCCTGCATCAACAAATTTTACATCCTTGATTTGCAGCCGCAAAACTCACTGGTGCGCTATGCGGTGGAACAAGGCCACACCGTGTTTCTGATTTCCTGGCGTAATGCAGATGCCTCATTGGAAACCTCTACCTGGGATCAGTATGTGGATGACGCTGTGGTACGCGCCATTCATACGGTGCAGGAAATCAGCGGCCAGGAACAGATTAATGCACTCGGTTTCTGTGTCGGCGGCACGCTCTTGTCCTGCGCGTTGGCGGTCCTCGCAGCGCGTGGTGAAGAGCCCGTCGCCAGTCTCACTTTACTGACGGCATTTCTCAATTTTCTCGATACTGGTGCCATCGATGTTTATATAGATGAGGTGCAAATCAAGCTGCGCGAGCAAATGATAGGTCAGCGCGGACTGATGGCGGGGCGTGATTTCGCTTCGGCATTTTCCAGTTTGCGACCGAATGATTTGTTATGGAATTACGTCGAGTCGAATTATCTCAAGGGCGAAGTGCCGCAAGCCTTCGATCTGCTCTATTGGAATGCCGATAGCACCAACTTGCCCGGGCCGATGTTCTGCTATTACCTGCGCAACATGTATCTGGAAAACGCGCTCAAGGAACCGGGCCGTTTGACTGTCGCCGGAGAGAAAGTCGACTTGCGCACGATTAATGTGCCGGCATTCATTTATGCCTCGCGTGAAGACCATATTGTGCCTTGGGCTTCGGCCTATGCATCGACTGCCATCCTCAACACCAAAAAACCGAGCAACAACCGTTTCGTATTGGGAGCATCCGGTCATATTGCCGGTGTCATCAATCCACCTGTCAAGAACAAACGCAGCTACTGGACCAACGACAAAATCGGTGCCGATCCAGTAGCTTGGTTTGCCGGTGCAAAGGAGCATCCTGGCAGTTGGTGGACGCAATGGTCAGATTTTCTGACCGTTCATGGCGGCAAGCAGGTAGCTGCACCGCGTCTGGTTGGCAGCAAACAATATCCGGCTATCGAGCCGGCTCCGGGCAGATACGTCAAGGTCAAAGCAGAATAAGCGACTTTCAACGTAGTCTCGCAACAAGCAGTAAGGTAGTAAAAATGCAGTATCTATCACAGGCAGTAAGAAGTATCTGCACCAGACTACTCGGGATTGCAGATCTTTGAAATGCATGGCAATTTTCCATCCGACATACATTAGGAGGCAGGACATGGCAAAACGTATCGCATATGTGACAGGAGGTATGGGCGGAATTGGTAGCTCGATTTGCACGCGGCTGTGTAAAGAGGGCTATACCGTGGTCGCGGGTTGCGGTCCGAATTCGGCGCGCAAGGACAAATGGTTGGCAGCCATGCGTGAGCAAGGACTCGATATGCATGCTTCCGAGGGCAACGTAGCTGATTGGGACTCCACCAAGGCCGCGTTCGATAAGATCAAGGCTGAAATCGGTGAGATCGCTATTCTGGTCAATAACGCCGGTATTACACGCGATGGCCAGTTCCGCAAGATGAGCAAGTCTGACTGGGACACGGTGATCGACACTAACTTGAATTCACTGTTCAATGTTACCAAGCAGGTTATCGAAGGCATGGTCGATCGCAACTGGGGTCGCATCATCAACATTTCTTCCGTGAACGGACAAAAAGGCCAGTTCGGTCAGACCAACTATTCCACCGCGAAAGCCGGTATTCATGGTTTTACCATGGCGCTGGCGCAGGAAGTTGCCACCAAGGGTGTAACGGTCAATACAGTGTCGCCAGGTTATGTTGGTACCGACATGGTGCGCGCCATCCGTCCTGAAGTACTGGAAAAAATCGTTGCAGGTATTCCGGTCAAGCGTTTGGCTGAGCCGGAAGAAATTGCCTCGATTGTTGCCTGGATTGCATCGGATGAAGGTGGCTACGCGACCGGTTCCGACTTCTCGCTCAACGGCGGTTTGCACATGGGCTAATTGCCGAGGGCCATTGTTAAAATGACCACTAAGGGAAACTGCGTACTTGTATGAGTGGGTAGTTTCCCGCCTATAATGCGTTACGCCAGCGGACCATTTCAACTAAAAACTGAGGTCCGCTAAATAGCTGAGAACAGACTGGAATTTCAGATGACAAGTACCAAAAACTCTGCAGAGCGGTTAATTAAAAAATATCCGAATCGCCGCCTGTATGATACGCAAACGAGTTCTTATATCACCTTGACCGACGTTAAGCAGTTGGTGCTTGATGATGAGGTTTTTGCTGTCGTTGATGCCAAAAATGGCGACGATCTTACTCGTAGCATTCTTTTGCAAATTATTCTCGAAGAAGAGTCGCATGGTGCCCCCATGTTCTCCAGCGCGGCACTGTCGCAAATCATTCGATACTACGGTCATGCCATGCAGGGCATGATGGGCTCTTATCTCGAAAAGAACATTCAGGCGTTTATCGATATCCAGAACAAACTGACCGAAAATTCCAAGGGTTTCTACGAAGGCAAGCCGTTCAGCCCGGAAATGTGGACCCAGTTCATGAACGTGCAAGGCCCTATGATGCAGGGCATGATGAGCAACTATATCGAGCAGAGCAAAAGCCTGTTCATCCAGATGCAGGAACAGATGCAAAGTCAGACCAAGAATATGTTCGGTACCTTTCCATTCGTTCCGACCGGTCCCAACGATTCCGACACAAAATAATTCTTCCAACAAGGCTGGCAGCCCCCTTATTCCTTTGGGGCCAGCCTGCTTGGCAAACAGGTACAATAGCGGCTTCGTTTTCACTGCTGCTTTTACGCCCCCTTGCTATCATGTCCAATGCTCCTTTCGCCGCACCTGTTCCCAAAGTCGGTTTTGTCTCTCTCGGCTGCCCTAAAGCCTTGGTGGACTCAGAACAAATCCTGACCCAATTGCGCGCCGAAGGCTACGATACTGCCAATTCCTATGACGGTGCAGATCTGGTTATCGTCAATACCTGTGGCTTCATTGATGCTGCCGTGCAAGAGTCACTTGATGCCATCGGCGAAGCCTTGAGCGAAAACGGCAAAGTGATTGTTACCGGTTGCCTGGGCGCCAAGAAGGATGGCAATGGCGACGATATGATCCAGAAAATTCATCCTAAAGTACTGGAAGTGACCGGCCCGCATGCGGTCAGCGAAGTCATGCAGGCAGTGCACAAGCATTTGCCCAAGCCACATGAGCCGTTCATTGATCTGGTGCCAGCGCAAGGCGTCAAGCTTACGCCCAAGCATTTTGCCTATCTGAAGATTTCTGAAGGCTGCAATCATCGTTGTAGCTTTTGCATCATCCCATCCATGCGCGGGGACCTGGTTTCGCGGCCGATTGCCGACATCATGCTGGAAGCTGAAAATCTGTTTAAAGCAGGTGTCAAGGAACTGTTGGTGATTTCGCAAGACACCAGCGCTTATGGTGTCGACGTCAAATTCCGCATGGGTTTCTGGAACGGCAAGCCGGTCAAGACGCACATGACTCAGTTAGTCGAGGCGCTGGGCGAAGTGGCCGCGCAGTATGGCGCCTGGGTTCGGCTACACTATGTTTATCCCTATCCGCATGTGGATCAAGTTATTCCAATGATGGCGGCTGGCAAGATATTGCCTTATCTTGATGTGCCGCTGCAGCATGCCCATCCTGATGTACTCAAGCGCATGAAGCGTCCTGCCAGTGGTGAGAAGAACATCGAGCGTATTGCTGCCTGGCGTGCAATGTGCCCGGACCTGACGATTCGTTCCACTTTTATTGCGGGTTTTCCTGGGGAAACAGAGGCTGAATTTACCTATTTGTTAGATTTTCTCAAGGAAGCCGAGATTGACCGGTTGGGTTGCTTTGCCTACTCGCCGGTTGCAGGTGCAACTGCCAATTTGCTCGAAAATCCTGTGCCTGAAGAGCTACGCGAAGAGCGTCGTGGGCGCGTGATGCAATTGCAGGAAGAAATTTCCAAAAAACGCCTGCAGGCAAAGGTTGGCAAGACCTTGCGTGTGTTGATCGATCAGGTTGATCGCAATGGCGGCATTGGCCGCTCCTATGCTGATGCGCCCGAGATCGACGGCGTGGTCTACGTCAAGCCACCGTTTGAGCCGCACAAAAAATTGATTGTCGGCGAGTTCGTTGATGTTGTGGTCACGGCTGCTGATGCGCATGATTTGTGGGCAGCAGCGCAATGAGATCGTACGTTTCGAGATGTTTGTTGACATTGTCGTTGGCTGGTGCCGTTGTCTTTTCTCATGCGCAGAGCCTGCAAGAATTGGTGCGCAAACCGGTGGTCTTGCGCGGTACGCTAGGAACTGAGCAAATACAGCTGAGCCTGCGTCCGAAGAAAGATGAGGATGGACTGGAGGGAAGTTATTTTGTCTTTGGGCAAGGTGCACAGATTTTGTTGGCCGGAGAAGTCGATCATGACGATCTGATGATGGAAGAGTCCCGCAATGGCAAAGATGTTTCCGGCGAATGGGATGGCAGTTTCAAGAATGGTGTGCTAGGCGGGACTTGGTCAACGCTTGATGGCACCGTCAGCAAAGCTTTCGTCCTCAACATGGGGGCGGTCGACAGTGGTCAGCCAATCGTCAAACCATAAAAATAGTGCGCGTCCTGCCTGAGCAGATGCGGCTGTTGAACTAAAGGCCTGTTTGTTGGGCGATCGAGGTTATTTGTGCCAATAAAAACATCCCCACAAACCGCGCTGCTGCACAGTGACTATGTCGCTCCTGATAATTTTGGCGCATTTCCGGTCGGTATTCACCATGCGTCGACCATATTGTTTCCCAATGTCGCGGCCATGCGCGCGCGCAATTGGAAAGAGAAGAGCGGCTATACCTACGGCTTGCACGGTACTCCGACCACTTTTACGCTGGAAGCACGGTTGGCCCAAATTGAGGGCGGACGTCATTGTCGTATCGTACCGAGTGGATTGGCTGCAATCGCCATGGTCAATATGGCCATGCTCAAGATGGGTGACGATGTCTTATTGCCAGATAATGTGTATGGCCCTAATCGTGATCAAGTGGCCTGGTTGGAGCGCGATTTTGGTATCACGGCACGTTTTTATGATCCGCTCATCGGCGTCGCAATTGCCGATTTGATTCGTGACAATACACGCCTCATCTGGACCGAGGTGCCTGGTTCTGTTTCCATGGAAGTGGCCGACGTGCCTGCCATCTGTGCCGCCGCACATGCCCGTGGCGTACCGGTGGCGCTGGATAACACCTGGTCGGCCGGACTGGCGTTTCATGCCTTCGATCATGGTGTTGATATCGTCATGCAAGCGCTGACCAAATATCAGTCGGGAGGCTCGGATGTCCTCATGGGGGCTGTCATCACCCGCGATGATGCGATCAATCACAGGATCGAGCAAGCCCACATGCGTCTAGGATTTGGTGTTGGCATGGACGATGTCTATATGGTGCTGCGCAGTCTGCCATCAATGCGGTTGCGTTTCGATGCGCATGATGATGCCGCCCGGCAAGTCGCCAGTTGGCTGCAGCAGCGCCCTGAAATCAGCAAAGTATTGCATCCAGCCTTGCCTGATTGCCCTGGGCACGATATTTGGTCTCGCGATTTCAGTGGCGCGGGCGGCTTGTTTTCGGTGATTTTTGATGCACGTTTCGACGAAGCTCACATTGATCGATTTGTTGATGGGCTTGGTTTGTTTAAGATAGGTTTTAGCTGGGGTGGGGCACATAGCTTGTGCGTGCCATATCGCATGCAGGGTATGCGCCAGTCATGGCAAGAGCAGGGCGGGCTAGTGCGTTTTAATGTCGGGCTTGAGTCGCCAATGGATTTGATTGCTGATATTGAGCAAAGTCTGCAAAAAATGATTGCTTTAGATTAAGTTTTTTCTGTCTGATTTGACAAGCCAATTTTTCTGCGCATTAAATCGGAAAATTGTATTGGCATGCGTTCTTGCTGGCAGTGATTTATATAGTTGATGTGTTTTTTCAGCTCTGGGTACTGATTTTTAGTGAATAAAAAACACTTTGATTAGTTCTTAGTTGTAACTCGACAACGGAATGGAAATTTAGTTGATATTTTATTGGAATAAATATTGGCATAAATTCTACTTGTTCAATGATTTCTCATTGGAAATATCTCGGTTCATATTTTTAGAGCTCCTCGGAAAACCACGCTAGCTAAGCATTTGGAATGACTGTAATTTTATTTTTAATCTGAATTTTTTGTTTTGTAAGACTAAATCCTATGCTTGCAATGGTGGTATCCTTCGTAAAAATACCGAGTTGCACTAATTTCCGGCTAGTCTTCGCCCCCTCAGAATTGGCTTAACTGGTAAGAATAGTAAGCAATTGTAATTTGATTTGGGGCGGGGGAAAAATGGATACTAGCGACATGATGGCTGAGATTCGAGATGCAAATCTGAGTTACTTGATGTTGGCTCAGCAGATGATTCGATCCGACAAAGCGACAGCCATATTTCGCCTTGGTATCAGCGATGAAATTGCAGACCTGATTCAGGGACTGAGCAACGCTCAAATTTTGAAACTGTCCAGCACGAATATGATGTTGACGCGTTTTCGCTTCGACGATGGCGCGATCCTCGGCATGCTCACCAACTACAACAAGGACAAAGGTCTGGCGCAATCGCATGCTGCCATCCTGATGGCTTGTCAGCCAGTTGAGCAAATTTCCTGATTTTCATTTATTTATTGTCTTTTGGGTGGCAAAGTCAACCAGGAGGGGTGATTCTGCGTTGTGCTGGGCATTGTCTGGTATGACGGCAATGAAAATATCAGGGGGTATGCATGGCTAAAAAAAGCGTCATCACAGAGGCACAGGAGATTCGGTTGGCCATCGAGCTGATCAATCTGGGCGCGCGCCTGCAGTTGCTGGAGTCTGAAACCTCATTGTCTCGCGAGCGCCTGCTCAAGCTTTACAAGGAGCTCAAGGGAGTGTCGCCTCCTAAGGGAATGTTGCCGTTTTCGACAGACTGGTTCATTACCTGGCAGCCCAATATTCACTCTTCCCTGTTCATCAATATTCACAAGTATTTGCTGGACTACGCCAAAATTTCCGGTATTGAAGCCGTAATGAAGGCATACAAGCTTTATCTGGAGCAGGCCGGCCAAGTCGCTGAAGGCGATGAGCTGGTGTTGTCCCTGACCCGCGCCTGGACGTTGGTGCGTTTCTTCGAAAGTAAAATGCTGATGACTACGCCTTGCTGCAAATGCCGCGGGCATTTCGTTGTGCATCGATTGGATTTGCATCAGGACTATCTGTGTGGCCTGTGCCACATGCCTTCGCGTGCCGGCAAAACCAAAAAAGCCAAGGACGCCATTGCAGCGCCGGTGCTGGAAATTGCTTCGGCGGCAGTTGTTGTTGCTTGAATCGTCGGGTCATCGCAAGATAATCGGCTTTGAATGAGGGGCTGGAGGCCGATATGAAGTCGGGGCGGCGCAGATCGGTTCTGCAGGCACCTGCAATACATGCTTTATTTTTCTTGTTTTCCGCGCTGTTGGTCGCTTTGGTGCTTAGTCGCCTACTCGGACACTTTGTCGGTATTTCATTGTCACCGTTCGCTTTTGCTTGCCTTCAAGGCTTGCTTGCTGCTGTGTTTGCCTATTGGCGTCGCATGGCCTCATGGTGGATGCCGATTCTTTTCTGCTTTCCGCCAGCTGCGGTGCTGGTCAACTCGTTGCAGTTGCCGCCCGCCATATTTCTGGCAATCTTCCTGTTTTTGCTTTTGCTGTTCTGGTCGACTTTTCGTAGTCAGGTGCCGTTTTATCCGTCTGGTCGAGGAGTGTGGGAGGTCGTAGCAAGTCTGTTGCCCACGGATCGACCACTGCACGTGATCGATATCGGCAGTGGTTTGGGTGGTGCAGTACTGCATCTTGCGCGTCTACGCCCCGAAAGCCGATTTACCGGCATTGAACTGGCCCCTCTGCCTTGGTTGGTGAGCCTGATGCGGGCCTGGCTTGATGGCAGTCGCGGCAGTTTTGTGCGTGGCGATTACACGCGGCTCGACTTTGCCGACTACGATGCTATTTTTGCTTATCTCTCACCGGCAGCCATGACCTCTTTGTGGCACAAGGCACGTACGGAAATGCGTCGCGGCAGCTTGTTGCTTAGTTACGAGTTTGTGATCGAAGGTGTCAAGCCGGATATTACTGTTTTTCCTCGAGAAACTGGAGCAGCTTTGTATGGATGGTATATGTGAAACATAAAACAGCTGTGTTACATTCTCTTCACGTTATCAAGTTTTTATCCTTGGTGTCGTAATTGAACATGAAAGCCATCTTCAGGTCGCAGGTGTGATCTGCAAATGATTCGAAGATAGCTAAAATACTGAACGCCACTGGGACGGGAGCAGGCACTTGTTAGTCATTATTGGATATGTCATTGTCATTGCCTCCGTCTTCGGCGGATTTGCCATGGGTGGGGGGCATCTAGGGGCATTGATGCAGCCGCTGGAGTTGCTGATGATCGGCGGCGCCGCGGGTGGTGCATTTATGGTCGGTAACAACAACAAGGCTATCAAAGCCACTTTAAAGGCCTTGCCGACGGTTCTAAAGGGATCTGCCTACACTAAGGCTCTGTACATGGAGCTGATGTCGCTGTTGTTTGAAATACTGACCAAGTCGCGTAAGGAAGGCTTGATGTCGATCGAAGGCGATATCGAAACGCCGGAATCGAGCCCTATCTTTAGCAAATATCCAGGTGTTTTGGCTGACCATCACCTCATCGAATTCATGACCGACTATCTGCGCTTGATGGTGTCGGGAAACATGGACGCTTTTCAGATCGAAAATCTGATGGATAACGAAATCGAAACGCATCATCATGAAGGTGAGGTCCCGGTTCACTGCATTGCCAAGTTGGGTGACGGTATGCCAGCCTTCGGTATCGTAGCGGCGGTCATGGGTGTGGTGCATACGATGGAGTCAGTGGGTATCCCGCCTGCCGAATTGGGTATTTTGATTGCGCATGCATTGGTGGGTACCTTTCTCGGTATTCTGTTGGCTTATGGCTTCGTTGGTCCGTTGTCAGGTTTGCTGGAGCAGAAGCTGCATGAGTCGTCCAAGATTTACCAGTGCGTCAAGGTCACCTTGCTGGCCAGCCTGAATGGTTACGCGCCAGCTTTGTCGATCGAATTTGGTCGCAAGGTTCTGTTCTCTACGGAGCGCCCGTCCTTCCAAGAGTTGGAAGAGCATGTCAAACAGGCAAAAGGCAAGTAAATCAATATGACCAGTTTTTCGCGGGAGTAGAGTATGGCCGACGAAGGGCTACGTCCCATCATTGTCAAGCGTATCAAGAAGGGCGGCGGGGGACACCATGGAGGTGCCTGGAAAATTGCCTATGCTGACTTCGTGACGGCGATGATGGCGTTTTTTCTGTTGATGTGGCTGCTTGGTTCGACTGCCAAGGGCGATCTCAATGGTATTGCCGAATACTTCAAGACACCTCTGAAGGTCGCCATGGCAGGTGGTTCCGGTAGTGGTGACGCCAACACCGTGATCCCTGGGGGAGGGAAGGATCTGACCCGGCAGGAGGGACAGTTGCGTAAGGGTGAAAATGACCCTGTCACCAAGAAAAGTATGCGCGCAGCTCAGGCCGAGCTGGAAAAGGCTGAAAAAGCTCGCCTGGAAGAGTTGAAAAAACGTATTGAAACGGCCATCGATAATAGTCCGACGCTCAAGCAGTTCAAAAACCAACTGTTGATTGACATTACCTCCGAAGGTTTGCGCATCCAGATCGTCGATGAAAAAAATCGGCCGATGTTCGCGCTGGCAAGTGCACAGTTGCAACCCTATACTCGTGAAATTTTGCGTGAAATAGGCAAAACACTCAATGATGTACCCAATAAGATCAGTTTGTCCGGGCACACCGATGCGACACCTTATTCCAGCGGGGAAAAAGGCTATAGCAACTGGGAGTTGTCAGCTGATCGCGCCAACGCTTCGCGACGTGAATTGATTTCTGGCGGCATGGATGAGTCCAAGGTGTTACGCGTGGTGGGTTTGTCTTCGGCCGTGTTGTTGGATAAAGAGGATCCTTTCAATCCAATTAATCGTCGTATTAGCATCATTGTAATGAACAAGAAAGCCGAAGATCTGGTAGAGGGAAATAACAACGACGATTCCTCGATGGATGTTTCGTCCGACGCAGATGTCAAAGAAGGCTTGAGCGCACCAGCGAAGAATTAACTGGCTTTTAAAATTTAGGCCCAATTGAGAAGGAGGGCTTTTCATGGCGTCAGAAAAAATGCGACAAGAGCTCAAGCGCCTGTTGCTCGATACCGCAAGCGGTGGCAGCAGGCAACTTACCGAAGTCGAAACCGATCTGGTGCAGACTAATATCTTGCTGGGAGAGGCAATTCAGAAACTCGGTTCGAGTTTCATGGAGTTGCATCAGGCTGTGCTTGCTCAGCAAAAGGAGATTGAACTGATCATGTCCGGCAGGGGGCTTCTTTCGGCCGATGATATTAGCCGGTTCAAGC
>Ga0302155_10001648_pt1 | contig 16101 bp, 15 predicted proteins | sample I_Bog_N3_1_FD_193508 | JGI IMG/M metagenome (GOLD analysis project Ga0302155, IMG submission 193508) | Peat permafrost microbial communities from Stordalen Mire near Abisko, Sweden - I_Bog_N3_1 | ecosystem: Environmental > Terrestrial > Soil > Wetlands > Peat | place: Sweden: Abisko, Stordalen...
GCGCGGGATACCAGCCGATATCGTTCAATGCCTGCTGCACCCATTTTGTATCTATCGTCGCGTCCGTCGTCGTTACCGAAATGCCTGACGGCATAGGAGGCGGGATAATCGTCGGCAGAGCAAGCGTAGGGTCTATCTCAACCATGCGCCGGCCTACGGGAATAATCCCTAATTGAGGGTCCATGTCGTTTGCAGCAAACTTTCCGTCTTCGGTATATTTTCCGACCGTCTGAATGTTTGTGCCGCCCCAGAGATAGGGCGAATGCATGTGATGAAAATCACGATAACCAAACCCGTTGAACATTTCGCCGTAGAAGCAAACGTGCTCCCACGTCCAATTGCTCGCTCCAACCTTGTCGAGGCCGTTCAGGTGATAGGCGGCAAGCGCCGCGGCAAGCCATGTCCGAAAAGGCCCGTTGTGCGGAATGTCCCGTGACCGGCTCGTAAGCGGCCAACCCTGAGCCGGATTTTTGTTGAAATCGCTCGATGCCTCGCGCTCGAAGGACGGGCCAATGAATACGGCTGGAACGCCGATCGCCGAAGTCACCGGAGCATATCGGCTTTTGAAGCCAATCAACCTGACCGCAACGTGATTCACAAGATCCCGGCATTCGGGCCGTACCGTCATCGCGGTTAAAAGCGACGAATATTCAGGTTTCAGCCGGGTGAAAGGGTGGTCCATTTTAATCCTCTTCCGGAATTTGACCCCAAGAACAATCAACGTATCCCGTATCTAGGAATAGGTCATATGCAATGCGCTTGACCGACAACCAAAAAGTACAAAGACGTATCAACATTTTGTCTCCCTTTCTCAAAAAAGCTCTTTGGCTTCGCATGCTACGTTGGCAAGTGACGCCGTTGAAGCTCCACCATACGCTAAATTTATATCAAACCAATAAGCAGTTCCTGGGGTTAATCCGGTTATAATGTTGCTCATAGAGATCGGAACGCTAGCATTCGATGTTATACTGGTTGCTTGCATAAGTGCTCCTACAACGGTGCCTGCAGGAGACGCCCCGTTAACCGGAGCCGTCCCGGTTCCATACGCGACTTGAGCTCTAGCTGATCCTGTAGCAGTGCTGTTTGACGCAATTGCATAAAACACAACTTCCACTCGACTCGATATTGATGGCGTAAGTTTGCATGTTGACCCTAATCCCTGCATTAATCCGGTAGAACTAGCCGACCCAGTTGGAGAAGATACAACCGAAGATGCTAACAACGCCGGTTGAGCTTCTGCTAAAACTCCCGAATTGTCATAAAGCGTATATTTATTATTAGTTGGCGAGATCGTAGTCGTTCCAGGCGCCAAACTTGTAGCGGCCCCCGATGTATAGCAATTGATGCCTGCTTTGTAATTTAACACCCCGCCCGATGTAGCGCAGAGCGATCCGGCAACCGTTCCGCCCGTTGCAAGAGAGGCCGCGGTGATCTGACCGTTAAAGACAACATTTTGCGTTCCCGTCGTAATCCCTAGCGCGACTGCGCCGGCATTATCGAGCATTGAGGCGTCGAACGTGCTGCCCTGCCCCTGTAGCGAAGCGCCGTTTACTGCCGTGTTGTAAAGGAATGCTTGCCCGTTGTTGGCTAGCGTCGGTGCAGCTATCGTCCCCATGATCACGGTATTTCCCGCCGCTGATGCGGGTGCCGACGTGCCGGAATTTATGTTTTGTGCAGTATGAAAAACGTTGCCGCTGAAAGTCGGATTTCCGCTAAACGTGCTAGACAATGCCGCTCCGTTGATTGTCGGAGAAGTCAGCGTGAGGCCTGCAACTGTCGTCGTCGTAGCTCCGAGCGTCAATGCCGTCGAACCAAGGGTTAACCCTGAGTTGACTAGATCGGAGTTTGTCACGAGCCCGGTAGCTGTAAAAGCTCCGGTCACCGTCGGAGACGCTAGCGTTAAACCTGATATCGACGTTGTCGTAACCCCTAGCGTCAATGCCGTTGACCCTAACGTAAGTCCCGGGTTTACAAGGTCGGCATTCGTTACAAGTCCGGTAGCTGTAAATGCGCTTGTAACAGTCAATCCTGCGATTGACTGCGATACTGTAAAAGCATTGGAATGCGCAAGATTGATCCCAAGGTTGTTGCTACCGTCTAGTGTAAGAGACGAATTGTAATTAAGTGCATAGGTTACAATTCCAGATGGAAATGTAACAGCGAGCGGATTCGATGCTGCAAAGCTAGATGATGTTGCCCCCGAAAGAGGCCCGATCGTAACTCCGTTGATGCGAATGTATAGCCCAAGAGTTGTTGACCACATGTCTCCATTGTTCGGAGACGATGGAGCGGAACCGGCAGGCATATTGAAGCCGGCTGCACTTCCGGATGAAGCAATTGTAACAAGAGGTCCAAGCATGATGTCGCCGGCTTTGTTTACCGGCGTATATCCAAGGTAATCTTGCTTGATCTGAAAACAGTAATTCCACTGTGCAGCGGTTAGTACCGCGCCGTAGGATATATAGGTGCAAGAAGCACCCCCAGGATTTTGAGCCAAAGCATTTGGCGCAAATTGCGTATAGAAAAACAGACTAGCTGCAAAACAAATAATTTTCTTCATCTGTTAAACCCCGGCGCATTTAAGCAAGTTTTTCTAAGTTCTTCATGCGGAACGACTGTTGATTCTTCCGGATGATTTAGATCGTGTATACGTTTTAGAGACGACATTCCCAAATCAGAAATAAGCATTTTGGCCGCCGCGGAAGAGAATGTCATGTGATAGTGCGACTTTTCATTGCGATGGGTTGTCGCATTAAGGTGAAGGAAATGATACTTTTCGCTGCTCTTAAGCTTTTCATAGTCTGATGCTGTCATTTCCCAAACTGGCATTTTACATCTTCCTTTAGGCCGTAGCCCATCCTGTTGAACCAGTAGGAGCACTACCTACTGTTGGATTCCCTGCTGTTCCTCCGGGTATTCTTGATGCATTTCCGCTTAAAAACAATGTGCCGCCGGCACCTACATTCCATTTTTGCGTACCCGAAATGGAACCTGAATTTGCAAATGTTATACCCGTCCCCAACGAAATAAACCCAGGACCGCATTGAAACCACGCTCCACCGTTAAAGTTTATGGCATTGGAGCTAGTTCCAAGAGTTACTACGATTGAACTAGACAAATTTACTTGCGCCATTGATCCACAGTAGAAATGAGCGCCCCCATTAACCGAGCTTCCGTCGCCAGCTATCTGATACGATGCATTTATGTTGATTGTTCCTCCGCAGCCGTTTGTTGAAAATGGATATCCGGAAGGTCCAAATGAACCAAACCCGCATCCTCCGTTGACATCAATGATACCGTCCTGATGAATTTGAATGCCTTGAACGCTTCCAATGACGGAAACATTTCCGTTAAAGAAAATGTTGCTCACTTCCAGAAGTGAACCATCTCCAATTTCTGCGCAAACCGCCACTGCGGAACTATATGGTTGCCACAAAACACCTGATGAGAAATACCCATTACCGTTAAATACTACCGGAGACGCGCCGTTTAAAAATAGAACATGGCAGCTAGACATCCGAGGTACAATAATGCTCGAACTATAAGGCGTGGTAGACGCCGCTACAGTTGCAAAAATGCTGCTTCCCAAGAAATCAAAATTCTGTTCGCAGTCTGCAAAAAGTTGATCAAGAGTATTGTACGCTCTCGCGCCGGGACCAAGCCCATCCGCAACCATTGGGTTGTTTGAACCTAGTGTGTTGTCTACATAAAATTGAGTGCTGACCATTCTAAATCGCGCCGGTGTGGCACCGCCAGATGCAGGAACGTTAAAACCTAAAACTTGCAAAGTGTTGTTGTCGTTGTAAATCTGAAAAGATTGCCCTGGGTATAGTTTCCAAGCGGCACCGCCAACTCCACTTACTCCCTTTGCGATAGGCGTCGAAATTGACTCATTGTTTACAATTGTGCATTTGAAATCCGGCTGCAACGTATTTCCGGCAGGAAATGTAATTCCAAAAAACGTTCCAGAAGTTAAGTCAATAGTAGCATTGTTGTGCTGCGGTCCAAGCGTCGTTGCCGTCGTAATTGAGATACGACCATTGTTCCACGACGTAGGTGTGATGATCCATAAACCCGCTGCGTTGGTTTTTATTCTGATCCATGAATTTATGCTTGCTGTGTAAGCCAATCCTGCGCTGTATCCTTGAATATTGTCAGATACATTCGGAGAAAACGTTATTGTCCCGCTTACAATGTAAACGTAAAACTCAAACCCGTTAAAAAGTGTAGAGCTCAGGGGCAAAGAATAAGGAACTGTTCCAGACGCAAGACGAACGCTGCTGTTGTAGCCAAGCGTAACCGACTGAGAGCTTGTATCAGAAACTATTCGACCCGCGCCTTGACCGATGCTTACCCAATTAGCTCCGCCGGAATCGGGATTTGACGTGTTGTTGTCAACAAGCGAAAGCCACTGCAACCCGACCGTTGCCGTTGACGCAACGATGGCACCTTGCGGATAACCTCCTACCGATGATGAAAAAGCCGAGTCCCATTTGACCGGGCCACCTGCTGCCTGCCATTGCGACCATGCCGATATCTGATTTAAAATTCCGTTGAAATCTTCTCCAAACGGAGGAACGCCGCCAGAGCCAACCGGCTGAAAACATAGCGGCGGAAAACCGTCGCTCATAGATGCTGCGCCCGGAGTGATTGAAATTTGCGATGCCGTCGGAACCTGATGCGTATATGGAGCGCTCGCGCCAGCGGCAAAGGGCAAAGCAAATTTAACAGGGATCTGCGACGAAAGCATTTCTTATTTCCTTACGGCGGATTCTGAAAGACTGTGAACGATACGCCCGACGTCCTAGGCAAAACTCCGGACCTAGAAACAATAGCAAGTTCAACCGAAGAAAGAACAAAGTCAAATTGATATGTCATAGTCAAATTCAGATTATCGACTACAAAACAAGCGCCCCTTCCAGGAAAAAGATTTAGCATCAATTGGTTGATCGATGAAATTGATCCATCGCATATATTTGCCAACGCTTTTGCAAATATTAAAGTTCTAAAACTTTCATCTGCCAACGAGTAATTGTTGGAAATTCCCGATCCATTGTAAAACGTTCCCTGCCCAAAGGTCAAAGAACCGGCTTCTTCAAATCCAAAATATTGCGATGATACTGGGAGTTGAATTGTGCGGGTAACGCCAACTATACGGCCCCATACGTCGAGCCCATATCCTATGGCAGTGTCAACATTCCAAATCGTATCATAAAAACTATCCATATCCCGAGTTGGATCAACATATTGAGCCATGTTGACGCAAAGAGCAGAAATTATAGGAGAGTTTGCATACTCTGAAATAATCGTAGACCAAGGATCAAACGGAGGTATCGTTCCAATGGGCGATACGCCAATCTGAAACGAACCTACCGAGTTGGAACCCGGAACTGGATTCGGATGAGGATATGGAGGTCCGCTCATGTCACAGTCACAACGACATTGGCCAAAGATATTGTTGGCTCTTGATTAATGTTGACAGATATCAGGTTGAGATTTGCTGTCGCGGACGTGATCGAATCTCCGCAAGTTACAGCTGCGGATGATGCCGTCGTGTCTACGCTTGTCGAATAAACTCCGGCACCGTTTGCTGTTCCTGATAATTGAGCCGTGATTGTCGTTCCGGTTGGAATGCCCGTTCCAGAAATGACATTGCCAATCCCTATTAGTCCCGAGACTGACGATACTGTGATTTGGTTCGCTGCGTTTCTTGTTCCCGTAAATGTTGCGCCGGCAAGCGAAAGAGAATTAGTGAGATTGTACGTTCCTGTGCCACCCGAACCTGTTCCGAGTGAAGCTATTGTAGTTCCAACCGGTATGGAATTTAAGGAATCGAAACCGGACAAAAATTGCCCGACGGCAAGCGTCCCTGACGTAACCAAAGTTACCGTCATCACAGTGTTATTGATGCTCGCGACGACTACCGCAGATGATGCGTTGTTTGATCCAACAAATAAAGTTCTAACCGCAGCCCACGAACCAAGCGCCGCAACGACTGCGGAATATTGAGTAGCGTAGATAGTTGATCCTATTCGAGCTCTTGGCGGTGATGGAGTGTTAGTCAATGGCGCCGTCGTCATCGCCGTTGATGACACGGTCTGCGCTGTGTTGATGGTATAATTCCCCGCGTTTCCAACCCCGGTTTGGAATGCTGCTATCTGTGTGCCTGGGACAACCCCGGCACCCGATACGGTTTGCCCTACGGCAATCGTTCCAGATGCAACCGCACTGACAATCAGTATGTTTCCTGAAATCGAAGCCGTAAAGCTAGCTCCTGAATTGGCTCCGTTAAACGCATTTACGATTGCTTGTTGAACAATGGTAGCTGCGTTAGACGGAACGCCTGAGCTATTAGCTATGTTGACTGCGAAGTAGACTTGTAGCGAGGACGGAGCCTGCCAATAGATAGTGTATGTCGGCGCTTGGCTCGGCGCATAGGCCGGATTTGGATCTGTGACAACGTAGCTGCTATTCCCGGCATACATTGGAATGCCGGGAGGTTTTTTCTTCCAGATAGCCAAGGCCACTGCGGAGGCAATTCCACCTGTCACAGCGATGTAAAGCGCATTTGCAGGAATCGTCACGCCTTGAATCGTTGACGATGAGTTTGTTGGATTGTCCGTCACGTAAGCGTCAAGCACACCCGCGACATTGAGCAAGTTACCAAGGATCGATGTATTCGAATTGATGGCGTTTGCCGCCAAAGTTTGCTGCCGGCGCCCTTCAAATTGTTGCGCTGTTTCTGTTGACGTTCCAATTACGCCGGAAATAATCGTAGCGGTGTCCCATCCTGGGATAGACTGATAAATTGTAACGCTTGATGGCACTACGATAGGCCCAGGCGTTACCGCAGCGAATGAAAGCGTGATAGCTCCGCCGGAAGATGGCAATGTCCCGGCCTGCGTGCATTGATACAGATTTCCTGACGAATCCTGAATCGTACCGTAAGTCGTCGGTCCGGCCGGAATATTCGCTCCCGACCCAACGCAAGAAACCTGCAACGTCGTGGCTTGCGCTGCGTTTCTTGTTAACCGATATATTCGGGCAATTGCATCTTGCATGCGCCCGGTAGCATAGGCAGGATCAACCTGGGTCGCGTAATAGACTATTGTTTGATAGGCGTTGTTAACGACCGCAGCTTGCGTCGAAGCAAGCTGACTTTCCGGGTTAGACCCGTTGAAATTAAACGTGACGTTGAAAGCTATGTTGTAGTCGGATTGCACCCCGGCAAGGATGGCCGGTCCCGACGGCGCAATCGGGCCTTGCGTAGTCCAAGAAATCGCCGGAACCGAGGTTGTGCCTACATTGGCCATTTATCCGGTTCCTTGCGGGTTTAAGACTGTGAAATTAGCCGCGCCGGTTATTCCGGTTATGTTGCTGATAACCTGCACCTGACCGGATACCGCGCGCCCGCTAAATCCCGTGATAAAAACTTGAGCCGAGCCAACATTAGCGACCGTCAAAGCAGCCGTCACAAGATATTGCTTTAGCAGCGCTAGAGGCGGATTTTGCCCTAGAATTTTTGTGAAATACGGGACGCCTTGCGTCGTATCCCAATAATATTCGCCCAAGAACATCTTAATGGCGCACGCTGCGGCTTGAGCTTCGGCTGTCGTCGGAGAATTTGCCGGCGGTATCTCCGATAACAACGCGATATTGCCGTTTGCGTCAACGGACAGATCCCAAGTCGATAAGTTTAGAGCGAGTGTCGCGGCCATAGTGCCCTTTCCTTACCAACTCGATACCACGTTTTTTGACCTATGGCACCGTGACCGGAACTCCATTGACATTAAACGATGTCGTAACGACGTTCACCGATCCGGGCTGCATCTGGATCTTGTTCGAGTTGACGTCTGAAAGCGTCATGCCCAAGGAGCTCGAAACGATGCTATTTCCCGTCTTGTCTGTAATCGCAAAAGTACCGTCAGATTTGAGCCAGATCGTCGCAGTCGGGTTACTGTTGAACACCCCGCCGATATAGATCCCGTCCGAATAGCTCAACTGACGATTTGAGCCCGGGATGACCTGTTGGGACACCCCGTTAGAAAGCTTTGAGATGTCCCGTGATGCGCTCAACAGGAAGCCAACGTCATTGGCCGCCGGATCGCAAATAATCGCCCACGGGCCTCCCTGAGCCCGGAAATAGGGCACCCCGTAGACAATCCCCTGCTTCACCTGATTTCCGGAACCATCTAACAGGGAAACGAGCAATTGAACGTCAACCGTGCCGGCAGTCGGCGGAGACCCCGATCCCGCATGAACCGTATGGACTTGGACAGGGATCATGATTTCAAGCTGAGCGATTAGTTGTTTGGCAATAAACATTGTCACCGACGAATCGGAATTTCCGTCAAATGGCGTTTGCTGCCCGGCTCCGATCGTCCCCGATTGCGAAGTTTGGGTCATTTTGTTCCTATGACGACGGCGGGATGATCGTCTTAGCGTACCCGGGATTGTATGCGTAGACGACGGACATCCACTGCCCTTTAGGGACAAGTGAGTCGAGCATCAAATCAAGCTTGTTGACTGCCCATTGTGACGGAAAGGTTGACGGTGCATTTCCGGGCGAAAGCGAGCTCTGTTGTGAAGGCTGAGCGGAGGCAATCCCCGCCAACAAACTGCTATTCACTTGTACCAAGCTACCAAAGGACAGTTGCGGATTGAACAGCGTTTTAACGATGATTCCTTGTTGGGTGAAAGCCGGGTAGGAAATCATGCCGGTAGCCGCGGAAATTACCGGAATGTTTGGCGTGTTTCGGTTGCCGCCTAGAGGCCAGATAGAAAGTGTGTTTCCCTTGATTATTCCCCATGAAATTCCGGCCGCCTTGGCACATTTGTCCGCCTGAGATCGAGCCGACCCAGAAAAATAAGCGTTTGAAAGCGTCGATGAAACGCCGTTGTTTTCAAATCCCAGGTTCATTGCTCGAGCAAATCCGGACATCATGTTTGAAACTTGTTGAGATCCCGAAAAGCTTGAAGCTGGAATAGCTATTGTCGCATCTGCGGCACCGGCTATGCAGTCAAAAATAAATGGAACGTCGGGTTGCGCTGAATAGTCGCCGTAAGCCGACCATATCGTTCCTGAGAAAACGATTGCTTGGCCTGCTACCGCATCGCCAGCAGATATTGTCAGTGTATTTTTTGGAACCAAATTGAACACTAAACCGAGCGTCGAAAGCTGATTCATGATGCTTGGCGTCAATCCCCAAATCTTGACGCGCGCGTTACTGTCTGCCGGAGCTCCCGAATTTTCTATTTGGACTGAGACACGAGACCCCGTGAGGTTGACCGTGTTAGTTCCGCTTTCGGAAAATGTGCTTGGCTGATTTGTTTGTGTGTTTTGTGCAAGCTGCACAGAAACCGAAATCAACCTTTGAACAAATGTCATCCCGTAAGACCAAAATTTGTAAGATCCGTTGGAGATAGATAGACTAGCTGCCAACGAGATCCTAGGCCCGTGTAGACCGGACTTGACGTTCCTTGCGTGTCAACAAAGATAAAATCTCCCGAAAATCCAAGGTAAACGTCCCGCACAATACGGTTGAGGTTTTGACAAATAACGCTTGCGATAATGACTGTCGTTCCGAGGCTCACGGTCATAAAGAGCCCGTAGAGAGATTGAGAAATCGATAGGGTAACGGCTTGATTGTTAACCTGCGTTTGCAACGTCTGATTTTGAAGCGGTTGAACCGATATTGTTTGCATCAGAACACCGTTGGAGTTTGACCCGGAAACGGAAACGGTAGCCGCTGAATCACTGATTGGCTAGGTGCTGCTGGCTGCACATTCCCAATTGACTGTTGCCCTGCATCTTGAGGGGATTGTGTGTTTGTAAACGTCGCCCCGGCAGTAACCGGAACTTGCTTGAACCACAACTCCGGTTGAATAAGCTTTGATCCTTGTTCCGACGAACGTCGCCAATCGATATGAGTGCAATTGGTTGATGTAAACGTATATTCTGGCGTAACGATATCAAACAGATTGAACGAATTTCCAATCCAAAGAACCGTCGATATAAACGCCTGTCGGTTTGTGTCTGAAATTCCGCTAGCAACGCGAATCTTTACATCAAACGGAAGAGTAACTTTGTCGTAAGCCTGAAATGCGCCTTGCTCTTGAGGGTAAGTCGAAATAGGCCAATCCTGCGCAAACTCAAATTCTACGGTTGAAGCTGCGACTGGAACAATGTTCGGAGCACCTAAAAGGGTTGCGATGCTTTGAATTGGAGCGATAGCGGCGATCGCGATCGACCCTAAAACAGATGCCGGTTGAATCACCGGCTGACCGTTGAGATAGATCCCCCAGGACGGTTGCAGAAGAGCTCCAAGAGTAAGAGCCGTAGCGTCGGCGAACAATAGCGGTAGCGATGCCATTTTAGCTTCCTGAGTTAGCCGCTCCTGCCGTGATGCTCCGTTTTAGAGCCTTTTCGATATCGCTCGCAATCCCTTCGGCGTTACTGCTGCTCGTATTGACCGTCACGCCGCCGACGTTAACCGTAGTTGAATGACTTCCCCCCATGCCGGCGCCGCCCGCGGTCGGAGATCCTTTCCAACCGTACCATTGGCCCCATCCGCTCTTTTTTGCATTGTCGAGCGCGAAATCAACGCCCCTTTTCCAGTTTTTCCGATCGCTTGCATCAAGCCCCGTTTGCTTGGTAAATTCGTCGCCTAAGCCGGGCTTTGCAAGACCGCCTGTCTGTCCTCTCCCGCCGTAATGAAGCTGAAAAGGACCATACGATTCTTCGCCTGGGATCGTGCTCTTCCAGTTGTGCAAGCCTTCGCTGCGAGCGACTTCAACGGCTACGTTCGGGTCCATACCCCGGGCAACTGCCGCTTCACGGATATAGGACTCCATTTCCTTAGGACCTGCCTCCGGATCGGATGACGGCGGAGAAGCGATCTTAGCCGCTATCTTGCCTTTTACCGCGGCAAGCTGTTCATCAGTATAAATTATGGCCGTTCCTTCTGCGCTTTTCTTTCCAAAATATTGCAGCAAATGCGCTAAGCCGTTTGTCACGTTCGATACCGCCGGCCCAAGCATCGTTAGCAACGTTCTTCCTAAATTCGAGCTCGAAGCCTCCAACTGTTCAAGAGCCCGCTGATATTCCTTTGCAGCCGCCGCGCTCTCTTCCGTAGTTACGCCTGCTTCCTTGGCTGATTTTAGATAAGATTCCATCGCTCGCCGACCAAGCAACGCAAAATTAACCATGTCCTGATTAGCGCCTGGGATCATTTGCAGGAAGGCGGTTGCCTGCCGGGCATCCATACCCTGAACCGCTTCGGCGAGATCAAGCCATAGCTCGCCGCCTGTTTTGAGTTGCTTATTCTGATCGTATAGGGAGACCCCTAGGCGGCTTAGAACCGGGAGCATGCCTGATTGCCCGGTTAACTGAAAACGCGTCATTTCCCCGCTTAAGCCAGATAAAGCACTATTGGCGCCTTCCGCTGTTCCGCCAGCTTGTTTGATAGCTCCTTGCCATGCTGATGTATCGCTAGCGGACATGCCCATTGTGATAGCTAGCCGCCCGGTCGCAGCGTCAAGATTTGTGATGTATTTCACAAATTCGCCAAGCTCTCGCCCGCCAAAAAACACGCCAAAAGCCGTCAATACTTCGCGGCGCATGTTCGAAATCACATCAAGAACGCGCTTTGAACTGCTTTCGACATCTTTTGCTTGAGCTAGGGCCGCGGCCTGCAACTGAGCCATTTGTTGCATAATTTGTTTCTGACCAGCCGTAAATTTAGACGGGTCAAGAGCAAATTCTAAAACAAATGAATCCAAGACATTTGCCATTGCTTACCCCTGAGAGCGCATCCGGCGCATTGCCTCTTGCTGCTGTTTGGCGATTACCCGGGCATTGTGAGCGTTCACAAGCCCTACCTCAAGGATCTTATGCAAATCCTCGACGCCGTAGATGGTTTGCAACTCGTATAAGGTAACCCGCGGCTGCTCAAACGATAGGGCAATTCCTATGTTCCGAGGGACGCCTTTGTAATCGAGGAAGCTTGTTCCTCCTGACGCTTTTTGTCCGCCGCCATCATCCCCGAAATCAACTTCGATAATAGGTCGCTCACGGAAAAATTTGTGTGAACGCGCAACACCTCCGAGCGCAGCCAAAGCCGAGTTTGAATTTCCTCAATGTCGTCAACGCCCGGGACAAGATCCGTAGCTACCGGTCCTTCAACGCCCCGCGCCGTTGGGTCGCGGATAATTTTGATACACTCGAATAGCTCGTTGAGGATCGGAATTACTTCTCCTGCCTGCATCTGGCCGCGCAAAAATGTGTTCACGCCAAGCCAGAAAATAGCTTCCATCCCACCGGAGATCGCGTCAATCGGGATCTGACCGCCGCCTCGGTTATAGGCGATGAGAGCTCTAACAGCCCACTCTTCGGCTCGTTCTGCCGGCCATTCTTTGATCAGGAAATGCTTTCCTGCGTCCCGCTTGCCCCATTCGGCCGGGACTTTGACGACTTCATGCTTTCGCAAGGGATTACCTCGTTGGGATCGCTACAACCCGGTTCCAAACGAGCCGGAATGACTGCTGCTGCAATAGCTTCTTGACCCCTGGCATTGGCTTGTAGGATTCGAGGGCGCCATTGGTCAGAGCGAAAGTCTTTCCGATCGCCGGCAACGTGATCGTGCCATTGAGCGGGTAAGCATCCTGAGCCGCTTCCTGCTGAGTGTTGATTGTGTCGAAAAACGCGATCGACGGGGAATCCGCTTTGAGCGTGATTGTCTGCATTCGCGGTGCCCAGACAAACCCAAAGGATAAAACTCCGTCAACGCCCATCTGATGCTCAAGAACGTTCACGGCTTCGATATCCGTCACGTCGTCGGCCGCGAACTGCTGCAACTGAACCGGAGTAGGAAACAGGGTGAGTTGCGAAAGCGTAATGACGGAGTTTGCCGCGGTCAGGGACATGGTGCTTCCTTACGGGATCAAGACGCTTGAGAGATTGATCTGCTGCACGGACTCGCGGTCAATGTACCAAAACGTTATCGACCACGGCCCTCGCACGGCTTGGATCGTCTGACTCGGCACGTTGACTTGCAGATAGTATCCGTTTGCCTGCAATGAGTTTGAAATCACCGCGCCGGCCTGCGCATTAACTTGCGCGATCTGTGCAGCCGTCAGGACGTTCGGCGCAAAGGCCCCAAAGAGCAACCCCGCTTGAATAACCGTCTGGCATGTCTGCTGAATAAGCGAAACACCCGCTTGCGTGAATGGCACCGAAAGGGAGTTTTGGAACAGGTTGAGCAACTGAGCCTGAAAATACGTGTTGAGCCAGACCTGAGTATCGAATGAATCTGCCCAGAGATAAGGACCGGTGATCGAACCCGGGTAGTTCCAAACGAAATTGCTGCTTGCCGAGCCATAAGCGCCATAGAAATTGTAGCCATTGGCTAACAGATTTCCTGCCGTCGTCGGATCTGTGACATTTGCCGCTAGCCCGGGCTGAGCCTTGAAAGCGAACGTTGGTCGCCCGTTGGTCTGGTTGTAATTGATCGATGCAGCGAGGCCAAGATTGAACGCGCAATATCCCGTGTCGGCCGTCGTCGCCGATCCGCCGCCTTCCCAAATCAACATAGTGCCAGAGTCGTTGTTGGCTTTGAGGATCTGACCGAGGCTTGATGCCGCATTGCTCGATGCTGCCGGGCTTGCATCCGGGTCCCAACAAAAATAGGCGTATCGGTTATTTTGCAAACCCTTCCACGACGCAAAAGCTTGTTTCTGAACGTTGCCCGACCCACCGTCCGGATCAAAAATCGTCATGAAATTGACCCATGCCTGATTAACGACAATCAAGCTCGTCATGAACGTTGACGGCGTGACAGGTGCCGCGCCTTGAGATGTAACGGCGCCGGTCGCCGACGTTAGAAGCAACGAAGATGCCGCCGAACCTGTAGCAAAAGCGATCGTTGACGCCGCGCCGGTGATGCCGGACGTGATGACAAATCCGCCTGAAACCGAATCAAACGTAACTGTCGCGGCTGTCGGACTGCACGTCAGGGTGCCGCTCGAAACCGCCTGCGTCAGGTTGACAAAAAGGGTGCCCGTCGTACCAGAAAATGTCCCGATTTGCGTAATGATAGTGCCGGCCGAAGTAGTCCCTCCCGTTACTGTCTGCCCTACTGCCGGCGAACCGGAGGCAACGGCTGATACCGTCATCGTCCCATAGGTGCCCGCAATCGTCGTGGAAGCCGCAATCTGCGACGTAGCAACGGCATAGGTGCCAATGCCGCCCGTAGTGCCAGATAGTTGCCCGGTGATCGTTGTTGCCGTTACTCCGGTTCCGGAGATAGCCGCGCCGTTGACAATCGTTCCGGAGGCTACTGCGGTAACCGTGAGCACATTCCCGGAGATCGATCCCGTACAGGAAAAGGTAGCTGCCGCAATCGCAGCGGTGACACTCGCAGCCGACGAGAGAGATGCGTTGATAGCGGTCTGGATAGCCGAAGCTGCGTTTGAAAAGCTAGTTGCGGTCGAAAGACTGAGGGATGCCGCATTGTGCGCATAGCCGTCAATCGTGACGTTGAGCACGCCTGAAATCGCCTGCAACTGAGCGAGGGTAAGGCCTGAAATGTTGCCGCCGCGAAGAAAGGCCGCAACCGCTGTCTGATAGTATTGGGCCATCAGAAGCGTCGATGGCAGGATTGTCGCGTTGTTGAAGCCCGCAAAATAGATCGCCGCTTCTGCCGCTTCCTTTGAAGCCGATCCGAAATAGTTGGAAACCGCGAGCGAGCTATTGAAGCTGAGAACCGAACCAACCGGGATACGCGTCCCGTTGTCTAGCATGAGCCCGGTGCCATTAAGCCCGGTGCCTCCCGCCGCCAAAACCCCGGGAATTACGCTTACAATTTGGCTCGCTGGGATCGTAGACATTCCGCGGCTCTCCCGGGTCGGATCAAAGGTTCCGACTGGTGAATTACCACGTTAAGACAGAAAGTCCAAGGTAACCGTTGCGGAGTCTGCATACTCCTGAGGGACCGCTACCGTTTCGTCAATCTGAACATGAGCATCAAGTGACCATCGCCACTCATATTGATTTTCCGCATTGATAAACGGTGCCTGCCTTGGATCGTCCGCATAAAGAGGGGAAACGTTATTTTGTGGTGCCGTAAGCGAGGAAAAGAACGTCGTCGCGTATTCGTCGCGGAAAGAAATTGAAACGGTCTGGGCGAAATCCCCGGCTAGATAATCCGGCGAATGAAAGTCGAGTTGCACGGTCGCTTCCGAACTCATGAACATTGTCTTAGTGCCCGCAGACATAGTGCCGCTCGAAACCGTCTGACTAGGCGAAACCTGATAGGTGCCGGCGCCGCCCGACGTTCCCGTGAGTTGAGAAATAATCTGAGTGTTGGCGGAAACCGCATTCGAAAAAATAGTTGACCCTGCCGAAACTGTCCCGATCTGCACCGCGGAAACAGTCAATGTATTGCCAGCAATAGATCCGGTAAATTTGGCGTCCGCGCTTGAATCTTGGTTAGTTCCTAGCCGCTTACCGTACAAAAACGACATTACGACAAACCATGGGTTGTTCGGTTCAACCACCCGATTCGGCTGCGCTGCAACAACGGAAATACCGGTTGCCATCGTCGCCGGTATTGCGACCGTCTGTGAAACTGAAACCTGATAGGTTCCCACCCCGCCCGTCGTACCGGACAACTGAGATTGGATCGTCGTTCCCGGCGCCGCGCCGAGCACCGGCGCATTAACCGCAATAGACCCCTGAATGCCGCCGCTAGGAAGGCCGGGGAGAGCGTTTGCTGTCAAAGTCGTCCCTGAGATCGTCCCCTGAAACACCGCGGGAGACTGCCCCGCTATGCCCGGCAAAACAGCGAGCAAAAATGACCTTACCGCCGTCTGAGCGTTGGATTGCGTCGGAGATATTGATACAGGAAGTGCCATCCGGCAACCGTATCAGAATTTACGCCGCTTCCCAATCGTCAGGATTGGCCCCCGACTGCACCCTCACCACCTGATACCGCATCGGGGCTATTGCCTCTTGGGGTAACGCAACTTCCTGATGCTGGCGCGCAGATTGTCGTTGTCGGCCTTGAGTTCCTGCACGGCTTTGACCAGCAGCGCGGTCATTTC
>Ga0302155_10001651_pt1 | contig 16088 bp, 16 predicted proteins | sample I_Bog_N3_1_FD_193508 | JGI IMG/M metagenome (GOLD analysis project Ga0302155, IMG submission 193508) | Peat permafrost microbial communities from Stordalen Mire near Abisko, Sweden - I_Bog_N3_1 | ecosystem: Environmental > Terrestrial > Soil > Wetlands > Peat | place: Sweden: Abisko, Stordalen...
GCCGACCAGGGTTTGCCCCGAGCAGAATTTAACCTCGGTACCATGTATGAGAACGGTGACGGTGTGTCGAAGGACAGCCTCAAAGCGGTGGGTTGGTATCGCAAGGCCGCCGACCAAGGACTCGCAGTTGCCCAGCATAATCTCGGAGTCATGCTTGCCGACGGCAACGGCGTTCCAAGAGACAGCGTTGAAGCAGCGAAGTGGTATCGCAAAGCTGCAGACCAGGGGTTCGCAACCTCCCAATACAACCTCGGTGTCATGTCTTCAACCGGCGAAGGCGTGCCGAGAGACAGTGCTGAGGCGGTGAAATGGTATCGTAAGGCTTCCGATCAAGGTTTCGCGCCGGCCGAGTACAATCTCGGCGTCGTGCTTGCAACCGGCGAAGGCGTGCCAAAAGACAGCGTGGAGGCAGTGACTTGGTATCGCAAAGCTGCCGAACAAAACAACACGCCGGCTCAGTACAATCTTGCCGTCATGTTTGAAACTGGCGAAGGCGTGCCGAAAGGCAGTGCCGAGGCGGTGAAATGGTATCGTAAGGCTGCCGAAAACGGTAACACAGCTGCTCAGTATAATCTTGCTGTTACGCTTCAAAACGGAGACGGCGTGGCAAAAGACAACACCGAGGCAGCGAATTGGTATCTCAAGGCTGCTGAAAAAGGCATGGCCCAGGCACAGTACAAACTTGGTGCAATGCTTGCGATCGGCGATGGCATTCCGAAGGACATGACCGAGGCCGTGAGATGGTATCGTAATGCTGCCACCCAGGGCCTCGGAGCTGCCCAGTACGACCTCGGCGTCGTATACCGGGACGGTGACGGTGTGCCTAAGGACAGTGCCGACGCAGTCAAATGGTTCCGCAAAGCAGCCGCTCAAGATCTAGCATTAGCTCAGTTCAACCTCGGAGTCATGCTTGCCGACGGCAACGGCGTTCCAAGGGACAGCGTTGAAGCAGCGAAGTGGTATCGCAAAGCTGCAGACCAGGGTTATGCATCTGCTCAGTACAATCTCGGCTTGTTGTTTTTTAACGGCGACGGTGTGCCAAAGGACAGAGCCGAAGCCGTGAAATGGTTCCACAAGGCCGCGGACCAAGGTATCGCGTTAGCTCAGTACAACATTGGAGTCATCCTTGTTAGCGGCGACGGAGTACCCAAAAACCGTGGCGAAGCTATGAAATGGTACCGCAGGGCCGCCGACCAAGGGTTGGCATCCGCCCAATACGACCTCGGCGTCATGTTTGCCAACGGCGACGGTGTCCCGAAAGACAGCGCTGAGGCTGTGAAATGGTATCGCAAAGCGGCCACCCAGGGTATCGCACCCGCTCAGTACAGCCTTGGCATCATGTTTGCCAACGGCGACGGCGTACCGATAGACGAAATCGAGGGACTCGCCTGGACAAATATTGCAGCCGCGTCGGGTTTTCAGGGCGCAATCGGGAATAAGAAAGTGCTCGAGAACCGTCTCAGCCCTGAAGCTACGCTCGCTGCGCAACGAAGGAGCGAAGAGATCGTCAGGGAATTGGAAACAAGTAAGGTCCCTTAGACGAACCAAAATCCCAGCGGATACGCATAACTCCCATTCAAAGGCAGCGTTTCGCTTGCACTTGATTTGTGGCAGCGGGCAAGTGACCTGTCGGAACTTAAACGCCCGATATCAGCACGTCTTGGATCCCCTACTCTTTCCATATAAAGCAATCAAGGGACCAGGCTGTGCCTCGGATCCCGGCGGACATGGCAGCCACGCGATCGGCTATCTGGTCCATATCAAGGCGTTCTATCCTAAGGGAAAGCGTCCAAACCTACTTCTGGGCTCTTCCCGCGTCGTTGCTCTCGAGGTGTTCGGCCAGGGCCCGCATCCTTGCTGCCGTTGTTTCAAGCGAGGCATTGCTCGCGTTTAGCGCACTGACGGTGCCCTGGAGCTTGGCAACTTGCCCAAAGGCCTCCGCCATCGCCTTCGCGGCCTGCTCATTCGTGGACGCGGCTTGCTTCACAGAGTCAGCCAAGGAGCTGATCTCGGCCGCCGAGGCGTCGAGCCTTGCGGCCGTGGCCGCGATCTTCGCCTCTGAACCACCGGACTTGCTCCAGGTGACTGCGAGGACAATCAGGTTGAGGACCGTGAGCCCGGCGAGGGCGTAATACACAGGGCGGTTGGCTGAGCGGACGGTATCGGCGACGTCTTGCGCCAGGGCAATATCGCGTGGGTGCTGTGAGTTCATAGGCGGCAGAGGTTATGGGTTGCTGAGCAAGATGTCGGCGTGCTTATCGAGCTGGCCCTCGATGGCAGAGAGGGCTTCCTCGGCGTCGAGTTGGGCTCGCCGGCTTACGGAAGAATCGTCTGCGATTTCGCGGAGCGTTCGACGATAGCCGTCAGCCGAGAGGAGCGATTCGCGAAGATCGTATATTGCCGCCGGCATAGAGATCTCACGCTTTACCAGCTCTGGACTGATGGGAAAATAGTTGGAGCCGTCGCGCTCGTTCCGAACAAGGACGACCTCCCCTAGCCCACTGAGCTCCGCGTAATTGTTCGCGTAGAACCGCGCCGCCTCCACGTCGTTTGCGAGGACAGGCACCAAGAAGGTGAATTCGTAACCCAGCGCCTTCAGTGTATCGGCCTGACCGCGGGTAATGAGCCATTCCGAGAGCAGGGCCCAGACTGAGGCGCCGCAGTCGACCACGAGCGGCCTGTTGCCCTGAGCGACAACCTGGAGCGCCTCGAGCGGATGAAGGCTGGGGTTCAGCAGGCCCTTCTCCACCTCCGCGAGCGTAATGGCGACGACCGCGTTTCGATTCTCATCGTCGGACGCATCCTGCCGGTAGCGGTATTTGCCCCGCCAAACCAACTCCTGAGAGAAATCCATTCTCTGTTCCACCTCGACCAACCGGGGATTTTGCCCCTTGGCGGTCAGCCAATCGAAGACAATTGAGCCAGTGTGGCTCTTCCCCACCCCGCCCTTGTCGTTGGGAAAGGCTATGAAGCGCTTCACGCAATGATCCTCCTGCCCGAAAGTTCACGGGTCCTGGTGTTGGAGCCAGATACGGCATGCGCTCCCTCCCGGACCTGTGGCGCAGCCGGCCGGGATACCCCTGTATTGACGGGCCTGGATCTTGGTGGGGGTGCCTTCTGCCCTCCCTCATCTGCGGCCGTCCGATTCTTCGAACCCTTTTTTCGGCCGCGGTGCTTCACTGTGGCCTTCACCGTCGACTGCCAGGCATCGTAGCCCGCCTCGCCCGGGGCAACGTAGGTCTTAAAGAATTCCATTGTCTCGTAGGACGGGAAGTTGACGAACAGCAGAGCCGCCAGCTCTTCCCAGCTTCCCTTGCCGACAATTCTGTAAACATTGTCCTCACGCATTCGCGCTACCGACGTTCGGATTGTCATGAGCGATGCGGACTCGCCGATCCGGCTCCGAATCACCCTATAGCCACATCCCTGCTCGGTCATGGACGCGATCGCCGAGCCATGCCTTCTCAAGGTCCAGTAGACAGCTAACGGCGGAAGCCCCCGGTGGACCCCACCCTTCCTGGCATCGAGAGCCGCGGCCAAAGAAACTGAAGTTGAGGCGGTTGCCATATTTAGACGCTTATTTAGGCATACAACTAGATGCAAGCAAAACCGTCCATCGATGAATGTAGGCCGGCAATCTCAAAACCGGACACGCCTCGAGGCTGTCATATTTAGACAAAGACTAGACACCTAATCAGACGCACCAGGTGGAGCCCAATGGCGACGCAATTCTCGCGTCTAAATGTTGTCCAACTACGCGACTAAAGGTGCGTCTAAATAAAAAGGCCGGCACATATTTAGACAGCGTCTAAACGTGCGTCCATTTATCGTACACATGTGCGTAACAATAAAGGCCTAAAAGAGCGTATAAAGAGCGTCTAAAAGAGCTGCGCTTGCGCCCATTTGCCAGAACGAGGCGAACGATTTTGCGACGCGTTACGCGTAACGCGTGGAGGAGCCTTCGTGTCGTTCCTGGTAGGGAGCTAATATCCTCCCGGAGGCTTATTTGCACTCCGTGGCGAGCTTGTAGACGGCGAAGGCGGCCTGGTCGGGTGACTTAACGCCGCGGGCTCTAAAGAATGCGAGGATGGTGGCGCGGATTTCGGCCAGCTTTAACGATTCTTCGTACGAGTAGATGCGGTCCTTGACCCTGACCGATTGACCCGTGCGAAGCAGGGCAGGGGAGTACGCCTTGTATTCCATGATTGGGCCCCAGAACTTGGAAATGACCTGGGCCATCTGTTTTAGATCGCGTGCGCTTTTTTCGAGATGACTTTCGAGCGCTGTTCGCAAGAGCAGGTCTTTGGTTCCGGCTGGCAGAAAAAGGGCAGCGAGTTCCATGTCAGCGACGATGGATTTCGGCAACAACGCTCGAACCTCGACGAGTCCTGATGACCGCGTCCGCTCGCGGAATTTCGACTGCCGGAGCCGGGCTGCTTCACGGGTGCTTTTATTGATTCGGGGCACAGTGCAGAGTTTGGTGGATGGAGCTGCTCGGCTATCGGCTGTCTGCTAGAATCCGCATTGCGGGCGCTTTGAATTGGTGCTACTGCTTTGGTCTATCAGGAAAGGCCGGATCCGCTTAGCGGCGGAGGGGGCGAACGATGAAGGGCGGGGGACAGTGCAGGAGCTGAGGGAGCATGCTCATAATTGTAGAAGATCGTCGCGGGATACAAATGCCTTTCCAGGAGACCCCATCCAACCCCCCTCTGCCCAATCGCCGGCCATAGCCCTGTTCGGCCTTTCTGCACTTGGTCCGCGAGAGCGCCGGCCTGGACGTGGCGGCTCGTGGGCGGCTTAAGCCCTATTGCAATCAATCGTTCGCCCCCTATAAGGGGCATCCGATCTTCAGCGTCGTAAACCCAACGCAATCCACCGACGTCTGAGAAGCAAAGGGCAGCTTAGCCAAATGAAGCGATGAAAGTTACCTTCCTCCATACTGCTGACTGGCAACTTGGGAAACCGTTTGGTGGCGTGGAAGATGTTCATAAATGTGCTCTGCTCCAAAACGAGCGCCTCGCAGTCATTAGGCGTTTAGGAGATAGAGCCAAGGAGGGCGATGCGGCTTTTGTATTGGTTGCCGGGGATCTCTTCGATTCGCCACATGCGACCAAGGCGACCGTGGCGGCGGCATGTAGCGCAATCGGTTCCATTGGAATTCCGGTCTTCGTAATTCCGGGAAATCACGACCATGGCGGAGCCGGCAGCTTGTGGGAGCAGGAGTTCTTCAAACGGGAGCAGGGTCAATTGGCACCGAACTTGAACGTCCTTCTTAAGCAGGAGCCCCTTGAATTGGAGAACGCAGTCTTGTTTTCCTGTCCACTCCTGCGCCGGCACGAGACGACCGACCCGACCACCTGGCTACGATCATCGCAGGATTTTGACGCGCGATTTGGCGACAAGCCCCGAATCGTTCTCGCCCATGGCAGTGTTCTTAACTTTGGCTCCATTGAGGACGACGAGGAATCGGATGCGGGTACGCCGAACCTGATCGACCTGACCCGGCTTTCCGAGAGGTCGTTTGATTATGTCGCCCTGGGCGACTGGCACGGCACGAAGCAGGTCGGAGGCAAAGCTTGGTACTCGGGAACGCCGGAACTGGATCGCTTCGTCAAGGGTGGGGAGCATAACCCGGGAAACATACTCCTTGTTGAGGCCATTCGGGGCGAGCCACCCCGCGTCGAATGCCTGCGAACGGGAGCCATCGAATGGCATGAACTTGAATTTCGCTTCTCGGATGACAGCAGCCTCGCCCACCTGAAGGAGCTTGTGGACCAGAAGATTGACACCCGCGCTAACCAGGACCTGCTCTGGTTGCACCTGAAGGGCTCGCTGGGAATTGAGCCCGCGACACGGCTAGAGGAAATGGTCGATGCCTGGAAGGCACGCCTCCTCCGGGTCAAGCTCGACGACCAGACCGTGATTGCGCCGTCTCCGGCCGAGCTAGACGGCCTTACCCGGCGGGCGAGCGATCCCTTGGTCTCGCTCGTGGCGACAAAGTTGGTGGCCCTGGCAGCCGGTGAAAACGAGGAGGCCGCGGTGGCGCGCATCGCCTTGCGCGAGCTTCACGCCGCGTGCGCCACCCACTAACGGCAGATCGCCATGCGCCTCTCCTTCGTCACACTCCGCAACTACCGACTACACCGTGAAGTCAGAGTGGGGTTCGATCCCTCGCGTACTCTTATCGGCGGTCAGAATGAAGCCGGCAAGAGCACCCTCGTGGAAGCAGTGCATCGCGCCCTTTTTCTAAAGGCGAAGGGCAATACCGAATTCCATCGGGCCATGATTTCGTCGCTGCACTCGGGAAACCCGGAGGTGGAACTGGCTTTCGAAGAAAGTGGCGTCACGTATCTCCTCAGGAAGCGCTTTGGCCCGGCCGGCACAACCACCTTGGCGCCGTCCAACGCCGCGCCGCTTTCAGGGGATAGCGCCGAGAACAGGCTTGCCGACGTCCTTGGGGTGGAGAGCGGAGTCTCGGGCAAAGCCGTCGCAATCCAGTGGGGGCATCTTTGGGTCTGGCAGGGAGAAGCGGGCAGGGACCCATCCTCGCATGCTACGGCCCAGCAAGGCGGGTTGCTTCAGCGTTTGCAAAAAATGGGCGGGGCCGCGGCCCTCCAATCCCCGCTCGACGACCGCGTGGCGAGACATTTCTCGGAAATCCAGGAGCAAATTTACAAGCAGGGCGGCAAACCCAAGGCGGAATCTGAGCTGGAGAAAGCAGAACTCGCGCAGACGCAGGCACAGGGGAACCTCGAGCTCGCGCTCGACCGGGTTAGAAAACTTAATTCAGCGGCGGCGGACTTAGAGACCGCATCCCGAACCCTTGTCTCGACCAGCGCGAGCCTGGCTGGATTGGAAACGGAATTTCTAACAACCGAGGCAACGGAGCGGAACCTTTCGCAACTTCAGAAAAAAGAGTCTGAGCAGTCCCATGATTCGAAAGGAGCAATGGCTCGGTACAACGCACTTCTTTCGGCAAGCCAGCAGATTCGAAAGATCCGACAGGGAATTTCTGATCTTGATCTAAGCCTTAAACCGCAACGGGAAGCGATCGCCGAATTGGAGAAGAAAAGCCTGGAAGCCCGACAAAAAGCCGCCGCAGCGGAGACGGCAAATGGTCGGGCATTTGAAGCCGCGCGAGCTGCACGTATCCGGCGAGACTTGGCCTCGGCCCACGTCCTTTTCTTCGAAAAAGAGGAAAATCATACAAAGGTGAGCGAAAGGATTAAGAAAGTGCGCAAGGTCCAGCGGGATCTGGATGGGCTCGAGGGCCAGCTCGCCAAATTGGCCAAGGTGGACAAGGCCAAGCTACACAGGATCCAGAAGCTAGCGACCGATTGCTCAAACGCCCGCTCCGCCCTGCAGGCGATGGCGACGGGCATCGAGGTAGTTGCCGCCGACAAGGGAGTGAAAGCAGGCGGCAAGCAAATCAAGGTGGGGCAGAGAAGAGTCCTCACTGAGGACACGGAATTGGTGATTGGCTCGAACATCCGGCTTCGCATCGAGCCTGGTGGCGGCACAAGCCTGGCTGACGCCCGACAATTGGAGGCCGAGGCCGCAAAGGAACTCCAAGAAGTCTTGGATTCGTTTGGACTTCAAACGGTCAAGGATGCCATTGCCGTTAACTCAAGCCGCGAGGAACTCGCTTCCAGTATCAAGTCGACCCAATCGGAACTCGACGGGATGGCGGTGGAGAGTCTGGAGGAGGAGTTGCGAGACGCCCAGAATGACCTCGTTGCCGCGAAGGCTAATGTAGTGCGCCTCGCTGCCCTTGCGCCTGATATAGGGATTCCTAAGGACAAGGCCGCGGCAAGAGTGTTGGCGAATGCTTTGGCGAAAAAATTAGGTGATGCCGAGTCGCAGGAAACCGAGGCCAAGACCGCCCATGACCGCGCCGCCAAGCAGTCGGCTTCCGCTGACCAGGCAATGGCGGAGAGGAAGGCGGAGGCAGACGAGCAAATGAATAAGCTGACGGGGTTAAATGCACAGCTCGAACTGCTCCTAAAGACTCACGGCGACGACGAGGCTCTCGGTCGCGCGTTGCTTGAGTCTCAGCTCGCACAAAGCGGGGCACAGAAACTCCTCAACGAAACCACCGCGGCGATTGCCAACCTGCAACCGGATCTGCTGCAGGCCGATCACGAGCGGATAGCGCGGGCCCTCAAGGAGAAGACCAGTGAACAGAACGAGGCCCGGACACAAATGGCTGTTGCCAAGGCATCGCTAAGTTCAGACGGCAGCGAAGACCCGGCAGCCGACGTTGCCACGGCAAAGGCAAGGGCCAGCTCTGCAGGTGAACACCTGATAAGGGTGAGAAGGTATTCACAGGCCATATTGCTGCTGGACCGGCTGTTTCAGGACGAGCAGCGGAGCCTCGCCAGGCAATTCACCCAGCCGTTTGCGGACAGGATCTCGGGCTACCTCCAGTGCATTTTTGGCGCCGGCGCGCTTGCACAGGTTGACTTGGACTCAAACGAGTTCACGGGCCTGAGGCTTTCACGTCTCGGCTTCGGTAATTCTCCCTTTGAATTTGATAACTTGAGTGGAGGGACCAGGGAGCAGACGGCCGCTGCAGTCCGCCTCGCTATGGCAGAGGTTCTTGCGGCAGACCATGGCGGATGTCTGCCCGTTATATTCGATGATGCATTTGCCTACGCTGATCCTGAACGTGTCAACCAGCTGCAACGCATGTTGGATCTCGCTGCAACACGAGGGCTCCAGGTGATCGTCTTAACTTGTAATCCGTCCGACTACGCTTCGCTGGGCGCAAAAACAGTCACGCTAAGGCCCGAGCGATTTGTAGCTTCTAATTCTGGGAATCCAGTAACGGAACTTGGATTGCGATCTCCGGACGGCTCAACATCCTTGGTTGAGGACCCTTTCCCAAACGGCTCGCCGAGCATAACGGTGACCGATGAGCTCCGCCAATCTTTCCTAAGCACACTATCAAGCCTAGGTGGATCAAAGGGGAATCAGTCCCTTCGTGAGGATCTCGGCTGGGACGAAGCAACCTACTTCGTGGTCAAGAACGACCTTGTCAATGCTGGGAGGCTGCTTTCCGGGAAAGGGCGGGGTGGGAGCGTTTCGTTGCCCGGAGCGTTCCCGCAATAAGCGGACCTGGTCCTTAATTGAGAGGCGGCTTCCTGACGCTGCGCTTTGCGAGCCAGCCCGCCTGAGCCGTCTTCGCCAAATGGGGTGTCCTTAATAGGGGAGGGGACGACGCGCCGGATTAGGTTTTCAACGGCTGAAAATCGTTGTCAAGGGCGGTCAACGAGCGACAACGGGATTAAGCGCGTTCAATCATCCCGCGACATCGAGGGTAACTCGAGCACCCCCAGAACGGGTTATTTATGGACTGGCAAAAGCCAATCGCCGTCGTCCTGTCGAGCGATATGCAAGCCGAAAACGCGTTCACCATTAAGCTCATTATCGATATGGAAAATCCTGAAACGACAGCGGAATCGTTAGGCTGTAAGTATGGGCCATAGCCTTATCCACGACCTAAATTTGAATCACTTCAACTTACTGATAGTTTTTCCGGAATTGGTAATCGTCCGTTGACGTCGACAGGCAAGCGCGGCGGCGCCTGGTAGACCTCATCGCCAGCGAGGCCGCGCATTTGCCGCAATATCAGCCGAAGCGACGAGCTATTCTCCGCTTAACGGGGTTTGGGAACATTCGTGACCGTCTTCTCTACCTGTGCCGAGAATTCTTTCGCCTTTTCTTCAGCTTCGGAAATCTCCGCATCAGTCATTTTTCGAATAACACTTTTCAAATTGCTCTTTGCGTTTTCATTCTTTTGCGCTGTTGACAGTTTCCACCACGCATACGCGAGAACCCTGCTCTTTGAAACGCCGAAGCCAACGTTGTAGCAAACGCCTAGGTTGTATTGGGCCATTGATAAGCCCTGGTTCGCGGCGCTCAGATACATCCTCGCTGAATCCGTTGCGCTCTGAGCAACGCCCAAACCAAGACGATACATGTCTCCGAGGCGCAGTTGCGCATCAGCGATGCCTTCGTCTGCAGCCTTTGTGTACCACTTGGCTGCCTCTACGCTGTCTTGGGACAACCCAAGCCCTTCGTCATAAAGAACGCCGAGGTTATTGTAGGACGGAGTGTTTCCATGAGCGGCAGCTTTGAGATACCACCTCGCTGCCTCCGAGTAGTCTCGTGGTACCCCATCGCCAACGCGATACATCTCAGCCAAAGCGAACTGCGCCAGTGGTTGTTCTTGTTCAGCTGCTTTTCGATACCATTTCTCAGCTAGCACAATATCCTTGCCGTCTTTAAAAACGGTAAGGTCGTAGCAAGCTGCGAGATTGAACTGCGCTAGAGCATCTCCTTGTTCAGCAGCAAGGGATAGCCATTTAATTGCCTCTTGGCGGTTCACTGCTACTCCTTCTCCGTCCCTATACGCCACACCAAGATTATTCTGGCTCGCTGGGTCGCCTTCAGCGGCTTTGGCCCTCAATTCGTCTATCGCCTCTGCACCTGCTAACGCTGCAAGAATTAGAACTGCGGAAAACGTAATGACACAGCGCGCCTTTGAGCAGAATAATAGGCTATTCATATTCTTGCGAAATTTGCCCTTGTCCTCGGATCGTAACTACAGACCTTTCCAAGACCAACGGTAAATTGCACCATCGCTGTTAGCCCAAAACATCCGCTGCCGGCTGATATTGATTGGCGTTGGAGGATTGTACGTTGTGTATGAATTTGCTGTGCCAGAAGTATTTTGATTATAGTTCGCGTAGCCCGGGGTGGCGTAGACATTTCCGTTGGTGGTTCCATTGTAATTTGTCGTGGTTGTCGAACTACCAGGCAAAACTATGGTTCTCGATTGATCGTAAATGAGAATCTGACCGCCGCTGCCGTCCGACATGGTCTGAGTCGGAGGTCCCCATGAGGCAATAAGGTCGTTCACGTTCTTGCCCTCCCACGAGGACATTAAAGCATTCATCTTGGACGGCGTGTTGCAGGAGCATAAGAGAACGGCAATGATTCCCAAGGAAAAGGACAGTCTCAAAAGCTTTTTCATTGGAGGAATTGGATAGTGAACAGGCGATAGCGAGCAAGTTTCATCTCCATGACCCTGATCTCTTGAGAAGAGAACACCGCCAAAACCACACCAAATTCTGCGCAACGGTGCATCGGGATACTTCCGACTGACGAGAGCGCTGACTTACGTAACTTAGACTGTCCCTCTGGCGTCTTCTGGGTTAGCATCGTCCAGAGTCCAACCTCAACTAATAGAATGCCCCAATGAACGAACTACCCGCTACGTCTAAAACTCCAGTCGCCGCCGTCGCCATATTAACTTCCTTCCTTCTCGCGGCCATCTGCGTAGCGGGATATTTCGGATACACAAGCCACTCCCAAAGCGAGGAGATCGTAGCGCTTCAAGGGCAAGTAGAGGACGCTGAAAAGCAAATCGCGAATCTCCAGCCCCTGGCCCAGAAGGCCCGCCAGCTTCCAATCGCAACGAGGATCAACCGGCATGCTGCCAACGCAGGCAACAATTTAGTTATCTTCAATCGGGCACGCGACTCACTGCGGCTCAATATCGCCATCAACGCGGGCGGCCGCGTTAAGAACGTCATACCGGTGGTGGATGGTGGCCGCATGTACTTGATCCGCTCCCTTGCTCCAGGTGACTCGGTGGCCATCAGTGCCGATGGCTACGACACAACGACGGTGCCGATCGAAGTAGGGCCGTGAGCTGCGGGGCTCTGGGCCGCCGAAGCTCGCTCCCGAGCCAGAAATGAGGATCACCACCACTCAGTTTAGGGCCAGAGGCAGTCTCTAAAAATTGCTTGGCGCATCGTTTCCTATCTTTTGGGGCGTTGGACGGCAGCGCGCGGGGAAGCCCGGCCAGCCGCCTTGAGGGGACTTGCGGCGCACCGGCCTCCCGCTACGTTCCCCGGCAACACGCCGATGGCTCAATTCCTGAGGCTAGGGTGCACGCATTGCTCCTTCACCATGGAAGGCGGCATGACCCGTGCCTATGCGGTCAATCTGGCCGGCGAGCGCCAGTACTGCAGACACCCAGGGCAGGACGAGCACGCCTGCGAGATCCTCGGGATCGACTACGACCTTGTCGTGGACGCGATGGGCAGGCCCGAGCCTGGGTCCAGATATCCGCTGCCCGACGGCACGAGGCAACCGCCGGGGAGTACGTGGAGTATTTCGAGAGCCGGCGCGGCGTGGTCCAGGGGTTCCTTTGCACGGAGTGCGTCAGGTGGAGCGAATTGGACGAGGATAGGGACGTCCTTCAGTGCACACATTGCCGATCCGAGGGCATCTTCAAGTATGAGGAGCTGGACGGACGACTCTGCCCTTTTTGCAGGGAGGGCCGGATCGTCTCAACGTTCTTGGGAGTCTCGTAGTCTTAGGCAATTTCAACCGAGACGGGCAATGGATTCGTAGCCAGAAGAATTGAAGGCGGTGCGATCAAGGTGGGCAGGCCAGAAATCTCTGGTTCCCCTGCGCGCATTCGGCTATTTAAGGGACATGGACAAGCTCGCTCGGGAAAGGGCCAGGAGGGTTGATATTGTCAAGCTGCGAGGGGGTGAGCCGTCTTGGATACGTAGCATCAGAAACGGGGACATTTATCTGACAGAGGAAGACCTTGAATTGGCGAAACGCAGCACGCCAGGGCCTGCGCGCGCGCGGGCAACGGAAGAGGCCGAGACCACCATGGATGTCGACCTTTCCACCGAGTCAATGGAGCTTCTTTCCCGGGTCTTCCTTATGCATCCCGCGACCGAGATTGTTGGCTGGACTACAAATCGCGAAGGCGAACTCGAGGGCTGCCGCATCGGCGGCTGCAACGATGTGTTCTTCAGGCAGTTGCTCGGTGCGTTGCAAAACTACGACAAAAATCAGGGATCGTTGGACGTTCCGCAGAAGTCCCTGGATACGTTCCCTCTCGAATTAGGCCCGGAAGGTCGGAACATATTCTGGAAGGTGTTCCCGTACCTTCCAGAGGTGGGGACTTTTCAATATGCCAGCTCTCCCGATGGCACGATTGAGGGATTGGGCCTAACACCGCGGACCAAACCATTTTTTATGGACCTCATCGCGGCACTCAAGCGCCACGATAAGCTGGTACTGAAAAGAGCCGGTTAGCCATTGAGACGCGTTCTCTAGGTCCCCGCCAATGGTGTTAGCGAAAGAGTGTGTATTCCTCTCACGGTATTGTTTTAGAGCTCCGTCGAGGGTGAAGTGAAAACGGATTCTCGTCTATTGCCCCGCGTCAGTCGAAGCGTTTTCTCATGTGGGTGCGGTTGCAACCTGGATCACGGTGTCGAACAAGCGCAACGAGCCGGGTACCAGCGCGCGGTCAAGCTTGACCAGGTCCCACAGGCTCGGCCCGCGTTCCATTGCGACGTCGTTGAGAGCCGGGCTGTGTGTCGCCCAAAGAACGAGGCACGGCGCCTGGGTATGACGGGAGACGTACTGGATGCCGTCAAATTTCGCAGGATGATCATGCAGCCGCTGGGCGAATTCCCTCGGGAAGTTCACGTCCGGCGCGTACAGAGTGGCGAGGTCCATGCCGATTTTCTTCGCGCTGCGGCTCGCGGTGAGGTCGTAAAGGTTGACCGACAAAGGCTCCGTCGTTTTCAGATACACGCGTTCTTCCAGTTCTTTCCTGGAGAACCTGGGCTCTTGCCCACGTTTTTTCCCGGCGTCGACAAGATCGCCGTATATCTCGTAAAATGAGGTCTCTCGGTTCGGGGCCAGATAGAGGCAGGGCACCTTCCCGGAAGCGGGCGTAAGGCGGCCGGAGACTGTGGCAAAGAAAAGCTGGCCTGGTTTGTCATGCGCAGCCCACCGAAGATTCCACCACGAAACAGCTAGACGTTTTTTGACCGGGGTGAGTGCGAGGCGGTTAAATTCCGCCGTGTCCACCGGGCGACGAAGCTCCCGTGCCATGGGCGGCGCTATTCCGACGCCTCTAGAGCGAGCTGTTTAACGAGGCCTACGAGGGGCTCGCCGCCTTTGCGCAGGGCCTCGAGCGGGGACAATCCCTCAAGCCGCGAAGTCGGATTTAGGAAGAAGGTGACCGCGCCAAGAATATCGGCGTGGGGTCGGCGCGAAAGGATCGCCAGCGCTTCCTTGAGTCCCGGAAGGGTGCCTCCGAGGGGACCAAATTGCCATACAGGGAAGTGTAAGTTGGCATTGCCATCGCGGATCGCAATGAGCTGGCCGTTGCGGGCCGCTTTGCGGACGGCCTCCTCGGAATAGTCGTTGGGCCCCCCATAGAGCTTCGCTGCGTTCTTGGCGGAAACCGACCCGCCCTCCGCGTTGAGGAGCCGGAGAAATCCCACCATCGCCGAGGTTTCCTTAAGGTCGACATCGCCGTAGAGGCTAGTCATGGCCTCCAGGAATGCCTCCGAAATTGATCGGGCACTCGCACCGCGCTCCTTGGCCACCCGGATAATGGGTGTGACTGTCGCCGTGAAAATATCTGGTTCGACGATCTGTTCCATGCACTAGTTGTGCTTGTTGTTAACTCATAAGTCAAGGCAACTGTCGCAACTTTCACTCTAGAAGGAACGTTCTCATCTCGACTGGTGATCGAAGGGCGAGGCCGAAATTTCCGCCCAGGAATACGGCGCGCACACCCGGATTGGCGACCGACTACTTAAATTTACGTAGTCTTAAAACTGGCCGAAATCGGAAGGTCATATAATTCCGACGGGACTTCCATGACATTCCTAAACAGGGAGCACCCCCATTAGTTAGACACCATCGGCAGGAAATCGGCCCATGGAATCTGCGGAAAAACAAGAACGTGTGCGCGAAAAACTTCTGCGTGAGCTTGGTCCAAATATTCGTGGGGCACTTGCCGATCCACGCGTGATCGAAATCGTGCTTAACCCCGATGGAAAGCTTTGGGTGGAAAGGCTGGGGGAGGAGATGCAAGTTATTGGCGCCATGGCTTCGAGCAATGCGGAGTCGCTGATGGCAACGATCGCAACCTCGCTTTCGACAACGATTACGCGGGAGCGGCCGGTGCTCGAGGGTGAGCTGCCCACCGACGGCTCACGCTTTGAAGGAATGATTCCGCCGGTCGTGGTGCGGCCGTCGTTTGCGATCCGCAAGAAAGCGAGCCGGGTGTTCTCGTTAGCGGAGTACGTTAGGAACGGGATAATGACGGAGGCGCAGCGGCTTGGCGTTATCGAAGCGGTAAAGAGTCGCCGGAATATTCTGGTTGTCGGGGGGACGGGGACGGGAAAGACGACGCTCCTAAACGCAATAATCTTGGTGATCTCAGAGGTGAGCCCGGAGCATCGAGTGGTAATCATCGAGGATACGGTGGAGCTCCAGTGTTCGTCGAAAAATGTCGTGCAGCTTCGCACAAGCGACACGGTGACAATGCAGGGCCTTCTCAGAGTTACGATGCGGCTACGGCCAGACCGGATTCTCGTGGGCGAGGTCCGCGGAGCGGAGGCCCTTGCGCTCCTGAAGGCCTGGAACACCGGACACCCTGGGGGCGTTGCGACGGTTCATGCGAACGACGCGTCATCCGGGCTATTGAGGATTAAGCAGCTTATCGAAGAGGGGCTGCAGGGTGGGAAGGCGGATCCGGAGGTGATCGCAGAGGCTGTGGGCCTCGTAGTGGTGATTCAGAAAACCTCCGTGGCACCTGGTCGACGGGTAAGCGAAATGGTGCGCGTAGAGGGGTACGAAAACGGCGCGTACGTTCTGGTGGATGATTTTTCAGAGTCCTTAACCCCAACTCCCACAAAAAATGAACATTAATAGAATGAAAAATCGGCTTGCGGCGCTCCTCCTCCTGGGCGCGCTGGCATTTCTGGCACTTCCAGACAAAGTCTCGGCTGCGCAGGCGCAAGGCCTGCCGTGGGAGGGCCCGCTGGCAAAGCTCCAGGCGTCGCTTTCCGGTCCTGTGGCCGGGGCGATCTCGATTATCGCCATCGTCATTTGCGGGGCGGCGCTGATCTTCGGCGGCGAAATCAACGAATTCACGAAGAAAATGATTTTTGTCGTCCTCGTGGTCTCGGTGATCGCCGGGGCGGTGACGCTCTACGACACGTTCTGGGGCGCCAGTGCTGCACTCATCT
>Ga0302155_10001655_pt1 | contig 16059 bp, 5 predicted proteins | sample I_Bog_N3_1_FD_193508 | JGI IMG/M metagenome (GOLD analysis project Ga0302155, IMG submission 193508) | Peat permafrost microbial communities from Stordalen Mire near Abisko, Sweden - I_Bog_N3_1 | ecosystem: Environmental > Terrestrial > Soil > Wetlands > Peat | place: Sweden: Abisko, Stordalen...
TTGTAAATGCCTCCTCCAAAATTCCACTTTGACCGGATCAAAATTCATGCTCACTCCAGATAATTAAAAAATCAGAGTGTGCAGCATGGGGTTATACAATTCCAGATGGTATTGTTGGACGGTTACGGACAAACGGGCACAGGTGGCAAGACAAAATTGCTGGGAATTAGCAAGCGCGGCGATACCTACCTTCGTACTCTTTTAACGCATGGTGCGCGCAGTGTACTCACCCATGCCAAACAACCCAACCCGTGGATTGAAGATTTACTCAAGCGTCGGCCATCGAATGTTGTAGTCATTGCGCTGGCCAACAAAATGGCGCGAATGATCTGGGCGATCTTGGCACATAAGCGCACTTACCAGCAGAATTGGCACAGTGTTAAACCTGCTTAATTTTTAACAAATATTGAAAACAAACGCATGAAAGGTTGCAAAGAGTAAGGGAAATTGTGTGATGGCAAACAGGTCAGACCGTGAACTTGCTAAACCTGGTCAGAAAACTGGACACCAATAGTCCGCTTTCCGAATGAGGAGCAAGTCAGCGAAATAACCATCGAGGCCCGCAGGAAAATACCTGCATCAAGGTCGGATATAGAACTGCAGCCTTATCTTGTTTATCAAAACACAAATTACTTACTTGGCAAACGGAGAGCGTCCATATAGTTTTCTGAAGCGACCCCTATTTGAGAGGATTACCATTGAATTCCCTTCGCAATATATTTTTTTATTGATCAACCCTGACTAAAGTCATCTTGATTGATTAAATAAGTCTCTTTAAAAAAAATCACTTTCTAAAAGACTCTCTCCCCAACACCCCTGAATTCGCCAGCAACAGCAAGCGTGCCGACCTCCATTCTGCCATGCAACGGATTCGCTCTTGCTGTGCATCCAATAATGCCGCCTGCGCATTCAGAATATCCAGGATATCCACCACACCTTTATCAAATTTTCGTTGAACACTGCTTAAGGCATTTTCTGCGGAACTCAATAACAATTGTGATGCTTCTAAGTTATCCAATGCAGCAGTCGCATCGGCATAGGTTTTTACAATCTCCATCAGGATTTGATGTTCGGTGTCTTCTAAGTCCGCTTGCTTTTGCTCCACTTGGGCTTGGGCACCTCGGAGTTTATAGGTATGCGTAAAGCCATCAAAGATAGGGATTGTCACAGTCACACCAATCATTGTTTCATGGGTACTATTGGCGCTTAGTCCTTGGTTCGGGCGACCATTGCGATAGTAGTTCGCTGCAAAATCAATCGTTGGTCGCCCCTCAGCACGGGTGGCATTGACCTTTTCTTCTGCAGCTAAGAGTTGCGCTCTTGCCGCTTTGATGGCGGGATGTTGGAGTTCTGCCTCGTCTAACCAGTCATGCAAAGCACGTTGCATATCGTGGTTAGTATCTTGCACATCTTCATTGAAACGTAACTCTGTTGACGCTGGCAAACCTAGGGCATAAATCAGCACGGAGTGGGCTTTGCGTAAAGCGCCGCTGGCACGTCCCCTGTCGAGCCGTGCTTTTGCTAAGGCCGTCATTGCTTGTAGCGTATCTGTTTGCGCACCAACATTGCGTGCTTCTCGTCGCTGTGCAGTTTCTAGGATATGTTCTGATAAGATTTCATTCTTTTGCCTTGATTCCCAATTTGCTTTTGCTGTTTGGACATCGAAGTACGCTGAGATCACACCCGCCAAAGTCTTTTGTAGGACGGCATCATGGTTCGCTAAGGCGGCATTGAGTATGGCTTGGGCTGACCGTTGATTTGCAGTACGGTCACCAAAATCGAATAAACGCCAATTCATCCCAGCATTGGACGTATCGCTTTGCAAAAAAGTGTCAGGATACTGGGTGTGGGGATATGTTGTTCTATCGTTCAAACGACCTAAGCCCACACTGACAGTCGGTAAAAATGCAGCCCTTGCCTCGCCTAGCGCAGCAGCTTGCACTTTAATGGCTGCCCATGCGCTCTTAATTTGTGGATTACGGCATAAAGCCAAATCGACCGCCTCAGCGAGACTCAAACTCGTCATTTCTGGCAGTGCACTGTTCATCGGGCACACATCCTGCAATGACAAACTATCGCCCGGTAAGACGGTGCCGGTTTTTAAGGTAGTAGGTCTTGTGCGCAAAGGATCGGCAAAGGGGGTATCCCACTCTTTAAGCAATGATTGGGCTTGTCCTACTGATGCCCAACAGCAGAGTGCAGCAATACTGGTTTGAAGGAGGGTTTGCTTAACGTTCATGCAAAGACTCCCGTTGATGCTGAATCAGTGGCGAAAGAATATATTGAATGATACGACGTTCACCTGTTTTGATTTCAACGTCGACTGACATACCAGCAGTGAGTGGCACATTTTTACCATCAACGAAGATACTCGATTTATCGAGAGTGATCTTTACGGAATAGATGAGGCCTTTCTTTTCATCATCGATGGCGTCTCGTGAGACGTGAGTCACATGCGCTGGGATAGTGCCGTATTTCGTATATTCAAACGCATCAACTTTGACTTCCGCCGCTTGCCCCTCTTGCACAAAGCCAATGTCTTTGTTTTCCATCATGGCTTCGACTTCGACTTGTTGGTCTTTAGGAACAATGAGCATTAACGGCTGTGCTGCTGGTACTACACCTCCCACCGTGTGGGCTGTTAGTTGTTGCACGGTACCGTCGACGGGAGCCGTCAAGGTGAGCAGCTTGGCATGTTCACCTGCGCGTTTGGCATCTTGCTGACTGTCTTCTGCAATACGCGTCCCATCAGTTAAGACATCATGTGCATCCTTTCTGGTTTGCGTCAGGATCATGGTACGCTGTTTTTTTGCGTCAGCCAGTTGTGCTTCAATATCCATCCTTGCCTGTTCTTTTTCTAGCCAGGCATGTTGGGCAACATCATGGTTTGCTAACAGAGATTTATAATCCTCAGCACGTTGCGTCGCCAACGGCAAAGCTTCGCTAAAGCGAGCAATATCACCTTCCGTTCTGGCAAGTTTGGCACGGAAGTCCTGATACTGACCATCAAGCTGGCGCTGGGCAGCTTGTATTTGCGCGTCAGAAACGCCTTCGACGCGACCTAGTACAGGCGGGCGCAGGTTTTCTACAGCATCGATCAAAGCTTGAGAGCGCGCGATCTGGAGGCGTGCCAAGGCTGCATCACCACTGGCTTTGTCGTGTTCAGCCTGGGGTGTCGTCGTATCAAGTTCAATTAAGGTATCACCCGCTTTGACCGCTTGTCCTTCATTGACATATAAGGCACGAACTGCCGCCACTTCGACTGAAGCAATGGTTTTGGTGTGCGATGAGGGAATGACTTTCCCCTTGGCATTGACGATGATATCCATCTTACCGACGACAGACCAGATGAGTGCCACGACAATGAAGAGCATTAACAATCGCCCTGTCCATCGTGCAGTCGTCGAAACGGGCTTTTCTTGTAAGGCTAAAGCAGCAGGTAAAAACTCGGCCTCTTCCTGATTAAATATCCCGCCACCGAGATTATTACGTTCACCCCAAAAATGAGAGAACACTTTACGGTAGCGCTGCAAGAGTTCGCGGTAGGCAGCAAAACGATGACGCATACTCATAATGCGCCCTCCATGACTTTTGTTGTGTCCGATAACTGCAGATTTGCTGTTGCGGCATTTCCTGGCGTAATAGGTGTCGCAACATGATTAAATTGCAGCTGGAACAAATGGGTATAAATGCCGTCTGGATTTTGCAGAAGTTCATCATGACTGCCGATTTCAGCAATTTGCCCTCGTTCCATAACAACAATTTTATTAGCGTCACGTACCGCGGATAAACGGTGGGCGATGATCAACACAGTACGGCCAGCACAAATACTACGCATGTTGTCCTGGATGATTTTCTCTGATTCATAGTCCAGCGCACTGGTCGCTTCATCAAAGATCAGTATGCGTGGATTGGTGATTAAGGCACGGGCGATGGCAATCCGCTGGCGCTGACCACCAGAAAGTCCTGCCCCATGTTCTCCTACCAAGGTGTCATAACCTTCAGCCAGCTCGCAAATAAAATCATGCGCACCAGCTAATTTGGCGGCTTCAATAATGGCTTCAATGGGTAAGGCAGGATTAGAAATCGCGATATTGTCACGGATAGAACGTGCAAATAAGGTGTTCTCTTGTAAGACTACACCAATCTGGTGACGCAATGAGGTGGTGTCGATGATAGCAATATCTTGTCCATCGACCAAGACACGACCGCGATCTGGCACATATAGGCGCTGCACTAATTTAGTCATGGTACTCTTACCAGAGCCGGATCGTCCGACAATACCAATGACTTCACCTGGAGCAATTTGCAAGTTAACGGAACGGATCACATCAGCCGTATCCGGACGATAGCGAAACGACACCTGATCAAATTCAATCGCGCCTGCAATATGAGGAATGCGGGTCTTTTGACCAACGATCTCTGTTCGGGCATTCAAAATGTCACCCAAGCGACTCATGGAAATACCGACTTGCTGAAAGTCATTCCACAATTGCGCCAGACGTAAAATGGGAGAAGAAATTTGACCGGAAAGCATATTAAAGGCAACCAATTCACCAACCGTTAATTTGCCATCCAACACTAAGGTAGCACCTAGCCACATGATGGCGGCAGTCACTAATTTACTGACCAGGGTAACGCCGCCACTAGCGACCATACCCACTGTTGTGGTGGAAAGGCCAGAAGCTACATAGCCTGCTAATTGCTTTTCCCATTTCTGTTGCCAGCGTGGCTCCACCGCCATGGCTTTGACCGTATCAATACCACTGATGGTTTCAACTAAAAAGGATTGGTTTTCTGAACTTTTATTAAATTTGTCGTTGAGGCGATGGCGCAGCATTGGAGTAAAGACCATCGATAGCGCTACGTATAAGGGAATGGAGACGGCAACAATGAGCGTCAGCCACACGCTGTACCAGAGCATCACGCCAAAGAAAACGAAGGAGAACAATACATCTAATACTAGCGTAATTGCATTACCGGTCAGGAAGGAGCGGATATTTTCTAACTCACGGATACGGGCAACAGAGTCCCCTACGCGTCGTGCCTGGAAATAACTAATCGGCAGTCCCAGCAAATGTTTAAAGAGACGTGCACCAAGCTCGACGTCTATCTTGCTACTGGTTTGCGCAAATACATAGGTACGAATACCCGTTAATAGTGCTTCAAAGACGGTCGCACAGATAAGACCAATGGCAATAACATTGAGTGTTTTAAGCGCATGATTGACTAGCACCTTATCCATCACCACCTGAAAGAATATCGGTGTACAGAGCCCAATCAATTGGAGCACAAACGAAATCAGTAACACTTCACCAAGGAGCTTACGGTATTTAACAACGGCAGGAATAAACCACGTGAAATCAAATTTAGCAGCATCTCCAGCAAAATTTGCCTTGCTGGTAAAGAACAGCATGTCGCCTGACCAGCGTGCAATGAAGTCGGCATACGTTAGCACTTCAGGTGGTTGTCCAGGACGTTGAATCAACAGACGTTGCTTCTCAGGCTCTACTCCATCAATCTTTGCGACAATAAAATAGTGGCCATCACGATCAATTGCTACACTAGGAAGTGGCGCAGATGCTAACCTGTCTGGCGCTTGCTGCACACATTTAGCAGTCAGTCCTAGTGATTTTGCAGCAAATAAAATAGTCTGGGTCGTAAAAGTATCTCTACCATGCTCATGCAAGAGCTGTGCAGCATCGACAGCAACACCATGAAAGCTTGCCATCATCATGAGGGATAACAGACCAGAATCAGTAATCTCTTCTTGCGTAGCGCTATTGGGCGAGGACGTCTCGTTGATGTGTTGATTGTTCATTGAATCTATTCAAAAAATAAACATAGCAAAACGGACAAGCAAAGCATCTGCTTGTCCGTTTTGTTGATGAGTGATGCTACTTAGCTTGCGGCAGCAAAAATAGGACTCGTATTGGCTGCATTTTGAGCGCTAGACAAATTGGTTTGTACGGCCGTCGATGGTGCAAAACTACCCATTGCACTGACAAGCTGATTCACGCTAGTTTGAACACTGACTGAAGGTGCACTAACTGGCATGATTGTCACTTGAGTAGAGCCCAAACTTGGCGCTGGTTGCGACACTTTCATTACCTGCGCAACTTTCATGGCAGTAACAGCAGGAACTAAGGTACCTGCAGTACTTCCTTGCATCAGTTTTTGAATCGCCGCATTGGTATAAGTCTGGCCATCACTCGTTGTGATAGAAGACAAGCTAGCACCACCAAACCAATTTGTAACGGTGAGTTTTTCTGCGCTACCTGTGGACGTTACCACCAAATTGTTTCCTTGCTGCTGGAAGCGCAATTGTGCTGACGTTGTTCCAACTAAGTTCACGGTGTCTTGTGCACTATTGTTGTTGAGCGTGTACTGACCAGCATTGAGGTTGAGCGTATCACTACCACCATTGGTGTTAATGGTATCAACACCATTACCGAACGTCAGTTGATTTAGGCCTGCACCCATGGTCACACTGTTGGTGCCACTGCCAAGAGCAACGGTATTCGTACCACTACCCATGTTCAATTGATTATTACCATTTCCCAATTGAACTGTGTCAGCTGTACCAGTAGCATCGGAGGTCACGACAAGATTATTACCATTTCCGAGCACGATACTATCCGCGCCAGAGCCGAGATTAATATTGCTGTTGCCATCGCCACCATGCACACTATTTTTGCCATTCCCCGCTGTCACCGTATCATTACCCTGCCCCACCGTGACATTGTTGTTACCAGTGCCAAGATGAATCGTGTTGGAGACACCAGTAACATCGGAGGTCGTAATCGTATTATTACCATTACCTAAACCGATATTATTCTGGCCAGTTCCAAACTGAATTGTCTCGTTGCCATTGCTGCTATTGCCATTAATGGTATTTTTCCCATTTCCGGCAGTTACCGCATCATTTCCTTGGCCGAGATTGACAGTATTGCTACCATTACCTAACGTAAAGACATTGGCGCTGCCAGCGATATCTGTGGAGGTAATGCCATTCGTTCCATTACCTAAAGTGACGTTATTCGACCCCGTTCCGAGTGTCACACTGTTGTTACCGGCACCACCAACAATCGCGCTGTTACCATTACCCACGTGCAGTTGTAGATTGCCGCTACCGAAGTTAAGGTTATTATTTCCTTTACCTAAATAAACAACGTCATTGCCATTACCCAGGCTGAGTTTATTATTGCCATTACCAAGATTGATGGTCTCAATACTAGAACTGATATCAGTGCTGGTCACTTGATTATTGCCATCGGCAAGCGTCAAATTATTATTCCCAGCGCCCAGCGATACCGTGTCGGCACCCGTACCAGAGGTAGAAGAAATAGTATTAGCACCGCTTCCTACAGTAATGCTACTAGAACCAGTACCCAAAGTCAGATTGTTATTGCCGTTACCAACTTTAACCTGATCATTGCCATTACCCAATTGAATAACGTTATAAACGCTCGCGGTATCAGCGGTCGTCACAACGTCATTGCCATTTCCGAGGCGAATATTGTTATAACCTGAACCCAGTGTGACAGTGTCATTTCCATTACCACCAGTGACCGTGTCATTGCCGTTGCCAGCAGTAAATTGATAACTACCATTATCAAAGGTCACTTGATAATTTCCGTTTCCAAATGCAAAATTAGTCGTTCCTGTACCGTTATTTCCACCAAGCAGGCGCACTGTTCCTTGACTATTTGGCTCAGTCAACAGCAGATCTTGACCACTCACGGCAAAATTGATCGCGCCACTTAATATCGTCGACGCCAGATAAACAGTATCGCTACCACCCAGGTTACTTAAGGTATCGTTACCCAATCCCAAATAAATAGAATTTGAGCCATTGCCATTGGTGATGGCATTATTTCCGTTACCGACAGTGATGCTGTTGTTACCATTGGCTACTTGGACTTTACTATTACCACTACCGAGTTTAATTACATCGCTACCAGAACCAAGTGTGATCGTATCGGCACCATTGCCGCCATTCACGGTATCAGCACCATTACCAGCAGTAAATTGATAAGAAGCGTTGTCCAGATTGACGGCAAAATTGCCATTACCAGCAATAAAATTAGTGGTTCCTAAAACTGTTTTTGCGTTACCTCCAATCAGGCGAATACTTCCCTGACCAGTCGGTTCAGTCAGGACAGTATCTTGTCCGCTTGCTGCAAAGTTGAGCGTGCCGCCAGTCACGGCAGAAGACAAGTAGACCGAATCGTTACCACCAAGATTAGTCAACGTGTCGTTACCCAAACCAAAGTGAAGGTAATTCGTGCCAGTACCAGTCGTCAGTGCATCATTGCCGTTACCGATAGAAATTTGATTATTACCATTTCCTACCTTGACCGTATCTGCACCACCAGCGAGATCGGCAGTCGTCACGATGTTGGCACCATTACCGAGCGAAATACTATCGGCGCCAGCGCCTAATGAAAGGGTATCAGCACCATTGCCACCAATAACCGTGTCATTTCCGTTACCCGCTGCAAATTCGTAGCTACCATTATCAAAATTCACCAGGTAGCTGCCATTACCCACCACAAAATCGGTCGTACCCGACGTTGGAGTGGCATTACCACCCACGAGCCGCACACTGCCTTGGCCATTTGGTTCAGTCAGCAACAAGTCTTGTCCGCTGACCGCAAAAGTCAATGTGCCACTAGCAACCGCTGGAGATAAATACACCGTATCGTTACCACCATGGTTACTCAAGGTATCGTTCCCGGTACCCAAGTGAATCACGTTATTACCAGAACCATTACTTAACGTGTCGTTGCCGTTACCGACGGTAATTTGATCATTACCATTTCCAACGGTGACTTGATTATTACCGTTACCAAACTGGAGCGAATCGGTTGTACCAGATTGATCTGCTGTGGTAACTGAATTATTTCCATCACCTAACTGGACGTTATCAGTACCAGCACCCAAGCTGATTACGTTTGCACCACTTCCGCCATTGACCGTGTCATTACCATTTCCAAGAACGATATGGTTTTGACCGGTACCAACTGTAATCGCATTAGCACCATTACCGGCTGTAATACTGCTATTACCATTGCCTGTCACAACTTTGTTATTGCCTTTACCCAGCAAAATGGTATTAATACTTGCAGCCGCATCACTCGTCGTCACGCTATTATTACCATCACCTAATTGGATGCTGTCACTGCCGCTACCCAAGGTGATCTGGTTAGCACCACCAGCGCCCACAACGCTATCATTACCGTTACCTAAGGTAATTTGGTTTGCACCAGCGCCAACGGTAATACTGTTAGCACCATTTTTAGCGGTGATCGTGTTGTTACCTGCACCAGCAACGACTGTATTATTACCTTGACCCAGACTAAACAAATCGTTGCCGTTACCTGTCGTGACTTGATTATTGCCATCGGCAAGCGTAATCGTGTCAGCACCACCAGCAATGTCAGCAGTCGAAATAACATTGTTACCACCGCCACCTTTGATGCTATCTGCACCACTTCCTAAGGTGACGCTGTCATTACCACCACCCAGATTAACGATATCAGCACCATTAGTTGCAGTGATTGCACTATTGCCGTTTCCAACTTGGATTGTGTTGTTACCCTGACCTGCATTGAGAATGTCATTACCATTACCCAAAGTAACTTGATTATTGCCATTGCCAACGGTAAAGGTATCTGCAACACCAGCAGCATCTGAGGCAGTCACGATATTGTTGCCACTACCAACTTGCGCCGTATCTTTACCCGATCCTAAAATGATCGTATTATTTCCAGCGCCAGCAGTAACAGCATTTGTGCCATTTCCAACAGAAATAGTATCGTTGCCATTGCCAACGGTGATTACGTTATTTCCGTTGCCAACTTTGATACTATCAACAACAGTCGAGGTGTCTTTTGTGGTGACAGTATTATTGCCATCGCCTAATTGGACACTGTCGTTTCCAGAACCAAGATTGACTATATTGGCACCTGCGCCACCAACAACTGCATCAGCCCCGTTGCCAAGTGTGATTTGATTATTACCACTGCCGACGGTAATAGCATCTGAGCCATTTTGAGCGACAATTGTGCTGTTACCGCTACCAGTAACTACGGTATCGTTGCCCAATCCAAGCGTTAGCGAGTCGTTACCATTACCTACTACGACTTTATTGTTGCCATTGCCAACCTTGATCATATCGACGACGTTCGTAACGTCAGCGGTTGTAACAGTGTTATTACCATCACCCAATTGGATATTGTCACTACCAGAACCGAGGTTTAGAACGTTCGCTCCGCTGCCAGCAGACACAATGTCATTGCCATTACCTAAGGTAATTTGGTTTGCACCAGCGCCAACGGTAATACTGTTAGCACCATTTTTAGCGGTGATCGTGTTGTTACCTGCGCCAGCAACGACTGTATTATTACCTTGACCCAGACTAATCAAATCATTGCCATTACCTGTCGTGACTTGATTATTGCCATCAGCAAGCGTAATCGTGTCAGCACCACCAGCAATGTCAGCGGTCGAAATAACATTGTTTCCACTACCACCTTTGATGCTGTCTGCACCACTTCCTAAAGTGACGCTGTCATTACCTGAACCCAGATTAACGGTGTCAGCACCATTGCCCAGAGTGATCTGATTTGTACCCAGACCAACCGTTACTTGATTCAAGCCATTACCAGCCTTAACGATACTATTGCCATTGCCCATGGTAATGTTGTTATTACCATCGCCAAAGGTCAAGTTGTCGATGGTACCTGCAGCATCAGCAGAAGTAATGACATTGTTGCCATTACCAACCAATACAGTATCTTTGCCAGCACCTAAGGTAATCGTGTTGTTGCCTGCACCCGCTGTGAGCGTGTCTACACCATTTCCCTCGGATACAAAATCATTGCCATTGCCAATAGTGATGGCGTTATTACCGTTACCCACTTTGATAGTATCAACAGTATTTGCGATGTCTTTGGTCGTGACTGTGTTATTGCCATTACCCAATTGAACGGTATCGTTACCCGATCCAAGAGTAACCGTATTTGCACCACCACTTCCGATAACTAAATCTGCACCATTGCCAAGGCTAATCTGATTATTACCACCGCCTACGGTAACAAGGTCAGCCCCATTCAGAGCAGCAATAGTGTTATTACCGCTACCGACAACTACCGTATCGTTACCTGCTCCAAGCGTGAGCAAATCATTGCCATTACCAACAAGCACATTGTTATTGCCGTTACCTACTTTAATCGTATCTACAACGTTCGTCTGGTCAGTGGTAGTGAGTGTATTGTTACCATCGCCAAGTTGGATGCTATCGGCGCCTGAACCGAGGACAAGGACGTTAGCACCGCTGCCAGCAATAACCGTATCAGCGCCGCTACCTAAGTTGATTTGATTGGAACCAGCACCGACAGTAATGTTATTCGCTCCGTTGAGGCCGATAATATTGCTATTTCCTACTCCAGTAAGAACAGTGTTATTACCTTGGCCCAAAGTAATCAAATCGTTACCATTTCCGCTTGACAATTGATTATTTCCGTCACCGAGGGTGATTGTATCAATACCACCACCCAGATTAACGATATCAGCACCATTAGTTGCAGTGATTGCACTATTGCCGTTTCCAACTTGGATTGTGTTGTTACCCTGACCTGCATTGAGAATGTCATTACCATTACCCAAAGTAACTTGATTATTGCCATTGCCAACGGTAAAGGTATCTGCAACACCAGCAGCATCTGAGGCAGTCACGATATTGTTGCCGTTGCCGACTTGCACCGTATCTTTGCCTGCGCCCAAAACAATCAAACTATTTCCATCACTAGCAGTTACGATGTTTGTACCATTGCCAACAGAAATAGTGTCGTTGCCGTTGCTAACGGCAATTAGGTTATTACCATTACCGACATTAATCTTGTCAGCATCGCCAACAAGATCCGCAGTAGTAATGGAGTTATTACCGTCAGAGAATTGAATACTGTCATTACCAGATCCAAGAGTAACTGTATTTGCACCTGCGCCACCAACAACTGCATCAGACCCGTTGCCAAGTGTGATTTGATTATTACCATTGCCGACGGTAATAGCATCTGAGCCATTTTGAGCGACAATTGTGCTGTTACCGCTGCCAATAACTACTGTATCGTTTCCTGTTCCGAGCGTAAGCGAATCATTACCGTTACCAACAACCAACTTGTTATTACCATTCCCAAGGTTGACTGTATCTAGCACGTTAGCAACATCATTAATCGTCACTGCATTGTTACCATCACCTAGTTGAATGCTATCAGTGCCAGAACCAAGGTTAAGAACGTTAGCGCCACTACCAGCGGTAACCGTGTCTGCGCCGTTGCCTGCAGTGATGGTGTTGTTGCCAAGGCCCAGCGAGACAGCATTGCTTCCATTGCCCAGCGTGACGGTGTTGGCTTGATTGTTGGCCGCGAGGTTGATTTGGTTGCTGCCGTCTCCCAGCGCAATGTTCGATGACCCGCTGGCATTGCCCTGGATGCGCGAGTTGCCATTGCCACCTGTCACGGTGCTTTGACCGCTGCCAAACAGTACCGTCTCAGCGCTATTGCCAAGCCGGTAGCTGTCGTTACCTGTGCCACCCACCAAGGTGTCGTGGCCATTACCTGCCACCAGTGTGTCATTGCCCGCATTGGCTTGCACTGTGTCGCCCTGGCCATTGCCGGTGAGCGTCAGATCGGCGCTTCCCGTGCCGATCAGGTTTTGCACATTGGCGACGTTGGTAAAACTCACGCTGGTGTCAATGGTGTTGCTGCCACCTGCCTGGGCTTGCACCACGTCTTGGGTGTTGTTGACAATGAACGTGTCGTTGCCCGTGCCGCCAATCAGGGTGGCAATACCGCTGCCTGCGATCAGGGTATCGTTGGCGTTGTTGGCCTTGATGGTGACACCATCTTGACTGCCGCCGGTGAGCGTGAGCGCCGCATTGCCAGTCCCTATGAGGGTCTGCACATTGGCGGGCAACGCGTAGTTGACGCTGGTCTTGATGGTCGATGTGCCTGAATTCGAGGCTTCTTGCACCACACTGGCCGTATTGCTCACGATGAAGGTGTCGTTGCCCCCGCCGCCGATCATGGTGGCCGCACCACCACTGTCAGCCAGCGTGTCGTTGCCCGTGCCACCGATTAAGGTATCGGCCGCGCCATTGCCAATGATCTCGTCGCCCAGGTTGTTGCCGGTGAGCGTCAAGGCTGCGTTGCCGCTGCCCCAGAGAATCTGCTGGTTGGCTCCCAGCGTCCAGTTAACACTGGTTTTGACGGTATTGACTCCTGCAGCCTTGCCCGCCACAGGCGCAGCGACCGTGATGGTGTCCAGGGCATTGGTGACCGTGAAGGTATTGCTGCCAGTGCCTGCCGTCATGTCGGCGCGACCACCACCATCGGTGAAGGTGTTGTTGCCGTTGCCGGCGATCAATTCGTTACGGCCGATACCGCCCACCAGGGTGTTGGAGCCATCCTCGGCGAACACAACACTGTTGCCACTGCCCGCGTACAGCACGTTATTGCCTTGGCCTGCCATGATGATGTTGTTGCCACTGCCACCCACCACCATGTTGCTGCCTTTGCCGACCACCACCGTCTTGGGGCCTGCGCCTAGCAAAATGGTGTTATTGCCATCGCCCGCGACCACCAGATCGTTGCCGTCACCGCTTTGGATCGAATTGTTGCCGTTCCCCACCTGAATCAGGTCATTGCCCGCTCCAGTGATCACCACGTTGTTGCCATTGCCTGCGCTGATGGCGTTATCGCCTGCGTTGCCCAATACCAGATTATTGCCGTCTCCTACCGTGATAGGGTTGGCCAGCGAGCCTTGGGCCACTTGGTTGATCTGTGCTCCATTGAGCACCTTGTTAGAAAACGGCAGCGTCACCTCGGCCATGTTGCTGGTCGTGCCATTGGCATACGTGAAAGTCGCCATTTCATGGATGACCACGCCGTTTTGCACCGAGAAGGCCGGGGTGTCGGTGAAGTTGATCGAGGTGATGCCCAACTGCGTAAGGGTTTCAAACTCACCGGCCTCGCACACGCCGTCGTTATTGCTATCAACCCACGCACCCAATTTGGACCAAATGGGATTGGAGGCGTTCAATTGGCCTGCGCCCTTGGCCAGGATTTGCAAGGCTTGCAAATCGTTGGTAGCACCTGGTACCTGTTTGTAGAAATCGATCTGGCTGCTGTCTTGGATGATGCCGTTGCCCATGTTGTCAAACGCCAGCACGCCGTTGCCACCTGTGAACCATGCGGTTTGATGACGCAGACCGTCACCGGCTTGCTGGAAGAACACGTTGGAGTCGTTGACCGACTTGAAATGAAATCCTGTACCTTTGAGATCAAGCACCAGAGGGTCACCGCCACCACCGTCGCCGCCTCCATCTCCGCTGCCACCATCGCCTGCGCCGTCGGCAGAGCCATCCGACGAGTCTGAGGCTCCACCACCACCGCCACCATCCGTACCCCCTCCAGACGGAGCAGCAGGCAAAGGTACCGACACGGTGTACTGCGATTTACCACCCAAGGGGTCGGTCACCTGCACCACAAACGCATCATTGCCACCAATGGCTGCGCCATTGCTGAAATTCCAGTTGCCGTTGGCGTCCACCGAGGCTGTGCCATGCAGCGCCTGATTGACAATGCTCCAACTAAGGCTGCTTGCCGGATAGTCCTGATCGGTCACCGACAAGGTGCCCGCATCGGGGTTGGTCTGGTAGCTCGTTGGCGTGGTGCGGTTGCTGTATCCGCCGCCTCCATTGGCATCGCCATAACCATATCCCGGTGTGTACGATGGCGAATAGGTGGTATTACCATCTGCATCGGTGCTGGGCACATAGCCATAAATCGGGATTTGCTGCAGCGTGTCGCCGGTGATTACTGGCGGGTGATCCACCTGCGCCACATTCACCTGTACGTGGGCGGTGGCTGTGCCATAGGCCCCCGCATTGATGGTGTAATCAAACCCTGCCGTTCCAGAAAACCCGGTGGTCGGTGTGAACGTGACCGTGCCAGCCTGCGCGTTGTAGCTCAGCGTGCCACCTTGGGCGTTTTGCACGCTGGAGAGTTGCAAGACCGCGTTGGGCGCGTTGCTCACGCTGTCTGTGTCGAGCAAGCCTTGAATGTTGCTGCCGTTGCCGCGCACCTGGATCACGGCGGGCACGTCTTCGCTGGCCGTGAAACCGACTTCGTTGGCCTGCACGCTGGACAAATTGTTCAGCTGGGTGACATCGACCGTGACTTGGCCATTGGTGGTGGTTAATTGGATGCCGCTGGCAGCAGCCGTGTAGCTGGTACCCAGCGTATCGGCTTGCAGGCTCAGCGTGCCCATTTCGTGCACGCTGCCATCGCTCTTGGTATAGGTACCCAACAGATAGTTCAGGCTGGTGATCCCGAGACTGGCGAGGCTGTGGTAGTTGGCCGGGGTCATCTCGCCCGTGCCTTGCGCATCGATCCAGATACCCAGTTGCGCAAAGACCGGGTCGCTGGCGTTGATGACACCGTCACCATTGGCGTCATACGTCGCCAGTGAAGAAATGCCCCGGTAGCCCGCTGCGACCTGGCTGTCGCTGAACATTTCTTCACCGTTGTCGATGGTGCCGTTCATGTTCTCATCGAGCACAAGGAAACCGTCTGTTTTGTTAAGCCAGGCGGTTTGATGCAGGTATTGGGTATCCGGTGTGCCTGTCAAGTTAGCGTCCAGATTGTCAGTGCCATCCACGTTGAAGTGCACTGCGCTGCCGGTAAGGCTGGTAGTTGCCAGACCTCCACCAAAATCGAGCGCTATTGGGTTCCACGTTTCTGTGGCCACACCAGCGGCAACTGGTGCTGCCAGTTCGCCAAGATTGGGGTACGGTAAGGATTGCTGCGTAAATGAGTAACAGGCAGTGCAAGAAAAGCAAAATCGAGGTATTGAACCTTGTTTTTATTTTCTTGATGAGTTTTCTGGTACTTTTCCATGGCAAAATAGCCGGATTTTTGACCACAAGATAAACGTTCGTTTTTTTTGTAGCTGTCACTTCCCACTTGGTTTTCCCTATGGAAAACGACGATG
>Ga0302155_10001658_pt1 | contig 16048 bp, 12 predicted proteins | sample I_Bog_N3_1_FD_193508 | JGI IMG/M metagenome (GOLD analysis project Ga0302155, IMG submission 193508) | Peat permafrost microbial communities from Stordalen Mire near Abisko, Sweden - I_Bog_N3_1 | ecosystem: Environmental > Terrestrial > Soil > Wetlands > Peat | place: Sweden: Abisko, Stordalen...
AGGAGTGAGCATAATCATCACCGCAGAGAAACGGGCATTCTTGAGCAAGCACCAACAGGACTGGCAAGCCAGCGGACTAACACAACGTGCTTACTGCCAGCGCGGTTCTTCGTCAATCGCCACATTCGTCCACACTATGCCTGCCGCACCTGCGAAACCATCACGGCAGCAGTCGTCCCTGCCGCGGTGATCGACGGTGGCCTGGCTTCTCCCGGTTTACTCGCATCACTTACCCTTATATCGCATTGAGCACATCAGTCAGCGGCACGGAGTACGTATTGCCCTGTTCACATTGGCGGACTGGGTTGGCCGCATCGGTAACGCGTTGCAACCGCTGGTTGACCGGCTGATCGAATTAGTGCGACTACACCCGGTGCTGAATGCGGATGAACCCCCGGTCAAGCAGCTTGATCCGGGGAAAGGTAAAACCAAACAAGCCTATTTATGGGCTTATCGCAGCGTTGCTGGCAACGGCGAAAGCCAATGGAATTGAACCACTGGCATGGTTAAACGATACCCTTGAAAAACTCCCCGCATGGCCGAACAGCCGAATTGACGAACTACTTCCGCTACGCTCGTAGCAGATATTTTTTAAAAACTAGGTGGTAGCGTCGGAGGCTAACGTCCGACACTGGTCTGCCAGAGGCAGATCGCCCAGAGCACAAGAAACGCGGTCGAAAGACGCTGCCAACCGATCTGCTCCGCCAACGCATTGAATATGAGTTACCCGAGCATCAGAAGGTGTGCCCGTGTTGCCAACACGACTTGCACCGCATGTGTGAAGAAGTCAGCGAACAGCTGTAACGAACAGAAATAGCAATGAGCGGTCGTGGACAGACGGCAACGATTGCTATCGACTTCTACAGAGTTCTAGCCACTGTGGAATTTCTCTATTTGCGAAAATACCTGTTATGCCTTCGTTCCATTCGTTATTTATTCTGATTGGAAGTTGAAATCTTAAGGCGTAGCCTACGATGTTCGGGAACTTTTGAAATCGGAAAAATTCCGAATTTTTATTTATTGATGTTGCAGGATATATTAAAGCCATATGCGAAACGGTAGGATCAGTTGCAAGCCAATGCGACGCATAGGCAAATAATTGATACATATCTCCACTGGTTGCTGTCGCATCGTCTCTCCGCTTCCACTTTGTATCGAGAATTGCCATGCAGCGGCTTTGTAAATAAATCAGGATATCTGGTTTCATTATCTTATTCTTAATCACATTACCCTCCCATATGGCGAGATCTTTTATTTTCGAATTTGCGCCTAATTTGACGGTTTGATCAATTAATTTGTGATCTGAGCGAGCTGATTGCAACTTTTCCGCCATCCATCTTGATACATAGCGCTCAAAGACATCATTCATCCGCACGAACCGACCAAACATTTGCTGATCACCATGTACTGGTGCTGGCCCCATTTCATGAAGAATCCAATGGCATGTTTTACGAATCTCGCGATAATGTGCCATGAGTCGATCATCGCGCCATAATGCAAAATCAAGATCGATATTATGTGACGGTGGCACCTCATGCAATTCGTTTGCAATATGAGAAGCTTCGCGCCGGTTACCATCATCGGAAGTGAATACAACTATTTTTTTTAGTGTAGCCAGAATAAGCCGATTTTCAGGCCGATCTGGTGAAAGCTCCTCAAAACGACAATAAAATCTATGCGGCGCGAACGTATTTGAGCGAAGGTTTTGCGCTATCATCACACGGCCACGTGGCGAAAGTAGATTTTCATCTCTTTCAATGTACTGAAATCGAATTCCACGGGATAACAACTCCTTAACCTGAATCAAAAACCGATTCACCAACCATTCATGAAAGGGGAAATGGGCCTCGCGCATTCCCGCATCATTTCTTGTATCATCTTCACGCAAATTAAGATCTGCTGCGTAACTCCACATGCGCATCAATGACTCTCTATTGCGACCATGAACAGCTTCAATATCAGCACCATCTTTATAGTGTTCCGCATTGACCTTGGGAAGAATTTCCAGCACCACATCACTCGCAGGCATGCGCGCCGACCCTACTAGATTACTAACCCGGTACTGCCCCCGCCAAAACTCAACTACTGGAACCGCCTGTGCCGAATCAATCTTCACCGCATCAGTGCCAGAACTATCCTCATCAAACTCTTCCTCGATTTCATCTTCAAGAGTGCTCCGTACCACTTTTAGATTGATTAAATCATCGGCAAATTGCATGAAACGCTCTTCATCTTCTTCTGAATGATCAACTTTGGCTGCGCGCCAATAAATCGCACGCAACTGTTGACGTGACAACCTGTCACCCTCGCATAGAACGAGATGCAAATGATTATCCAAAGTCCTGTTTCCTGTTGGGTGGATTAATGATTAGCCATGTTGGCTGGTGTATTTGAAGTTTAAACATTATCAATCAATCTCAGATACGCATCAATATTAGATAAATTTTGCATGTTGACGACGCCGATACGCATGGAGTTGCCAGCTCCGTTAAATTGAATAAATTCACACTCTGCGTTCAATGGTGAAAGAACAAATTTTAAAGTTGATGGTCGGTCATGGAAATATTCCCGAAGTTGAGGCAATACTTTTTCTCGCATCGCCCGTGCCAACCCCGCAAGGTCCGTGATACCAGTTAAAAAAGCATGACCGATAGTGTGATCTCGATCATAGACCTCTTCGATTTTACGATTAATCACCGACAAAAAGTCTGCAAGAAGGAATAAGCTATTTCCACTTTCGATATGTATCTGTAACGCTTCAGGACGCGCCGATAGCTCCACAAAATTAAATCTACGTCGCAACGCGAGGTCAAGCCCAACCAGTGATCTGTCCGCAGTATTCATCGTCCCTATCACGTAAAGATTCGGAGGCACCATAAAGGGCTTTTTTGTAAAGGGCAATGTCACGGCCAACGGTTGATGCCCAAGACTCATTTCGGCTGTCCGCCTTGCACGCTTGCTTTCTTCCAGCAAGGTAATCAATTCACCGAGAATACGAGCCATATTTCCCCTATTGATTTCATCAATAATCAATACATAGGGTGGCGCATCATTTTGACCATCAAGCTCATTTCCATCAAGCTCATTTCCATTAAGCCAGCTATCCACTCGAACAACAACCGACGCATGATCATCCATTGGCGCCGTATCGCCGGTAAGCCAGGCATAAAGCGCTCTGTAAGCAATACGTTTAAAAATTCCTTGCTCTATGCTGTAACTGATGCCATTCGGAGTTGCTTCAGCACGCAAGCCTTCCACAAAGTCCTCATATGCGTAATTTTGATGAAATGTGGTGAATTCGATTCGACCTTCGCTGACCAACTTATTAAATTTTTCAAGCCAGTTTTTCCATGTTTCATTACTTGGAACGCCTAAATATTGCTCGCTAAGGCAACTCGACGCATGGGCTAATAATTCATTATCGTTCCTTTCGAACAGGGACAATGCCAATGCGGTCGTGCTGAAGGTTTTCCCTGTGCCCGGCGGCCCATAGAGAATAGTATTTAGTTTTAACATAGTTGTTGTTGGCGGTGGTGGTGGTGGTCTACCTTGCGGTAGTAGAGTCAGGCCCCCTGGCTCCCCCCCCACTTCAATATTCCTAATAAGTGGAGTGATGACTTCCTGTGGTGCAATTCCGCGATTTTCCAGATAATTTTGGTACCAAACTTGATTAACATTTGCGAAAAATTCGTTGTCTATCCACTGCAGTATCTGTGCAAACGGCGAATTTTCATTGAGGGGGTGTCCATTAGGGAACTGGCCATCCACAGGAACCGGAATTTGTAGGGTTAAATGTTCTCCCGCTCTTTCGGCCCAATCGTTTTGATAACCATTCAAAAACTGAATAATATTTGCAGGGGGATTTGCAAAATTTGATACGATTCGATCAGCTTCATTTTGCCCTACATCGTTTGCGCATCGCAGGCCAATATGAAACTGGTCTTCAATGAAATAGCACACAACTCTCGTTCCACCATCAAATATCCCGCCTGGACCTGTAAACCGAGAAACCTGCAGCCATGGACAGGGATGCAGGGCAAAGCGAGCTGCAGCATGCGCTCCATGCGGCATAAGCACCGTCAACTGATGCACTATCCTACGAGCCAATTCCAATTCCGCCCCACCCAATAGGCGCAACATTACTTCGTTGGCATAATTATTCTGAAAAGAATTTTCATTTTCAAGTAAATGATTACGAATATCATCTGTCCAGTTCATATTCTCTTTCTATTAATTTCATATCTGCTCAGTTAAAATGACACAAATAAATTCGACATCTGATTTCAATTAAATTCGTAAGGTATTCAAGAAAAACTACTAGACAGGTAGAGGAATATAATCACGTGGAAATAATCCACCATTTTCCCGAACCGTAAAATTATGAAAAAAATCAGGGTGGCTCTCCCGAAGTTGGAACAACTCGTTATCCCTTAACATATAAACCCGCGGATTTGCCGGCTGAACCGTTTCCCCAAGGTCGACCTGAGGACCTGCCTTCAACAAATTTATCCTTGCAAGGACATTCTCGGCCTGTAATGACAAACGATTTTTAGAGCCGATCCGTATTCCCTTCCCATTCGTTGCGTACCAATCCATTCCGGATTCATGGACAGCATTCACAAATGCGCGAAATTCCGACTTAACTTCTGCCGACCACCCGTTATACCGCACAATAAACTTATGATGATATTCAGGAAATTGGCCTTCGAAATCAAAATAATCCAAAAACTTGTTTTCGTCAATGTTTGTTCTCCTCTCTCGTAAACTTAATTAGTTCAATGTAAATATTCAAAACTGGCCATTCTTCAAACATTTATTCCACAGGGGTCAGTTTAAACCGGAACAGATGTCAACATCGAATAAAAATTCAACAATGGTATATCCTCGATTTTCCCGCAATCTGCATTTTTCAGTGAAGGTGATGCGACAATCACCGCCAGACATTTTGCTCTGGACACGGCCACATTCAACCGATTTTTACTGAACAGGAAATCTACTCCCCTGGGCATATTTTCTGCATCTGAACTCGTCATCGACAAAATCGCGACCGCTGCTTCCTGCCCTTGAAATTTATCTACCGTCCCTATACGTGCGTTAGCGCCAAGCACTTTTTGCAATAACCTGACCTGGGCATTATAGGGTGCGACTACAAGAATATCCTCGGCGGTAAGCTGCGCGCTGACGCCGTTTTTATTAATCCAAGATTGCTGCCGCAGAGAGTCATACATCGCTTTGATTCGATTTGCCTCTTCAATAGAGCTTTGACTATTGTTTTTGTGGCTTAGGGGCACCCATATTATGCCGGTGGGTTTAATCGCACAGTCTGCATCAGCGTTCAGAACCAATCTCTGTCGGTCACAAGGGGCAGCTGAAACAAGTCGGCCATCATAAATTCCCTCAGAGATGACATGGCAGACATCAGAATGCATTCGGTATGTTTCACCTAAAAACAAACCGTTTTCCGGTGGCACCGTTGCCCGATCCTGCATCAGGTAATCCAATGCAGACAAACCACTGTCTCCTGGGTGTATGCCCTGAATCGGCTGGGGTAATTGCATCTGATCCCCGAGTAAAACAATATTGTGCGCGCACTGTCCTGCTGCTACAACATCAGCCAACGACACCTGGCTGGCCTCATCCACGAACAGGTAGTCCCATTTGTGGTGCTGCGCGGGTCGGCAAAACATCCATGTTGTGCCACCTGCGAGGTTATGCTTCGATGAATCAAGAAACTTGGACTCAATGACCCGGATACCAGCAGGCAAGCCATCATCGCGTTTGGCAACAACAGCCGTCACTATGGCACCAGTTTCACCTACTCTGTTCCATGCGGCCTTCATTAGATTATTGATCGCGGAATGGCTGTTCGACGTGATTCCAACTCGCTTACCCTTGGCCAGCAATGCCGCGATAACCTTGGATGCAGTCGTTGTTTTACCTGTACCTGGCGGTCCCTGAATGACAAGATGACTTCCATTCATTCGTTCAATTGCCTGAACTATCGAATTCAACGAATAATCGCTTACGATGGCGTCTCCAGAAGTTACGCCATTAATCGCGGGTAATTTTCTTCCCAAAAGACCGAGCAGAGCTGACGGTTCAGTCTTATTCGAACAAAGATTATAAACAAACCTGAAAATGGCATCCAATTTGTTATCTGTTGGAATAATTTCGTTTGCGAAAATAGTTAATACTTCAGGCGGAACCTGACGATTTTTGCCTCTTGAAAACGTAACAAGGCCACCCTCCTGGTCCCACTTAAAATTTGATACAGGTTCACCATCGGTAAGGCACGCTGCTCCCGCTCCAGAGTAGAGCATGGATTCCTGTGGGGGTACGTTATACTCATAATAAACACTTTTGCCTTCCTGCCAAGTCTTACCAGTGGACGTCAGCAGCGCCAAGCACTCCTTATCATCAAGTAATTCATACTCTTCCGCATTTTCTCTTTCATAAATCCGCCAGAAGGTTGGCAGCTGACAGCGCCAATAAAATCCCAACAATTCTCCCAAAATTCCAGCCAAATGAGCTGCGGCAGGTTGATCCGAGCCAGGCTGGGACTCAACCCACTTTGCCAATGCATCTTTAGCAATGGTCTCCCGCGCTTCGCGTTCATTGAGCGTATTCGATTCTTTTTCATCATTTTCTAACTTGACAGGAGGTCTTTGTGTTTCTGCAGGCCGCAATCCCTCAAGCCAGACGTGAAGTTGCTGAGTGGACTCCACGTCATCTCGGTTATAACTTTCAATGTCACCCAACAATTTGCGTTTCAATTGCGGGTCATCAGCAACTCGATAGGCTTCATATTGCACGATGCTATCGCCCGCATTGGCAACCTCGCCATGCCGCTCGCCACGATAATAGGCTTCAACTTTCTTAATGGAATAACTGGGCAGCGCCAAAAGCAATCCTGACTTGACAACCATGTAAAGATCAACCAACCGTCCTTCACGCAGTATTCGATCCCGCAGAGAAGCTCTGGTGTTATGCAGGCTTGACAAGTTTTTTATCGCTGTCCTTTCATACGGCGCGTAATGATAGATGTGGGCATCCGGAAATTCATTCAAACGGCATTCGACAAAATCCATGAAATCTTCAAATGCCTGCTTTTCTTGCGCGCGGTTATGCGCCCAAAATGGCTTAAATGTCCAACGGGCAGTATCCCCCCATTCAAAATATCCGACGCCAAATAAATATTCCAACCCACCTATTTCATGCGGAAAACCTTCCATATCGAAATAAAGATCTCCGACGCTGGACTCGGGCAGCAGTCCAAAACCGGTAATTTTGATTTGAGATTGTGGCAGGAATTCGTAACGTAACCGACCCTGCTCATCGGTTGGTGAACATTGAAGGGCAGATTGGCGCTTTAGCTTTGAAAGCACATCCCTCCCCATATTACTGATTTCGCCTTCAAAACGAGCTAAGGCATGCATCGTTGGTACACTTGCATGCTCCAATTTTGCGATCTGACTTGTGCTGGTATTGGCAACCAATGAAAGATGATCAATTTCTTTCCAGTGGTTTTCACAGTGTTCACGCCATCCACATTGCTTGCAACCTGCAACTGGTCTGGGAAATGCCATCTCTTTTTCTGATGTGTACGCAAGAAAACCCGAACAAATATTTCTTACATAGTGTATGTAGTTCATTGTCCTAAGCTTAACTACGTTTTCATCACCCTCGGTCAATCCGCGCCTTTCCCTGCCCGCAGCATCCAACGTACCGAGTATTACGTGCAAATACTCTGGCAAACGTCCCTGCTCCGCTGCAAGCAAATCAGCATAAAGACAAAGTTGAACTACAAATTTAGCTTTGTTCGATTTGGCAAGCTTGGTATCTGCAACTTCATAGTGATAGTCACCAAATTTTGACTTCCCCTCTTTACGCAAAAGAAAGTCCGCGTACCCTAAGAAAGGTTTTTGAAACAAAGTGGCCTGAAAAATAACGTCAACCCCTTCTTTCATCGCGTTTCGCGTCGCAGCAAGCTGCGCCTCAACACTCGCAGATTTATCAATTTCTACTATATGCAGGCCGTTCTGCTTTAGTTGATTTAAATAGGCCAGTTCATGACGATTGCCATACTCCTGCACCAACTTTGATGCAGCATCGACTTCAGTTCTTCGTTGCTCCCAACCAGCCAGTTTTCGCAAATCAAGGGTCGTTCGGTATTTGCACCCAATATAGGCGACCAGATCGGAAGCAGAGTAAACAATTTCTTCTTTTAGTAGCTGCATGGCATATCTTTTTCATTAATTTATAAAATTACGCGGACTCCCTCAAACGTTCATTGAGTGTGACTAGCGCTTGCTGGTGATTTGCTCCAATCACCAGATCACCTTCCCAGTCACCAAACCGCTTAAGCTGGTCAACAATGACTGGGCGCTGTTCAATCGATACTTGATTTGGTATGGTGCTACGGCGTTCGCGGTTGCCATAGCGCTTCTTACGTCCCTTCTGACAGCAAAGAGCTTTATGCAAGGTGCCACCAAGTCGCTTATCAGCATAAATGCGTTTATAGATGCTTTCGTGACTAACGCCTGGCTGCTTATTTGCATGCAAATAGCCGCTGATTTGTTCAGGGCTCCATAGCTCGGCAAGCTTGTCATCAGCAAACGACCACGTGTCGGCATGAATAGTGGTCGCATTGCCTTTGGCCTGTCTTGCGATAGACCGTGCCTGCGCCTGCTTGGGACGATATCCCCGCGCGCCACAATTGCGTTTCAGTTCTCGACTGATGGTTGATTTATCTCGTTCCATTATCCTGGCTATGGCGCTTTGATCATGTCCTGCTTTTTTAAGTATGTAAATCTGGTATCGTTCGTCTTGGGTAAGATGTGTGTATGTCATTTCGGGCAACTTTGACTTGGAGGTCTGGAAGGCCGGATGCTACTGCATCTTCCCACCTTTAACCATTTATCTTCAGTTGCACTTCATATTTGAACTCGCGAATCAATAAAATGCCTAAATGAGACAATATTTGTTTTAAAATTTCACAAAACGCGGAGTTTGTCACCTGCATCTTTCATATTTCTGATCAATCATTACAGTCCCCCTAGTCCAGACCAGCAAACATATATTTTCGGCGGGTGTCTGCTAAATTAAACACAACCAAAAAGCCTGGCAATTTTAGGCTTATTTGCTCAAGGAATTGCGTCCATATTGGATTGGTATTTTCCATTTTTGAAGTTCAGTAAATTAAATATTAAAGTTCACGCTATCAATAATGCATGATATCCATATATAGATGCGATGTATTTTTTTAATAACCAGCAATTATTCTGACTGGGTTTTGTTGTTTGTACAAACAACGCCCAATGCAATTCCTCTGGAAATGGTCACGCCATCATTTCTGCCATCTTGTTTCGATGCGGTAGGTTCTAATGCACTTGTGTGAGAGCGATCTGGTCGGCCAGGAATTGATTTCAACCGGCCATCCGGCTTTATTCCCAACAAACAGGAGAAGACGAATCAAGTCTTCACCGCTCATTAGTGAAGAGGCACAAAGTCCCTCAGCTCTGCAACCAAATGCCCATCGGGCACCCTGGTCATCGCCGAACAGTTCATTCATACTGTATCCGATTACTGGTTTGGTTCCCGCGGATCGGCAGTATTCCCTCTCGGTTTCAACAAGTGCATACGCCAGTTCAGGGAATTGGCGCAACGCTTGTTCAAAAATTAAAAGGAACGGCACAATATTCTGATCTGCTAATTGGATAAGTCGACCCGTTGCGGGAAGATATGCATCCAACGCGAGCTTGTCAGAGGTAATGGCGAGATAAATATAAGAGGGCCGGTCTTCGCTTGCATACGGCTCGGAATTATCCAGGCCAAATTCATCAAGTTCTATCAGGTCGATTTGTTCTCTGATGGACATCACGGATGCACCAGAACGCAGTTGGGCCATTAACGACATGACTGCATTGCTTCGATAAACCAGACGGGCTGAATCGACGTGCATACTCGAGCTGGTCAATTCAAAATTTTTTAAAGGAGTCATCAATTTGAAATTGGAATTCGGCTGCATTGAACCCGTCTTGTCTAATTGAATTAGCTCAAGTGATCCGTTACCCATCGCAATTTTTACCCGGAAAATCAGCACTGCAAAACAGTCACCTTTTTCCAAATAGATACCGAATTTGCCTTCAAGTGATTCCAGCGTGTCTGCGATTCGACCTTGCCTAAGATAATGCCCCCACATTGTCATGCTGTTTTTCCCACTCCTGGTTTGTATGGTAATAATCTGTTTTATCAACAGATGGAGTGATTGTATGCAGTGGTTTGGACAAAATTTGTCTTATTGAAAAAAAGGGCAGGCTAAACGGACGATGGGGGATATAGCTTCATTGCTTTGCCTGGTATCGAGCAGCGGCTTTTAAAACGCGACCCTTCACCTGTTCACGCAAAGTTTCCGGCTCCAGCACTTCAATGCTTTCTGCGCAGGACAGTATCCAGTGTTCAAATTGCCAGCTGTTGGTGACCGTGGCAGTCACGATTGCCCCTTCAGAGCCGTCAGGATCTGCATCCGGTGGATCCATCGTCATACTGTCGGAAATGGCAGATTCCTTCAATATCGTAATGAGCCAACCCCAGACCCGCAACTTGACAAACTGTTTTGGTCCGCCAAAAAAACTGGCCTCAGGAGACTCTTCGATAAACCGTTCAATAGTGAACCCTTCCGGAATTTTGACTGGGTAATTACTCGGAAGGATATCGGCCTTGAGGAAACGCTGCACTGCATACGGTCTGATTTTGGATGGGCCCTTTGCGGCATCGTAACCGACCACATACCCCGTGTGACCAATATGAAGGTGGGCAAGAGGATGGAAGTTGCGGATATCGGAGCGACGGCCAGCTCGATTTACATAGCTGATATCCATTTGCATTTTGGTAAAGACCGCATCTTTAATATTATCAACCAGGCTGGAATTGATGATTGCCGGTGGCTGGAGCTGGAAACCGCCCGGAAAGGTTTTGAAACGATTGGACCAGGTGGTTTGGTTATCATTTTTGCCTTCCTGATTTATTTCATCCAGATATTCCTGCGCATCTTTGGCGAGTTTTTTGAGGACCTCCGCCGCCTTGGGTGGCAGTCCGCTGACCATGTCACCAACTCCAACGAGCGCGAAGTTTTGGCTATTTAATGCGCGCTGTTTCTGATTGCGCTCATCTTTGGGCGTGGCTTTCCATACGATAGGTTTCCCGGTTGTGTTGCTTTCCACTTCGAACTTGGCTTCCATCTGCTTTAGGTAGCGCATAACCGATTTTTCGCTGACAGGCTTTTCTTGATAATTGATGTTGCCGTTGAGTGTTTTGGTTATTTTAGGCGCGGGCAGCCCCTCTCTGTGTTTATCGAGCTGGGCAAGAATGCGTGTTTTTAATTGTTCTGCTTTTTCAGTTGCCATTTTTCTATCCGTCTCATTTGGTTCAAAAAGATATCTGTGTTTGTTCTTGTGAAGGCGTGCCACAGGATCGAATGGCGAATGGACATAAATTGTCTGATCTGCGTGGCTTAATAGAGTCCTGCACCGCTGCCATCCTGGACTGTGTCCCATTATAGGTAAATCACTCGTTCAACGCCAAGGAATCTTTATGAGCCATCTGACCAGTTTGTATGATCCACTGACCGATTATGCGGACATTGCTGAATTGCTACGTCTACGGGTACTGTTTGCACTTGATGCACAACGAAACGCCTTTACTGAAACCGGCGCCTTGAAAAACGGGATCGCCAATCATAATGAATATCCCGGTGACAATGCTGAAGACATGCGTTCAGTACTGAAACAGCGCTACGACACAATTGAGAAAAATCAGGTTGTTCAGGTTAATTCTGACACCCTGTTCGGACAGAATTTGGCTTTATTGAAAGAGCAACTTGTGCTCGATGAAGTGGAATGCTGCATCTTTACTGCATTTGCATTCGCTGATCAGGATGCTCTGATAGTCAGCCTGCTGCAACATTATCTGCCCACTGCGCGCTGGACAACATTCAGGAAATTATGGGCCAGGTTTTGTGGATTGAGTGAAGCACAGATAGAAGCCTGCCTTGGGCCTAATGGGTCGCTGATCAACTTAACGTTGTTCACTGCGGACTGGAACTCGGATTTATCGATTGAGCTGATGTTAGGCTCTTTCTCTGGATTGGCTTCAGCCACGTTCAACCGAGATCGGGAAATTATTGTTTCACTGTGTGAGCATTTCAAGCGGGTAGCGCTAGATAATCCCTTGGCACTCAACCAATTCAAACATGTTTCGGTCGATCTGGGTATATTAATTCCCTACCTGACTTCAGCATTGCACACCAAAACTGTAGGCAGTAATGTGCTCTTGTATGGCCCTGCCGGCAACGGCAAAACCGAACTCGCCCGGGCAATTGCGCATGAAGTTAATGCCAACCTGTTTGAGATCAAATTAGAATCAGGGCTGGGTGCACCAGTCGTCCAATCCGAACGCATGCGCAAACTCCGGTTTTCTCATCGGTTGTTGGCCCGGTCAAAGAATACGGTTCTATTGTTTGATTCTGCAGATGAATCTCTTGACTGTGCACCGTATCACGATAATGCTCTCACCGCTCTGCTCGAATGTAACCATGTTCCGATAATCTGGGTTGCGAATTCAATCAATGGTATTAATCCATCCATCCTGCATCGCTTTGATATTGTTCTTCACCTCGACAGACCGCCAGTAGAGTACCTGCAACAGATGCTGAAGGACGTGATGGTCAGAGCGGGCAGTGACGACAGGAAAATCGACATGTTGGCAGCACAGCCTGATGTGACACCGGCAATGATTCGTCGAATTCACAGAGTCCGCGACATGAATCAAAACGTCGGCTCAGGCGTATCAAGCCTGTCAATAGCAAACACCTGCATTAAGAGCCATGTGGAAGCCGCAGGCGAGCGCATTGATCCCAATCTGGGTGAAAACATGTCCCCCCTTTTGTATGACGTTCACTCAAGTACTGCAAGTTGTGATCTGGCGGGACTCGCTGAGAATCTGGCACACGCTGGGGGTGGTCGCATTTGTCTCTACGGTCCACCAGGCACCGGAAAGACTGCGTACGCAAAACATATTGCGCACCATCTGGGCAAAACGTTAAAAGTCGCGCCCGCGTCGGTAATCTTGTCCCGCTACATAGGCGATGCAGAAAAATCCATTGCCAGAATATTTGCCCATGCCGCCACCGAAGATGCCGTGTTGTTTTTTGATGAAGTTGATTCCTTGCTGGTTGACCGGACCGGTGCAACGCGCAGTTGGGAGATCTCGCAGGTAAATGAATTACTGTGTCAGATGGAACAGTTTAACGGCGTCATGATTGCTGCGACCAATCAGTTTGACATACTTGATGCTGCGGTCATGCGTAGGTTCGATCTCAAGGTCAAATTTGACTGGTTGCGTCCTGAGCAGGCCGAACAACTGTTAGTTTCATCAATGAATTCTCTAAAAACTGTAGCCACACGCCATGGCATTGAACGGATTCGCCAAATTAAACAACTGGCCCCAGGCGATTTTGCGCTTGTTTTACGTCAGGCGAGGTTTCAGGAAATTACTTCATGCGATGTGTTCGTTGAAAAAATTGAAGCAGAAAGCAGAATTAAAAATGAGCGAAGCCGAAGCATTGGGTTTGTTTGAATTTGGCTGAAATTGCAGACGATATCAGATTCAAGATCGGACAGAAATTGGCCGATTGGCGTGACACACTTAGCACTCATCAACAAAACACATGGAGTCTGATATGAACTCTGATCAAGCCGCCACAACTGTCGCGCTCAAGTCCGGAAAAAAAACAGTGGAAGAAAAAGTTAAGACTGTCAGTGAGCAAAGCGCATTGCAACTGATGTGGCTGCACTATTCAGCCAACAAAGCACAGTTGGTCAGTGATATTCGTGAAAGTCGCGAGTATATATTGTCGCAATTAATGCTGGGTGTCGAAGTCGAGCAAGTGTTTGCTGTGTTTTTGCTGCCACCGAAACGATCTAAAACATAATGTAGATCCGGCACTCTTCTCATCGATTTAACGAGCAGACGGAGTGGTGAGACACCAGACGAAAAATTCATTCTATTTTTTATACAGACACAATTTGTCCGATCTGGTCAGCATAATTGATCCACTGTTTGAATAATATTTACATGGAGTAAAAAATGGCAAATCCCAAAAATTATTATGTTGAACTTCGTAACAGTTGCGGTACTACGATAGGCAAACATTACTACGCACAAAGTGAATATGCTGCAATGAGCATGGCTGAACAACAAAATCCTGGCTATAGAGCACTGTTTGCTCGTCTGTCCTGATCCGATTTGTATGGATAGTCACTCCCCACCCGATACCGTGTGTGACATATTCGTCATTCGGAAGGCGGAATTAGCTCAGCCATAACACGTTCTATAAAAGAGATTGCAATGAAAAAGAAATTTTTAATGTTCTGCATAATTTTCGCTGTATTCGTCGCTGGTTGTTGGGCCGGATGTACGGCCGCGATGACCCCGTGTGGCTGTTCCGTTTTAAATGAGGAACAGAATGTCAGCTCAGACGAAGAAGTCGACTTGGAACAGCCAGAGTGTGAGGATGTGCCCCACCGATATTTGACCTAACAAGTGCTGGAGAGGCAAATATTGATCAAACGAAGCGGTCAAAATATAGGGGTAAAAATGGATCTTACTCTGAAACCGCGTTATCTGACAAAGACCCGATTTAAACTTGCTGTCGAGTGTCCAACCAAGTTGTATTACACCGGTAAAACCAAAGTTTATGCCGATTCAAAGTCCCCTGATGTTAGGCTACCTGTCACATGTCTTTTGTAAAACAAAAATAAACGAATCTACTTTTCACCCCATGTTGGGGTTCGGTTTTTAGTCTCTTATTCAATAGCCGTTATCACATGAAGTGGTGGGGTTTAAGGGTGGAGCGAAGCGGAACCCTTTCCCTCAAGGTGTCAGGTTTGGTTGATTTTTGGTTTGCAGCAGACAACCTTTGTACGACTGGCAATGTCGCCAGTAACCCACCGGGGGCGGAGAACAGACGCATTTTGACTACGTACTCAGCAGAACGAAAAGAAGCACTCCAGCGACGGATGATGGCCCCAGAAAACAAACCGGCCGCCGAACTTGCACGTGAAACCGGCATTGCGTATCAAACCCTTTATACTTGGCGTCGTCAGCTTAAAACTCAGGGAATCGCCGTGCCAAGAAATGGAAAAAATAGCGAGCAATGGAGCTCGGAAGATAAGTTCGCGGTTGTGCTGGAAACAGCGACCATGAGCATGGCCGAACAGGCGGAATATTGTCGTCGAAAAGGACTATTCGTTGAGCAAATTAAGGCATGGCGCCAGATTTGTCTGGGGGCGAATGCGAATGCAGCAGAAATGGCAAAAAGTCAGCGAGAGCAGACTAAAGAGGATCAAAAACGTATTCGCGCCCTAGAGAAAGAATTAAATCGCAAGGAGAAAGCGTTAGCCGAAGTAGCCGCTTTGCTGGTGTTAAGAAAAAAAGCCCAGGCGATCTGGGGGGACACATCGGAAGATTGATTAGTATCCCAGATCGCCTGTTATGTGTAGGATTGATTCGTGAAGCAGTCGCCTCAGGTTCGCGTCTCCATTGTGCCACCGGCCCGAATCAGGTGTGGTCTTGGGACATCACCTGGTTACCAGCCGAGATCAAGGGAAAATATTACTAATGGTACATGATACTGGATGTATTTAGCAGGAAGATCGTCGGACATGAAGTGCATGAAGTGGAATCTGCTGAGTTGGCTTCGTTGTTGATGCGCAGAGCCAGTTTAGCAGAAGGTTTAGCTGGACGTCCATTAGTGCTGCACTCGGATAATGGGAGTTCGATGAAAGGTGCCACGATGCTTGTTACGCTAGAGAACCTAGGTGTCGCGGCATCGTTCAGTCGACCGCGTGTTTCAAATGATAACCCCTACGCAGAATCACTATTCCGCACCTGCAAATATCGACCGGACTATCCAACTAAGCCGTTTCCTCATGTTGAGGCTGCACAGGACTGGATGCTCACCTTTGTGCGCTGGTATAACCAGGTTCAT
>Ga0302155_10001664_pt1 | contig 16005 bp, 14 predicted proteins | sample I_Bog_N3_1_FD_193508 | JGI IMG/M metagenome (GOLD analysis project Ga0302155, IMG submission 193508) | Peat permafrost microbial communities from Stordalen Mire near Abisko, Sweden - I_Bog_N3_1 | ecosystem: Environmental > Terrestrial > Soil > Wetlands > Peat | place: Sweden: Abisko, Stordalen...
GTCCGTTCCAAGGCGACGGACAACTGCCACCCCATAAACGGGAGGGTTAACCGTCGTGCGTTTGAGACACCCTGAGCGCGCCCGCCGGGAGAACGAAACTATGTGGAGAGTTCAAGATTATCAAGATCAACGTGGAAGAGAAGAAGGTGGGCTTGAGCCTGCGCGCAGTGGGCCACGAGGCCAGCCGCGCCCAGGTCGAGACCTACAAGAAAGAGGCTCACAAGGCCCCCGTCTCCAGCTCGACCACAACCCTTGGCGACCTCATCAACTGGCGCAAGAGCGAGCGGTAACTTCGGCTCAGCCAACAGCAGCAAAAACAGCGGCCGCCCTTCGGGGTGGCCGTTGTGCGTTTGGGAGACCAGAGGGAGAATTTAGATGGAATTGCCACGCAAATAGTATTGCCCGCGATGTGGTATCATGCTCATGGTGAGACTTCTGATAGACACCGACGTAATTGTAGCTGCCATGCGCAGTCCGACGGGAGCATCGGCGGAGTTATTGCGGCGCATCAGCTATGGACGAGCCACAATGCTATTGAGCGTTGCGCTTGCTTTGGAATATGAGGCCAAATGCATGTTGGCTGAGCACCGTCTGGCGGCAGGGCTTTCTGAAGCCGAGGCCAGGTTGTTTGTGGACAGCCTGATCGCCATGGCGGAGCCTGCACGGTCCTTCTATCGATGGCGGCCTCAGCTTCGCGATCCAGGAGACGAGATGGTGTTGGAAGCAGCCGTCAACGGAAGAGCGTCTGCCATTGTCACGTTTAATGAAAAGGATCTGCGGGAAGCGCGGCACAGCTTCGGGATCGAGGTCCTTCGCCCCGGCGAAGTCCTCAGGAGGATCGAACCATGACTACCAGGATTTCCACATTTCCGCTTCGTTTGCCGGTGTCTCTCAAGACGGCTTTGGAGAGCATTGCCGACCGCGACGGTACCAGTATTAATCAATTTCTGGTTGTTGCGGCTGCTGAGAAGATCGCCGTCATGCAAACCGAGGAGTTTTTCCTGTCTCGTCGCAATCGTGTCGATCTAGATGCCTTTCGCCGCATCCTCGATCGTCAGGGTGGTGAAGCCCCTCGCGCTGGGGATGAGTGGGATCGGAGCGAGACCCTCGCTCCCGCTTCATAGGAACCATGTCCGTTCCAAGGCGACGGACAACTGCCACCCCATAAACGGGAGGGTTAACCGTCGTGCGTTTGAGACACCCTGAGCGCGCCCGCCGGGAGAACGAAACTATGTGGAGAGTTCGAGCCCTTCATGCGCCTATCCGCAGGTTGGGCTCGGCGCTGGCGCGCGATCAGGGATACTTTCAAGGGAAATGCGCGAATGGCGCCCTGTTGACTATTTGTGTAATAGAAAATTCTTAAGAAATTTGCGTTACAACTTTTGCGTTATATGGTTACAATTCAAGAACAACTTGCGATGGTAGGGCTATGCCTGTAAATCCATCTGAACGGCGGTGCGCCCTCCCCGGCGTACCCATGACCTGAATTCCCCCAGGTCTCGCGCCCATGGGCTCAACATGTCTTTTGTGAGGTCGATCATGAAGAGAGCATCTCTTGCAGTTTCGTTTCTCGCCCTTGTGGGCGCGATTGCCGCGGTTCCCGCATTCGCCGACTCAACCCTTTACAGCAACGGACCCGCCAACGACCAAACCCTAGGCTTTACGATAAACTCGGGCTTTTCGGTGTCGGATTCGTTTACGCTGTCGCAGGCCTCGACCGTAACCGGCGCGACCTTCGACGCCTGGCTTTTTTCCGGGGACTCCCTTACGGGCGTGAATTGGTCGATCGGGACCGCCGACTTTGACTCGTCGCAAGGCACAGGGACGGCAGTCCCAGCCAATGCCTTCGTTGTGACCAATGGGTACGGGTTCGACGTCTACTCGGAGTCGATCTCCATCCCCGACATAACGCTCGCTGCTGGCACGTATTGGTTCACGCTCGGAAGCGCCACGACGGTCGATAGCAACGCTGCTTATTGGGATATGAATAACGGCCCATCGGTCGCTTTTGAGAACACGATAGGGAATCTCATCGGCTATTCTGAAAGCGGCTCGAATTCTGAGACCTTCTCAATAGATGGCACCGCCGTAACGCCCGAACCTTCCAGCTTCCTGCTGCTGGGCAGCGGCCTGGCCGGGTTGGCCGGCATGTTGAGGCGCAGGCTCAAGGCCTGAGTTCCAAACTGATTCATTCACTGAAGATGGGGCTGGCGAGGCGCAGGTTTGCCAAGCCAGCCCTTTTTGGTTGGGTGTTATTCTCCTGCCACAGGGGCTTGTCCCCGTTTTTCAATGAGTAACAGGCGGTTTCCAACTCAAGGAGATTGCCCTTCAGATCCCCAGTCTTTTGATCTGTTTCCGGCTGACCCAAAAAGGGAAATGTTTTGGCACTATTTGCGCAAAAGTCTGCACATTGGCAACATTGAGTCCTAGCAAGTGATTCAAAACAAACCGCGCATGATCGGTACTCAACGTGCAGGAACAAGGGTAACCTCCGGGGTTGGGCTATGCCCGAACATTCGTCTGGTCGGAGGGCTGTCTTTAAGGACGTATCCAGGATCTGTCATTCCTTCCACCCCAGGTTGTACGCCCTGGGGCTCAAAGTTCGAGTTTTTTGGGGAGTCAATCATGAAGAGAACAGTTCTTGCGGTTTTGTTTCTCAGTCTTTTAGGCGCGGTTTCCGTTGTCCCCGCATTCGCCGACGCTGCCATTTACACCGATGGCACGAGCACTTACAACACAAACGCCTGGACCATCAACAGTGGATATTCTGTGTCGGATTCGTTTACGGTGCCATGGAATACTACCGTATCCGCCGTGAATTTCGTTGTATGGATGGATTTCGGGGATACGCTTAATAGTGTGGACTGGTCGATTGGGACTGTGCCCTTTGGTGCAACGGTTGGCGCAACGGTTGCGACTGGGATTGTAGACCCGACGGCTACCCTTATCTCCGCCGACAATGGTATCCCCGACGACGCTGGTCCTGACTATCAAATCGACAACGAGTATTTCTCCGTCTCCCCCGGACTCTCGCTGGACACTGGAACCACCTACTACCTGACGCTCGATAGCGCGGTGACAGCATTCCAAGTAAATACCGACACCGGTACCGGTTATGTAGCTTGGGATCAGTCGAACGGTCCCTCAATCGGTACCTACAGTCCATACTTCGAGGGCTACCCAGGCGCGCCGTCGTCGTTTCAGATCATTGGCGCCACCCCCGAGCCGGGCAGTTTCCTGCTTCTGGGCACCGGGCTTGCCGGGTTGGCAGGCCTGTTGAGGTTCAAGTTCAAGGCTTAGGTTGCAATCGATTCATTGGCTGAAAACGGGGCTGGCTAGGCGCGCAAACGCCAAGCTAGCCCCGTTTTGCGTCTGCTGGATGCCGAGCTTTTCGCCGAGAGCCGAGGCGCTTGCGGGTCAGGGCCAATCCCCAAAACTGGGAGCGTCATGATTCCCGGCCTTTGAGGCCCTGCGAGATGCTTGCGGTTCTGAAGGCAATCGATCTGGGGCGGAAGAGGCTGCCCAAAGACTCATTTCGCAGCTCGGATCGCCTGGAGCCTTCAACCATTCAAATACGATTTCGCCGTTGTCCTCTTCCGGTTGACTCACCGCCTCCATCTCTGCCCGATTGGGGAACCAGAAGCGATTTCCACAGATAAAATGGTCACATAACTCACATAAGTGTGTATTATGTGATTAACGGATGGCCGTTGGGGTTCTGAATCGTTCCAATGTTAAGAAGAACCTATCCTGCATTGGCTTCAGTACCCCCTTCAGGCCCCCGGCCAGAGACGAGGAGAAAATCATGATTCGCAAGACGCGCTTGTTCACACCCGGCCCGACGCCGCTGTTGCCAGCGGCACAATTTGCCATGGCGGCGGCGGACATTCACCACCGCACACCGGAGTTTCGCGCCCTCTTCCAGAAGGTGCTTGCCCAGTTGAAGGTCTTTGTCGGCACGCAGAACGACGTGCTGCTGCTGTCGAGTTCAGGCACGGGAGCCATGGAAGCGTCCGTTTCGAATCTGACTTCCGCGGGCGACCGCGTGCTGGTGCTGACGGCAGGCAAGTTCGGCGAGCGCTGGGTGGATTTGACCAAGGCCTTTGGCTGCCAGGTGGATGTTGTCGAGGTTCCCTACGGGCAGACCTTCGATCAGGAAGTGGTGAAGAATGCGCTGAAGGCGGAGCACAAGGCCATTTACATGCAGGCCTCTGAGACCTCGACGGCAGTGGCCCACGATGTTGAAGCGGTTGCCAAGCTGGTGAAGGGCACCGAGACCCTGCTGATTGTGGACGGCATTACCGGCCTGGGCACCATGACATTTGACGTGGACGGCTGGGGCATCGACATTCTGATTGGCGGTTCGCAGAAGGCGGTGATGATTCCGCCGGGGCTGGCCTATTTGAGCGTGAGCGAGAAGGCGTGGAAGGCGATGGATGCCTCGAAGAATCCGCGCTACTACTTTGACCTCCGCAAGGAGCGCAAGAATCAGGTCAAGGGCGAAACCGCATATACGCCGGCGGTGGCGCTGGTGGCGGGTTTGGGCGCGGCTTTGGATTACATTGCCGGGCAGGCCGGGGGCGACCTGGAAAAGGGCCGCATCGCTCTGATCGACAATGCCCAGGTGAATGCCAAGGCAACGCGGGCGGGTCTGGTGGCGCTGGGCTTTACGCTGTTTGCGCCAACGTCGCCTTCGGCGGCGGCAACCGCCGTGGCCGTTCCGGAAGGCATGAACTCGGGCGATGTGGTGAAGGCGCTGAAGGCGAAGTTCAGCCTGGTGACCGCCAACGGACAAGGCTCGATGCAGGGCAAGATCTTCCGAGTGGCGCACCTGGGCTTCTTCGACTACCTGGATACCGTGGCATTTCTGGGTGCGATGGAGCACATTGCCAAGGACACGCTGGGTCTGCCGGTGGTGTTTGGGCAGGCGGTGGCGGCGGCGCAGGAAGTGTATTCGGACGCAGTGAAGAAGTGAAAAAGTGAAGAAGTGATTGAGTGAAGGATACTCGTTGCCAATTCACTTTTTCACAGTCTTGGTTCACTCCTTCACTCTTTCACTTTATTCACTCGTTTGCTGCATCACGTTGTTGCGAAAGGTATTCATGGCCGAACTGAGTTTTGGAGAGAAGCTGCTGATCGCGCGGAAGCAGTTGGATCTCTATCAATACGAGATGGCCGAGCGGCTGGGCGTGCATCCCAACTCGATCTGGAAGTACGAGCGGGGCGAGGGCAAGCCGCACGCAGCCGTAGTGCGAATGCTGGATCTATTGTGCGAAAAGCATGGCATCCGCTTGGACGAGTACAAACCTGCGCAAAAGAGCAAGGGAGACGGAATGAAGATCGTATTGGCAGAGAAGGTCTCTCCGGCGACGCTGGCCGTATTGGCGGCCGAGCCGGGGTGGGAAGTTTTGACGCACGACCAGTTGCCGGATGGATTGCCGGCGGCCCTGGCCGATGCCGACGCGCTGGTGGTACGCAGCGCGGTGCAGGCGGACGACGCGCTGATGGCGCTGGCGCCCAAGCTGCGAGTGATTGGCCGGGCCGGCGTGGGGGTTGACAACATTGACGCCGAGGCGGCTACGCGGCGGGGCATTGTGGTGATGAATACTCCTGGCGCAAATGCTGTGGCTGTGGCCGAACTGACCATTGGGCTGATGCTGGCGCTGGCTCGCAAGCTGCCTTTTGCCAATGCCGGGATGCATGCCGGACGGTGGGAGAAGAAGATTCTTCAAGGCATGGAGCTGCGCGGCAAGACGCTGGGCATTCTGGGGCTGGGGCGCATCGGCCTGGAAGTGGCCAAGCGCGCCAAGGGCTTTGGCCTTGAGATTATCGGCAGCGATCCGTTTGTGTCGGCTGCGGTGGCGCGGGAGAACGGCATCAAGCTTGTCACGCTTGAGGAACTGATTGCCGGTTCGGACTATATTACGCTGCACGTAGGCCTGACCCAGCAGACCGCCGGGGTCATCAACGCCAAGTCGCTGGCTGCGATGAAGAAGGGCGTACGCATTATCAACTGCGCGCGCGGCGAGCTGATTGACGACGCGGCTCTGGTGGAAGCGCTCAAGAGTGGCCAGGTAGCCGGCGCGGCGCTGGATGTGTTTGCCAAGGAGCCGGCCAAGGAGACGCCTTATGCGGAGTTCGACCAGGTGATTTTGACTCCGCACATCGCGGGCTCGACGGCCGAGGCGCAAGAGGCGGTTGGAATTCAGATTGCCCGCCAGGTTCGCGAGTATTTGAAGCTGGGCGTTGTGCAGAATGCGGTGAATTTGCCGTCGCTGAGCCACGAGGAGTACGTGGTTCTGGCGCCTTACATCGACCTGGCCGGACGGCTTGGCTCCTTCCTTGCGCAAACCAGCAAGGGCGGTATCGAGTCCATTCATCTGACTTACGGCGGGTCGCTGGCAGATGTCAAGACCGAACTCGTGCGCAACGCTGCCATCGAGGGGCTGCTGCATGGCTCTGAGAACGTGAACCGCATCAACGCGGCGGCGGTTGCGGGGGAACGCGGCATCCGCATTCACGAGGAGAAGCAGGAGAGCCATCGCGGCGGCGCGGCCAGCGTGCTCACCATCGACTTGCACACGGCCGCTGGCTCGATTGGCGCCAGCGCGACCGTGATTCATGGCGAGCAGCCCCGGCTGCTTGCCTTTGACGGCATCGATATCGAGACGCCTCTCGAAGGCAACCTGCTGGTCTGTCGCAACCTCGACGTACCGGGAGTGATCGGCAAGATCGGCTCGATTTTGGGTGAGCACGGCGTGAACATTGCCAACTTCACCCTGGGCCGGGAACGGTCTGGACCGAAGCCGGTGAAGGCGCTGGCAGTGGTGCAGGTGGACGCGCCGGTCTCCGAAACGGTGCTGAAGGCGCTGGCGACGATCGAAGCGCTGCTCGAAGCCAGGCCTGTGAGCCTGCCAGAGGGCAAGTTCTGAGGCTTCCTATCGCGCAAGGATCGACTCTGAGCCAACGAAAAACCACCGCCAACCAGCGGTGGTTTTTCATTTCGCAGGGAATGACTGCTCGCGTCGCTGCATCTAGCCCATGACGCCCTTGTGGCCAAGCCAACTGCGCAGGTAGGAGATCTGCCCGATGTGATAGGTCTCGTGGTAGGCGAGGAAGTTGACCACACCGCTCACTTTTCCGTCGGGGCTGGGCGGCCCTTGAGTGGAGGGGACTGCCAATGCTTCTTCTGAGACAGATTCCATGGCGGCGTTCAGGACCGCGGTGGACTCGTCCCAAGCCAGCTTGGCCTCCGCAGGAGTAGGAAAGGCGACACCTTCGGCGGGCTTTGCTCCGCGTCCAAAATGAGAAAACCACGGCTTCGACCAGTCTTGGCCGAGCCGTTTGAGCAAGGCGCTGCGTGCCCATGTCAAATGGCCCACGATCCACAAAATATCGTTGGCGCGGCCGTCGGGCTTGCGCGTCCATTCTTCGTCCGTCAATCCTTCAAGGTTCTGCTTCAAAAAACGGGTGTTCTGGTTAAAGCTGACCGCGGCAATGGCGATTGGGCTGGGGACAGGCATGGCGATGATTCCCTTCGTGGTTGGTTTAATTCCTTCGTGTGTCGAGTGTTCCGTCCGATTGGTTCGGGGCAGGGAGGAATCCTCTGCCAGAGAGGATATCAGCAAAGAGGGCAGGGCGCATTGGACCGAGAGCGGTCATGCTCGTCATTTCGTGGGGTCGGTCACTCGCCCCATAAAGAGGATGCTGCCCGAGCGATTGTCGCGGATGAGGAAGAGGAAGGGATGGTCGGCGCGAAACTCAGTGGGCGGCGTCCGGTCAGGCGCGCGCATCGCCATCCCCACCATCACCGCTGCCGTCGCCGCCGCGGCCTCGGTTCCAGCCTCATTCACATCAATGAAAGCCTTGTGGATGACGGCCGAGAGAAACAACTCGCGGTTGCCGGTCATCCCTGAGAAATCGGCCGCACCCAGCTTGAAGGCCGCCGGCATTCCCATCGACGCAAGGGTTCGGCCAAGCTCAAACTGTTCTGTCACCTTGAATTTTGGGAAGGTCACAATGACTCGCGGTACCGGCTGCAACTGGCTGAGCCATTGCCGGGTATTGGACGGGGTCAGGGATTGCTCAAAGGCAGGCAGGCTGTCCACATCTTTGGGCAGGAAGACGATCATGGACAAGTCCCCGCTCTTGTAGAGGATTTCCAGAGCCTGAAACGTGCCGCCGTTGAAGTAGTTGTAGCTGCCCGTGCGATGCATCAAGGAAGCTGTAACATTCTTGTGCGCAGTGGACAGATAGAAATTCTCGTCCACTGTATGCGCCTTCTGAAACTGCGCCAGCCAGTCAGCCTTGAAGTAAATGGCGTTTGTGAGCACCAGCCTGGTGGCGGGATTCAAGACGCCCGGCTTGAGCAAATCTTTGATCTTGTCGCTGGTTTTCTGCTCGACCCATTGATTGATGGTCAGCCGCGCAGCCTCGGTCGCGCCTCTGAAGTCCACTTGATTGAGGCCCGCGCCGTAATCGCTCTCGGTCAGCTTGAGGAAATCGTCGCGAAACTTGTAGTCCTGCTGCGCCCAGAGAGCGTTGGCCACGCGAAGCTGGTAGTTGTCATGCGATGCGTTGAGGCCGCTCAGCAACGCGCCCATCGCGGGATGCAGGCGGTCGGGCGGAAGCGCAAAGTGCAGAGTCTTCGCCATCTCAGTAGCGGTGTCGCTGCGCGCTCCGGCGTATGTCATTGCCAGAGCGGTAGAAATGCTTTCGGGCGAGAAGAAGAGATTGCCATCCTGGCTGCACAGCTTGCCATATAGGGCAACAGCGAATTCGTTGTTGCCCTCGACGACGGCTGTTTGATCGCTCGCAACCATGGGCGACACCTCCGCCGCATTTGCGGCCGCCGGCAAAACAAAGCAGGCGATGAGCAGCGAGAAAAGTGCTTTCATGAAAGCCACCATCATGCCACGCATAGTGCAGGCGGCAATTGAGCTATCTTGCCCGGCGAGCCTACGCGCGGCTGAGGTAAGCGCCCTCGCTGGTGTCGACGCGGATCTTTTCGCCTTCGTTGATGAAGGCGGGCACCTGGACGACGAGGCCGGTTTCGGTCCTGGCGGGCTTGCTGACGCTGGAGGCGGTGGCCGACTTTAGGCCTGGCTCGGTTTCGACGACGGTCAACTCCACTGCGGCCGGCAGGTCGATGCCCACGGCTTGGCCGTCGTGATAACTGACCTTGATCTGCAGGTTCGGCGTGAGGTATTCGATAGCGTCACCCAGCGTGGAACCTTTGAGCACCGTCTGCTCGTAGTCGACGGGGTTCATGAAGTAATAGTCGTCGCCATCGTTGTAGAGGAACTCCATGGAGATCTCGTCCACGACGACCTTCTCGATGGCGTCGGCGGAGCGGAAGCGCTCCTCGAACATGGCCCCGGTGCGGATGTTGCGCAGCTTGGCCTGGATGAAGGCGCGCAGGTTGCCGGGCGTGCGGTGCTCGACCTTGAAGACCAGGTGCAGTTGGTCCTTGTGCTTGATGATCATGCCGGGACGCATTTGAGTGGCGGGAATCGACATCTAAGTTGAAGCTCCTTACTTTAGCTGCGCTCAGGGCGCAGTGAATTCTGGCCTTGGCCCATCTTTGATTGTAGCCCAGGTGAGGATGAGCGCAGGCGAGAAAGAGATTTCGCAGGCGCCGGCTTTTGCCTGGCCCGCATCTTTGGCGAGAATGGGGTCGCGGGAGTCTGAAAGCGCAATCCCCCACCAAAATGGCGTGAATTAAAACCTGTAGCACAGCGCCAGTTGCAACAAGCGAGGCGGCATGGCGCTCACCGCCTGGCCGAAGTTACTGCTGGAGATGTTGCCTTGCACGGAGGCCGATCCAAAGAATTGCGCGTGGTTGGCCAGGTTGAAGGCCTCTGCGCGGAATTCCAGCGATCGGTTGTCTTTCGAGAAGAAGCTGCGGGAAAGCGTGGCGTCCAGGTTCTCCATGCCGGGTCCAGAGAAGAAGCGGCGGCGCGCATTCCCAATGGTCCCCAAGGCGGGCAGCGTGAGCTGGGTTGCATCGAAGACCGGCGCGGCGCCGCGGGGGTTAGTGTGCAGGCTGAGCGAATCTCCGCTCCAATTCGGCGTGTCTACGCCGTTGTTATTTATGCCGTTGGGAATGGTGCCCAGCAGAGAGGTGTCGTTGTTGTTGAGCAGCGTCACAGGCAAGCCTGAGGTAAAGCGGGCGATGCCGGCCAGCGCCCAGCCCTTCACAAACCAGTTGATAGGGCGAGCGCTCTTGAGGGAAGGTACGCCGAAGTGGAAACTGGCGACCAGGTTGTGGCTCAGGTCAAAGGCAGAGAGCGCCCGGCTGAGCGAGGGATTGACGGGATTCACCGGCTCGGGCAATCCGGCAGATTGGTCGATGGATTTCGAGAAAGTGTAGCTGGCCAGCACATTCAGGGCGCGGGTGCGCTTGGTGAGCGTGGCCTCCAAAGCGTTGTAGCTGGCATTGGCGACCGTTCGTTGCAACTCGACGCTGCCAAAGGCCGCGCCAAACTGCGTGCGCGCAACCTGCTCATTGAAGGGACCGCAAGCTGTTGCGCCCAGGCTCAGGCACAGCGCCGGATTGGCCGGGTTGGCCTCTTCCAGCACCAGCAGATGGTGCGACGATGCGCCAATGTAGCTGACCGTGGCCAGCGTCGTTGTACCCAACTGCCGTTCGATGCTGAGCATCCAGTGTTCGGCGTAGGGCGTTGCGTCGCGGGGGTCCACGGCCGGAATACCCACCAGCGGCTCGAACTGGCTCCAGTTGACAGTCGAGTTTGGATTGGAGCGGCTGGCGCCGTAGGCCACGTGCTGAAGAGGGAACCTCTGCCCTGCGCTCACTCCCGTCGCAGCCACCGTGAACGGCGAGGCAAAGAGCGGCGGCGCGGCACTTGTATACGTATAGCCGTATGGAGGATTGGCGCTCATGATGCCCGCCGAAAGCCCTTCGTAAGCTGTATAGAAGAGGCCATAGCCGGCGCGAATGCTGGTTTGTCTCGCAGACCCGGCCAGCTTGCGCAACCAGGGGGCGGAGAAGTCCGGCGTATACGCAATGCCGAAACGCGGGGAAACGTCGTTCCGCGCCGGCGCAAGGGAATCCGGCACGCCCGAGTCGCCCGGAAAGACCAGCCCCTGTGGAGCGCCCGGAAACACCTGCGACTGCTCACCCCTGACCAGCGTTTGCAGTTGGTGGAACTTCTCGCTCCAGGGGCGGATGCGGTCCCAACGCACGCCAAAATTAACGGTAAGCTGGCTGGTGGCCTTCCAGCTATCCTGCGCAAACGCCGCCATGTAGAGGTTACGGTTGTAAAAGCTGCTGGCCTGGCCTTGCGTGTAGCTCGAGGGTACGCCAAGCAGAAAATCGGCGAAATCCAACCCTGTCTCTGACCCGTTGAAGGCAAAGCTCCCGTTGAAGATCACATCGGGGTGGGTATTGATCTGGTTGCCGTGGAGTTCGGCTCCAACCTTGAGACCGTGCTTGCCCACGATGCGCGAGAAGGCGTCGCTCACCTCGTAGATGTTCTCCGCCTGCACAATCGCTGTGGTATCCACCCCCAGGGTGAAGTCGTTGAAAGCGATGTTTTCGATCCCCTCGGTCGAGGGTTTGAGCGCAACAATCCCTGTTGCCGAAGCTGCGAATCCCTGCGATTGCAATGAGGGCCCCACACCGCCTTTGGGCTGGCCGACAGCATTGGCGTTTCTCATATAGCTCAAATGGAACTCGTTCAGCGCGGCCTGGCCAAAGGTGATCGCGTGCCCCAGGCTGGCCAGTTGCGCGAGTCCGTCTGAGGTTGCGTCGAAGCCGGGGACGCTGGCGCCGCCAGTCCCGGTCGGATAGGGATTGTCGAGGTTGTAGCCGTCCAAGAAGTAGTAGCCGGTCAACGTGCCTTTGCCGCGGGTCCAGTCCAGGCGCAAGGCGCCTTTGTCGTCCTGAACTGTTTGAGCCTGAACGGCAGTGGAAAAGAGCGCGGTTCCGGCGTTGGGCTGCGGAATCGATGCCATCAGGAATTTTGCCGGCGCCGACCATGCCGATTGGGGAATCTTGCCGTTCGAGAATACGGCGGAATAGGGTTCGCGCGCCTTTACGGGCCGGCCCAACAAAGTGGAGAGTTGAGCCGCCCATGCATCTCCGTTCACGCTGCCGGTGAGCGGGCTGGCGCTGAAATCGCCACTCCTCTCGGCCATCGAAGGAACCGCGATGTTGCTGGTGTCGATGCCCTCGGTCAGGCGGGTTCCCTGGAAGTCGGCAAAAACGGCCACGCTCTTGTGGAACGGGGTGCCTCCGACCGTACCGCCAAACTGGTTTTGGCGATAGGCCGCCCGCTGCTGCGAGAAATAGTTGCGCGCATCGAGAGCGGTATTGCGCAGGAACTCGAAGGCGCTGCCGTGAAGCTGCGCCGCGCCCGATTTCGTTATCACCAGAACCTGGCCGCCACTGGAGTTGCCGTATTCGGCGTCGAAGTTTGAGGTTAGTACGCGGAAACTCTCTATCGAATCCAGATTGGGGATGATCGATGTGCCCATGTTCACATCCTCTTCCGCATCGCTGCCGTTCACTCGAAAACCATTCGACGACTCTCGCTGGCCGCTGATGGAGAGATTGCCGGGGTTGGCGTCGCCCGAAGGCGGCGTCGAGGCCACTCCGGTCATAATGACCGCGCCGGGCTGCGCGGTGTTCACCGGAACAATGCCTGGTTGCACCGCCATCAGGTCGGTAAAGCTGCGCCCATTGAGCGGCACGCTCTCAATCTTTTTGGTGTCCAGCGTCTCGCCCAACTGGGTACTGGTGGTTTCGGCGGCCAGGGCATCGGCAGTTACCTCCACGGTCACGCTGTCCTCAGCGATCTCCATGGCAAGATCGAGGTTCTCACCCGGAGATTGCCGGGTGAGAACGGCCTGTGCCGCAAGCGGCCTGAATCCGGTGGATGTGACTTCGACCCGAAAATCGCCGGCATGGGGAACCACGATTCGAAACTCGCCCTGTTCGCTTGTCATGGCTTCCAGGGCTGCATTGGAGCCATCTTCGCGAACAGCCACATGGGCGTGGCTTATCCGCGCGCCCCCCGCGTCATGTACCACGCCCGAGATAACGAAGGCTGGCTCAGAGAAAAGAGAAGGGGCAAGAAAAAAGAGAAAAAAAGGAAGAATCATGGCGCTGCAAAAGCTCTTCAACAGATGCTCCTAGGATCGGAAAACAGGATCAGATTGACGTTTCGGCTGGAGGCGCAGAATTGCCACAGGAGCAAAAAGAGCCTTGGCTGCAATATCCGACCGATTTAGTCTCTATTCAATATACGACTAAGCCGGTCGCTATTCAATGGGGGGAATTCGCGCGCTAGCCTGTAGAAGTTTTCAATAGGAGACTTGAACGGCGCGCTGCGGCTATCGCGCCGGCTCGTAGGGTTCGACGCGGAGGAAATCGGAGAGGATGCCGCGCTCTTCGGGGCTGAAGACGCCCTGATAGCGTGCGGAGTTGAGCACCATCTGGCGCTGGTCCACAGGAACAGAGCGCAGATCCCGGAAAGCGCGCTTCACCATCATCTGGCGATCCAGCGGCAAGGCTCCAAGGCGGCGTCCGGAGATGTTCAAGTTCATGCGGTCCTGGGGCGACATATGTTCGATCGCCTCGGCCCGGGCCAGCCTCCGATCCCGCTGCTCCTCGGGCATCTGGTTCACCTGATGCAACTGACGCACCAGCCGCTGCTGGTCAGAGGGAGGAAGGCGGTAGAAGCTGGGGTCTCTTTGCAGCATCCGCTCCTGCTCCTGGACCGGGAGTCCGCGATGCTGATTGAGCCAGTCCTCCAGGTGCCCCGGCGGCGCCACTTGGCGATAAGGGTTGGCTGGGCGGGCCACGCTGCCATAAGGTGTGCCGGGAGAGGCAGGCCGGGTATAGACAGAGCCCGGCGCATTGCCGGGATTGCCTGGCCGAAGCGCAGGCCGGGCGTAGTTGGGCGCAAGGTTACCCTGTGGCCGGCGCTGAGATTGAATGATATAGAGGTTCTGGCTTTGCCGTCCGGCAGGCTGACGCCGCGTGATTTGCGGATGAGCGGTTTGAGATCTCGGTCCGCCACGCATCGCTGGACCGCCGGCCTGACGGAGAGGAGGCCCACTTGCGCGCTGGCCGTTCGCCCACGCCGCAGATGCAAACAGAACCGCAAGCCCCGCAGCCAGCACCGCGCGCCTCGCTTGTCCCGTATTGTGTCCCCCGGTTTTCATTTGTACCCGCTTCCGCTAAAGATTCTTTTAGGCAACCCGCTAGTTCCCGTTGTCAGGGTTGCTGGAGAGCGCCTCCATCTGATCGAGGAGCTGGGCGTTGCTATCCAGCGTTTGCAGATCGTGGACCACGGCCTGTACTGGTTGCGCAGCAGGCTGATCCCCATTGGTGACGCCCAGATAGGTTCCGCCGCCCAGCAGCAGCAAGACCGACAGCGCCATGGCTGCCAGCGGCCGAACATGCATCGAGGGCCCGTAGACGAAACGGGCGCGCAGGCGGGCAAACCATCCAGCCGGCGCGGCTGCGCGCTCTTCGCGCAGACGCGCATCCAGCCGGGTCATGAAATAGGGGTTTGGCTCCGGAGCCTCCCAGGTATCGAGCAAGGCAAGCGTCGCGCGCAACTCCGCCAGTTGCTGGCGGCAGCCGTCACACTCCGCAAAATGAGCTTGAACCTTGGCAGGCACAGCGCCGGGATCCAGCAGCATGTCCGCCAGCTTCTGGTCCATTCCGGTGCAATTGTTTTTCATCCGTTCCATGTTGTCCCCCACTTCCGCCGGTGTCGCCCGGCTTGTTTCCACTTACACAAATTCCTTCAATGTATCGCGCAGCGTCTGGTAGGCGCGGAAGAGCAGCGACTTGGTCGCAGACTCGCTCAATTTCAGTACCTCCCCGATCTGCCGATAGTCCATCCCCTGATACTTATGCATCAGCACCGCCATCCGCTGCCGCTCGGGCAGGGCCATTACATGCGTGCGAATAGCGGCCATGCGCTCATTGCGCAAGAGCCGCTGCTCCACCGTCGGTTCATCGTCGGCCACGTCCGGCGTGGCGCCAGTTTCCTCATCCGGCGCATCCAGATAGAGGGTTTGAGCGGCCCGCTCGTGCCGGGTATCGCGGGCGTGATTTACCGCCAGGTTGGTCGCGATCCGGTAAAGCCAGGTGGTGAACTTCGCCTCGGCCCGGTAGCTCTCTCTGGAGCGATAGACGCGCAGAAACACTTCTTGCGCCAGCTCTTCGGCAACCGCCTGATTGCGGACCATCCGGAACAGGAAATGAATCATGGCCCGGTGGTACTTCCCAACCAGATAGTTGAAACCCGATTCGTCGCCCGCCGCCACGCGCAGCATGATCGCCGCGTCGCTGGCGGGATCCAGGGCGCCCATCGGGTCTGCATGAATTTCCGGTCTTGAGTCCGGCCGAGAAACCGCACCCGCTCCCAGGGCCGAATTGTCCAGCACCAAGGTAGCCATATCCTCTGGAACCCCATCCGTGCCGGAAGGTTGCGCCCCAGCTGCGATTTCCTGCCCGGTTTTCAGGCTGGATTTTCCCACGGAAGCTCCATTCCTAGCAGGGCCAGGATTGCCATCGGAAGCCATGGCCATCGAGAGGGGCAAGCCCGAGCCGTTGGAGCGCGCTCTGAACGGACTCGATCGACCCAAAGTCGAAAGATCAAGGCCCCTCATGGCTGGAACACGGCACAGAGTCGCCTCCCCATCGATGGGGAAGTTGCTTGCGGGATGGATCGATCCGGTTCTCAAGAGCATAGTGGGCTTGAGGCAGGCAGTGGCTCCTCCCCCCCTTGCGGCAGGGGTTGGCCGCAAAGCCCCACTGGTGTTACTCTAACCCATGGGATGCCCCGCTGCGGCGCTTTTGCCGGTCGTTGTTTGGGCGCTTAACTCAGCGGTAGAGTGCCACCTTCACACGGTGGAAGTCGCAGGTTCAAATCCTGCAGCGCCCACCATATAAACCTATAACTTACAAGCGTTTACTGGATCAAATTTGTAGCGTTCTGCCGCTCTTCTTCAAAAGGCATTTTC
>Ga0302155_10001668_pt1 | contig 15957 bp, 18 predicted proteins | sample I_Bog_N3_1_FD_193508 | JGI IMG/M metagenome (GOLD analysis project Ga0302155, IMG submission 193508) | Peat permafrost microbial communities from Stordalen Mire near Abisko, Sweden - I_Bog_N3_1 | ecosystem: Environmental > Terrestrial > Soil > Wetlands > Peat | place: Sweden: Abisko, Stordalen...
ACCGCCATCGAAGACTTTGAAGCTTGCCGCCGAGACACGCATGTCGCGGCAGCGATGGAGTTGGCTGACGAACGTCAACGGCATGCAGCTAGCGCATTGGTCGCTCAAAAGGGGTGATGCGGGGCCCAGAATTTGCCAAGGTCGCCAGCATTCGTAGCAACCTATCCCGATGATTCTCCCTCCGACGGCCTCTACCCCACGCGGAGAGAATTGAAAATGGATTTCTTAAGTAATTATTAATTAATTATTTACGCTGACGTCCCCACGGGGATTCGAACCCCGGTTCTCAAGGGAGCTCGGCGTCATCGGTGTTGCTCTATGCTAATCTAGAAATCGTGGCCCATCGGACGCTCATTGATGCTTGCAAGCGGCAAGGCAGCAATGCAGCATAGCGGCATGGCAACAACTCTTCCTGTAAGCAAACGCGGAGCGCTTACGCTTCCACCCGAAATGCGCCGGCGTCTAGGGCTCGACCGATTGTCGAGCCCGATGGTCATCGTGGAAGAGTGCGAAGGCGGCCTTTTCCTTCAGCCGGCCGCCGCGGTTCCAATGCGTGATATTCCGAAGGAGACCATCGAACGCTGGATAGCGCGCGACGAGGCTGAGATGGCAGAATTCGCGAGCGCGGGTAAGCGCAAGCGGAAGTGAAGCTATTCATCGACACCAGTGTTCTTTTGGCGGCGGCCTGCTCGGAAAATGGAGCGTCCGGTTTTCTTTTTGAGCAGGCGACCCTCCGCGGATGGGTGCTCATAACAACCCATTTTTGCCTGGAGGAAGCGCAGCGCAACGTTGCCAAGGTCGGGCGCATGGCGTCCACGACCTTGAACGGGTCGTTGGTATCCAAACTCGCCTTTGTGCCGACCGAACTCGCCTTCGACAAGGTACTCGTGTTTCCCAAGGCCAAGGACCGTCCCATTCTGCTTTCAGCGCTTGGAGCTGAATCCGACTACCTGCTTACATTGGATGAAGGAGACTTCCAAAAGGTGATTGGATCGCATGTCTATGGAATGGGAGTCAGCACGCCTGGGCTCTTCTTAATTGCTGAACGAAAAGCCGGGCGCATTTGATCGAGCCATCGGCCTTCCAAAGAGATTTCGGCAATCGTGGCGATATCCCGAAACATCGGCGTCGATAGGTGGTTTGTTGTCACCAGTATTGTCACTTGGCTCAAAACCTAGAAACGAAAAACCCTATCATGTTACTGATAGGGTTCTTGGAAATCTGGCGTCCCCACGGGGATTCGAACCGCATATTCCCGAACAACAGAAAGGCTTCGTTAAGCGTGCTTTAAGTTGTTTTGTAGTGAGATAGAACAGGCAACACAGTGCAGGTAGGTGCTGCCAAAACAAGCCAGAAACAGGTTTCCTGGCAAATCCGTGGCAAATTTCCGCTGCCTAGGTCGGTAGCATAGAACCGTTATAGTATCGGGCTGGTACAGCCGACCACCGCCTGCTTCCGGGCTCAATCGGAAGCTCGGTTTCACGGCAGTCGCTGGTGCCAATAACCGGGTTCCCGGCGCAGAGGCATCACCGCGACGATCCAAACGTGATCAGGTTCGTCGAGATAAACGACAGCGTAGGGGAAGGCTAAAGCCAAGCGTCGCCGCGCAGGCGGATCAAATAGCCTCCAATGCGAGGGGTTGTTGCAGATGTCGGCAATCAAGCCCTCGATCTCGTCATAAAAGCGTCCACCCAGTTCCGATTGGATGGCCGCATAGTATTCGGCAGCCTGGGAGAATTCAGCGTCGGCCTCCGGATGGAAGCGGTGCGGTTTCACCTACCGACGATGCGCCGGATCTTGGCGGCTGTGACTTTGCCGGGGATGCCTTCGACTTTGCCTGAGCGTATGTCCGCTATGCGTCGGTGGACGGTCTCCGACCAGGCTTTCTTATGGTCGGGATCCTGCTCGCCATGCATCGCCACGAGAATCCGATCGACTAGCTCCACAACTGTAGCCTGCGGCAGGGAGCGGGTTTCTTCAACGATCTGATCAACCGTTATTGGCATAGAATTGAATTTGCAGCTTTCGGCAGCGCTGGCAACTGCGCACTGGGATGGCGCTCGGCGTGGAGCTCAAGCAAGCTGGGTAAATGCGCTGCGTCGGGCATGCACGGTCCATCGGTGCAGGTGGGCGCATACACTTGCGGACAGATCCGTATAGGAGCAGTTTCGTAAAATGCTAGATCCTACGGGCCTGCAAATAAATTTGTTTGGAAATTGACTGAAATTTGGCGACTTCCTGGCTGTATTCTCGGGAAAGGCGGAAATCAGCGCGAACTGATGCCCGATTTGAAAAAGAAAAGATGAGAACCTAGCAAATGGCGCGCATTCAGAGGCCCATAAGGGGGTGACCGCACTGTGAGTACTAGGTTGGCTCAACATCTCTGAGACTGGCTTCACGCTTGGGATTGCCGGCAGCCAGCCAGAGACGCCGCTTGTGAGTTTTAGCGGTCCAAGGTGGTCCTTTTTCGACGCCATGCGCGGTGGTTTCCAGGGAAAGTTCGTTTCGGCCGCCCCAAGGTCGTTATTTGCCTCGGCGCGGTGCCCGGCAATGAGATTCCCGGGTAACGCAGGCGCGCCGGGGGCCTGGTCAGAAATCGGCATTTGCCAGAATTCAACAATGGTGGGAATCCCGGCAGGCTAGGGCACGAATGCTGATCCTTGAGTGTGGTCAAATTGGGTTGTGGGAAACGGTCTTGGGTCAAAACCTGAGTCGTAATCGTTGGTTTCCGCGGCCAGTGTCATGCTCTATACAGAATCCTGCTTGGAGCTGCACTCAGTTGCATCTGGATGCTCTCGTCTCAGATTCTGGTGTAGTATGTTGGCGATTTGGGTTTGGACCAAGTTGGCGTGGCTTCAAAGGTGCGAGCGTGTTCACGTTTTGATGCGGGACGCAATATGTCGAACGGGCACGTTCGAGGGGGCGGCAAAACTAAGAACCCGTCTAAAGACGAGGGCGCTTAGGGTCACATTGAACGGCTCCACCTTTTCGAGCCACCCTCAGAGTCGGTCTGGATGGTTGGTTGATGCTGATACGACTGACGCTGGTTGTCCATCCCTGGCGGAGGGAAGGCCCGGCTCGGCGGGCCTGACCGGAGCCAGGGATGGATGTAAACTCGCCGCGTAGCGCGCCGGACTTTGGTAGCCCAGTTTGCTGTGCGGGCGGACTCGGTTGTACTTTTCCCTGTAATCTTCGATGACGACGCGGGCCTCGGTCAGGGTCCAGAGTTGCTCGCGGTTGAGGCACTCGTCGCGGAAGCGGCTGTGGAAGGATTCTACGAAGCCGTTTTGCCATGGGCTGCCCGGCTCGATGTAGAGGGTCTTTATCTTGTTTGCTGCCAGCCAGCGCTGGAGTTCCTTGGCGATAAACTCCGGGCCGTTGTCGGAGCGGATGTGGTCGGGCGCTCCGTGCTGGGCGATGGCGCCCTGCACGAAGTTGATGACATCGCCTGACTTGAGCGCCCGGTCTGCCTTCAGGATGTGGCATTCCCGGGTAAACTCGTCGAGGACCGAGAGCGTCCTTAAGGCACCACCGCGCACTGTGGCGTCGGCAATGAAGTCCCAGGTCCATACATGGTTCTTATGCGTCGCCTTGGTGGGCAGCCCAGTAGAGTGTCCCCTACGAGGGGATTTTCTCTTCGTAGGCGGCCCTCTGAGCTCCGCGTCGAACTGCCCGACTATAGCCAAGAGCACCGTCTGCCACCGCAGCACTGGCGGGTGTTGCGTGCGATCATGGCCTGCCAAACCCCGCAACTCGGCGGCCACCTGTACCAGTGCGGCAATTGCGCGGAGCAAAAGTTCGTCCCGCATTCCTGCCGCAACCGGCATTGTCCCACATGCCAGGGCGCGAACGGCTATGCATGGATGCAGGAGCAGGCCGACCTGCTCCTTCCGATCCCGTACTTCCACATCGTCTTCACGATGCCCCATGCGCTCAACCCCCTGATTCGGCAAAACCCATCTGCGTGCTACGATCTTCTCTTTGCCAGCGCATCGAAGACGCTTTTGGAGTTCGGGCGCCGGGAACTTGAGGCTCAGCTCGGCGTGACAAGCGTCCTTCATACCTGGAGCCAATCGCTTATGGGGCGCTACCACCTTCACTGCATCGTCACCGGCGGCGGACTGCGCGAAGATGGCAGTTGGGCCAGCACTCCGCCACACTGGCTCTTCCCGGTTCATGCCCTCTCTGCCATGTTCCGGGGCAAGTTCCGCGCCGGGCTCCTTCGACTCTATCAAGACGGCGCCCTCGAGTTCCATGGGCAGCAAAAGGCCTTCGAGGCCCCGACAGCCTTCGCTGAGTTCCTCCACGAAGCTACCCATAAGAAATGAGTCGTCTACGCCAAGCGTCCCTTCGCCGGCCCAGAGGTCGTGCTGGCCTATCTCGCCCGCTATACCCACCGAATCGGTATCACCAATCACCGCATTCTCGCACTGGACAGAGATGCCCACACCGTTTCCTTCGCTTACAAGGACTGTGCTAACTACCAGATCATAGACACATAAACGGCTCATAATTGGGTGACACTCCAATGAAACAGGAGGAGTCACCATGCACGAGAAGGAACAGGTAGAGAAGACGATAAAACGCGGGGGCCAAACCGGCACCCGCCGGCGCTACACGTACGACGAGAGGAAGCGGGCGGTTAAGCTGCATCTGGAGGAAGGGTTCACCGAGAAGATGGTTGGGGAGGAGACGGGGATTGCGGTGAGCACGATCTCGATGTGGGTGGGGTTGTACCGAAGGAATGGGGAGATGGGGTTGCGCCAGAAGACGGCGCCCCGGCCGGGGCGCCGTCTTCCGCGGCCGGTGATCGACAAGATCCTGGAGATGAAGCGGGGAAACCCCTTCTTTGGGGTGAAGAAGATCGCCGACGGCCTGCGCCGCTGGTTCTTCCTGGAGGCGAGCCCGGAGACGGTCAGGAAAACGCTCCACGAGGCCGACCTCATGACGGAGAGGCGCAAGGCGCGTCGCAACTTGGTGCGCCCGCGCTTCTTTGAGCGGGCGACGCCTAACCAGATGTGGCAGACGGACATCTTCACGTTCCGCCTTGGCGGCAAGTACGCCTACGCGGTGGCGTTCATGGACGACTACTCGCGGTACGTCGTGAACCTGGAGCTCTACCGGAGCCCGACCGCCGAATGCGTCGTCGAGACCTACCGGGTGGCGTGCGGGGAATACTCTCCCCCGAAGGAGATGCTGACGGACCGTGGGCCGCAGTACTTTAACTGGCGGGGCAAGAGCCGCTTCGCTTCGGAGCTCCAGAAGGACCGGGTGGCGCACTTGGTGTCGCGCCCCCAGCACCCGATGACGCTGGGCAAGGTGGAGCGCTTCTGGGCGAGCATGTGGCAGGAGTTTTTGGTGCGGGCACAGTTTGACTCCTTCGAGTCGGCCCGAGAGCGCCTGAAGCTCTGGGTCAAATACTACAACCACCGCCGGCCCCACCAGGGGATCGGTGGCCTATGCCCGGCGGATCGTTTTTTTGAGATCCAGGGCGAGGTGAAGAAGACGATCCAGTCGGGCATCCAGGACAACCTCCTGGAGATGGCCCTCAGAGGGCAGCCGAAGGCGCCCTTTTACCTGATCGGCCGGATGGAGGGCCAGTCAGTGGTACTGAAGGCAGAGAAAGGAAAACTAAAACTCAGCGTGGACGACAAGGAGATGACCTATGAACTCGAAAAAGGAAACGGCGGCGGAAACGGACAAGGTGAAACGCAAGCGGACGGCCAGCGCGCCGAGCTCACACACGGCTTCGGAGAAGGCCCAGGCGGTGCTGGCGATATGGACGGAACGGGTGAAGACGGCGGAGGTGATGAAGACGATGGCCGTTACCTACCTGACGCTCCAGCAGTGGCAGGAGCGGGCGATGGAGGGGATGCTGCAGGCCTTGGAGCCGCGGGTGAACCTGGCGGACGGGGCAGCGCTGAGCCCTCGGATCCGGGCGCTGATCGACAAGAGGCAGCAGCAGGTGGGCAAGGAGGGCCTGAAGAGGCGTCTCTTGCAGCTGCAGGAGGTTGCCCCGGAGGGCAAACCCCCGTCAGATCCCTGAACTATGGGCACGGATCCGAAGGCGCTCCTGCGCACCGAGATGATCGTGAAGGTGCGGGCGGGGCTCATGACGGCGACGGCGGCAGCGGAGGCGCTCGGGGTCTCCCGGAAAACCTACTACAAGTGGGAGAAGAAGGGGCTCTCGGCGATGCTCGCTGCCGGGCAGGACGAGACGTCGGGGCGTCCATCGAAGCAGGAGGCCGCCGAGGTGAGGGCCCTGAAGCGAAAGGTGAAGACGCTCTCGGCCAAACTGGAGCACATGGCGGAGACGGCGGACCTGAGACTCATGCTCCGGCTGCTGGAGCGCCGGGACTCTAAAAAAAAGCAGACGGAATTAGACGAATAGTCGCCATGATCACTGATCTGCAGAACCGGACCCGCGCCAGTACGCGCGAGGTCAGCGATGCCGTGGGCATGGGCTACCGGACGTTGCTCAGGTGGCGCCGGCGGGTGAGCGCAGGAGCACCTGCGCTCACCCCTCCCGGGCCGAAGAAGGCGGGGCCGCTGCCCCTGGAGGAGGTGCGTCGGGACATAGAGGCCCTGCGCCATGGCAGGAAACGAAGCCGAGGCATCTGCGCCCTGCAGGTGAGGTACCAATCTGTCCTGTCCCGGCGCAGTGTGTCGGAAATGGCCGCCCTTGAGCGCACCAGGCGCAACATCGCCCGCCGACAGGTCTGCAAGCACGTGGCCTGGAAGGAACCAAACCTGGCCTGGGCCATCGATGGAACGGAACGGGGAGAGGACGAGCAGGGAGGGCGCCTCCACGTCCACGCGGTTCAGGACCTCTGCACCAAGTACCGCTTCGCGCCCTTGGTGGCTGTCGAATCCAAGGGCGAGGCGATCGCCGCGCATCTGGAAAAACTCTTCCAGAAGCACGGCCCTCCGCTCTTCCTGAAGCGCGACAACGGCAGCGCACTAAACCACGCGGCCGTCGACCGCGTCCTCGCCGACAACGGGGTCATCCCGCTCAACAGCCCGGCCTACTACCCGAAGTACAACGGGGCCGTGGAAAAGGGCATCCGCGAGATGAAGGAGGCCCTCGGGGAATGCCTCCCGCAGGCCGTCAAATGGCAGCCCGAACAGATCCGGCCCTACATCCTCGCCGTCCACCACACCCTTAACTGCAGGCCCCGCCGGAGCCTGCAGGGGCACACCGCATGCGAGGCTTATCAACACCAGCCCAGGCGCCGGCACAACCGCCGCGATCGACTGGCCACATTTGAGTGGATACGGGTCCACGCAAAGGACAGGATAGAACAACTGGAGACGATCGATCACCGCAGCTTAAACGCCGCCTGGCGCCATGCTGCGGAAACCTGGCTACGCTGCCAGGGCCTGATCACCGTCACCATAAACAATAAAGTGTTACCCAATTATCCGCTAAAACGTGCCTATAATTAGGTTGGTAGCACAGGCCCTCCGGGCGCTGCAGATGTTTTCGTTACAAACGCGGCGGAATTGGAGGGGTTGAACGCGCAGCAAATCGCGGCTAAACTTACTATCCCAGAAAGCCCAACAGGCTTCCAGGTCATTCAGTTTTCAACGCCGGAGAGCGGATTGGCTTCGCCCGTTTTCCGAACGAATCCCGGTTTTATACAGGGAGGACAGTCTGCCGGGGGAGCGAGTGAGTTCGTGATCCCGAATGGGCCTATTCCAGCTGGTGCGACCATAAATGTGGTCCATTGATAACTTGCCATGAAACTTAGCCTAACAGAAGTAGAGCTCGTGGGAAAATGGATCGTTGTGGACGGGAAGGCCCGTGCAGATGCGACCTGCGAACGGATCGAATGGTTGACAACGCATCATCTTCGGAAGGTGGCGAGCAGTAAGCAATGGGGTGATTGGGAGACCCTGTTTCAAGACCCGGATGACGGGCGCTTTTGGGAACGAACCTTTCCTCAAGGCGAGTCACAGGGAGGCGGACCTCCGCGGTTAACTGTGCTGAATGCAGAGCAAGCTCGTGCGAAATATCCGCTCGGCTAGGTGGAACGGCCAGCATCCGCGAAGAGGGCAGGGAAACAAAGGTTTGTTTCCCAATTAACCTAAAATCCGCTGTTGAGGTGAACGGCTCCACCTTTTCGAGCCACCCTCAGAGTCGGTCTGGATGGTTGGTTGATGTTGATACGACTGACGCTGGTTGTCCATCCCTGGCGGAGGGAAGGTGTTCCGCACTTTTTTGACGTCGTATTTTGCTCCAAATTGAGGCCGTAGGAAATACGGCCTGTTTTCCGGGCTCTGATCCGAAAAGGTCTCCGGAAAGATCGTAGGAAACGTGCGGCCTCAGATGAAGCAGGCCGAAGCCCGGAGCCCGCAGGGACGGATTCGACTGTCAAAGAGCGATATCCCCGGCCCCGGTCGTCGTAGTCCGACGGGGTCCCCGGGGCGAGTAAGCGTCAACGTGCCGTATGTGTCGTATTGCGACAGCGGCGGCTAAATCAGAACAGGGCGATCTGGTGAGGGTCAGTCTGAGGCGGTCCGTGGTATCCGTTGCGCAAGATCCGATGAGCGGCTGCGATAGCTTCGATGTGGCGGGACTGCTCGCTCGCCCGTTGGCATTTGGCGAGCGTTGCCTGGAGGCAATCGAGGGCGTTTCTGATATGCTTAAGCTCGCAGTACAGCTCGTCGCCATGGCGATCAAAGAAGTCCTGAAGGCATTTGAGCAGATAGGAGGGGAGGTAGGCTCCAAAGCGAGCCGGGTCGCCGTGGGCTCGGATGGCGTCGAGCCGGTCGGCCACCAGCGAGCGGTACCGATGGGGCGAGCAAAACAGGCCCCTGCGATCTAGCCAGTGAGCGGGCCAGGTCAGCGCATAAAGAAGCATGCGCCGATCGCGATGGAACTGCGCGGGCTGGCTGCCCGCGTAGAACTGGACGCGGACTGCTTCGAGCAGATCGGCGATTGTGCGCTCGTCAGGGGAGGCAATGTTACGATGCGAGGAGTTCATCGGCATGCCTCCAGTGGGGCTGAAGGAGGGCCTTGTTCACGAGTTCGATGCCGGCCTGCTTCTTTTGGGCTCGAACGGCCTCAATCAGCGTTGCGAGCGTAAGGTTGCGCGCTGCGCGAACGACTCCGTCGCTCGTCCGGGCGACCAGGGCGAGCGCCTCCGGGGTGAGCGTATTGTGGGGCAGGCCGCAACGGTCGAACTGGCCGAGGACAAAGTCCTCCACCGCGTCGGGTGCGAGCTTGTGCAAGGTGGCGGAGTAGGTGAGCCGGGAGTGGATGTCCTGGTTCACGGTGAGGCGCAGGGTGCGGAGCATTTCTGCTTGGCTGAAAAGGACGACGTTGTGGCTCTTGGGGAACTCTTCAAAGAGGAGTCGCAGCTTCCGGAGGCAATCCATCGGCATGAGGTGCGCGTCGTCGATTAGGACGGCGAGCATCTTGCCCGTGCGGTGCAGCGTGAAGGCTTGGTCGATCAGCTGGCGCTCGCACTTGAAGTCGCCGCCGTCAAAGTCGATTTCGAAGGCCTGGCAGAGGATCCGGATCGTGTTGTGGTAGGAATGAAGCGTCCGGCCCACGGTTGGCGTCACAAGCCTTTTCGGGTCGTGCGCTTGCAGAGCCGAGCGGATCGCGGTCTTCCCGACACCGGGCTCCCCGGCCACCAGACACAGTCCGCCCTGCTGGCAGTGGGCGCGCAACACCTCGAGTATCTCCTGCTGGTGGTTTAGGAGCCGGAGTCCTTCCAACTCGAAGGGGTTTCTCGCGATCCCAAAATACGAGCGGATCATGGCACACCTCCCTCTGCCGGGGCCCGGTCGTTTAGGACGGGATTTAGGGGCCGGGCCTCTCCCATCCGATCACTCCCAAGATAGGCGACAAGCGGGGCCGCCGAGTCGCCCGGGTCGAAGCGGACCGTGATCTCCCGGCTGCGCAAGTCGCGCGGCGCCTCGTAGCGGCGGCCCTCGAAGCTAAAGGTGTTGTCGGCCTTCACCGTGCGCTTCGCTTCCGAGTAGAACAGTTCGTCGTTGGCCTGGCCGGGCGAGAGGAACCTGATCCGCGACAAGTCGAGCGCGAAGCGGTCGATCGGCTTCATCCCGAGGGTCGAGTGGACGCTCCCATGGTATTCGTCCTCGACCCACCGGATAAACTGCTCGTTCAAGGCCCTTAGGCTCGAGAGGTCGAGCACCCGGCAGAGGAACTCCTCTCGGACCCGGCGGTAGAACCGCTCCACCTTGCCCTTCGCGGCCGCATCCCGGACGGGAGCGTGGCAGAGCAGGCAGCCGAGCCGGCCGCAAACCACGGCTAGGTCCTTTCCCGCATAGATCGAGCCATTGTCCGTATAGAGCGCGATCGGAACCCCCCTCTTAAAGAGCGCTGCGCGCAGCGCAATCTTGAGAGTCGCGTGGGTCTCCTCGAAGAAGAACTGCCCGTGGCAGCACACCCGCGAGGCGTCGTCCAGAAAGGCGATCAGCCGAACCTGCCGGGGCTCGCCCCGCTCGTCCTTCACGAACGGGCCGACCAGGGTGTCGGCCTGCCACATCTCGTTGGCGTAGCGTTTGGAGAAGGCCAGCCGCTCCTTGCTCTCACTCTGAGTCTCGGGTTTCAAGAGCTCGTAGCGGCGCACCATCCGCCGAAACGTGTTTGGCGCGATCCTCTCGCGCCGGAGGAGCCCCTTCTCAATGCAGACCCGGTAGAGCTGCGAGATCCGGGAGCCCGGCCTTAAGAAGGCCCGGGCCTGGTCGAGCGCCTCCTGCACGGCCTCGGGCTCCATTTTTCTAAACTTGCCTTTGTCGCTCCTTGGCATGGAGGAGCAGGCAGTGATCCCGTGCTTATTGTAGCGGGTTCTCCAGGTCTCGATCGTCCGCCAGGTGAACCGGTGCTCGCGGCCCAGCTCATCCAAAAAGACGCGGTCTGCGACCGCACGGATGCGGTCCCTAATGAAGCGGCCCTCGGCCATGTCTATGGCGGCAAGGACCCGAAGTTTCAGGTATTCGGTGACGTGTTGCATGACGAAGGCGAAGGTGCGGAACCGTCGTAGCCGAGGCAGAGCGCATTATCGTGTGGTCGCTCCTCCTTGGGAAAAGGGGCCGACCGGGACACGATGTCATCCTGGCCAACGGCGCTGCTCCATGAGTTGGAAGCTTCCCACGGGATCCTCCCCACCGAAGGCGGCCACAAGCTGCCGAGCCAACTCGCCCCGAGGCGGACCGCGCCCCCGGGCCAGGACCGCGCGCACGCCAAATTGCCCGCGCTCCCACCTCTTCCACCAGCTGTAGGCCGCCTCCAGCGAAAAGCGGCTTCGCAAACGCTCCCACGCCAACAGGACGCTCGCTCCGCCGAGCTTTGCCAGGGTGAAGCGCCACAATTCCGGGCTGCGCACCGTGGCGCCAGCGATCACAGTCGAGAGCAGCACCGAGAAGCTCCTTCCGCAGCCGCCGCGCCGCCCCCTATCCGAGCACAGGAAACGCCAGCCCCTTACGCTGTCCTTTCCCTCTCCGGTTTCGGAGAGCCCGCGCAGGGCGCCGTGCCGATTGAGATTCCCGTGGCGCCGGCAATGCGGGCATTCCCAGCCCTTTGCGCGCCGGCTGACGTGCTCAAGCTCGGCCAGGTCGCGGACATAGCAGGGAGCGCGCACGGCCCTTTAGCCGCTGCCAAGAGACACCTCCTCTTGCGATCCTTTTCGGGACAAGGGGAGGGAACCCCTAAGCCTGCCTTCTCGCTTAACAGAACACCCGTTGTGCGTCCTCGGGCAAGATTCCGGGCCGAACAACTGTGCCAAATTATCATCGGGCGCCGACTCGATCTTACGATCCTTTGTCAGATCTGATCCGTCCCTTTCCTACGGTGCAAATTCGATAGGAAACACCTACGAGGGGATTTTCTCTTCGTAGGCGGCACTCTGAGCCCCTCCTGGCGTCGCAGCCGGCGCACCTGGCGCTTGCCCACGCTCCAGCCTTCCTGCTTGAGCAGGGCCGCGATCCTGCGGTACCCGTAGCGCGGGTTATCGTCGGCCAGGGTGTGGATGCGTTTGACCAGCTCCTGCTGCCGGCTGGATCGTCTCCCCTCCTTGTACCAATAACCCGACCTCGACAGCCCGAGTATCCGGCATCCTGCCCGCCCGGAGCACACCCCATCCCTCACGGCCGCTTCCACGACCTGCTTCTTGTGCCCCGGGCTCACAATTTTTTTTCGAGCGCGTACTCCAGGACCTTCTTGGCCAACATCGCGTCGGCCAACATCTTCTTCAGCTCAGTGTTCTCCCGTTCCAGCTCCTTCAGCCGCCTGGCCTCGTTGAGATCCATATGGCCGAACTGCTTCCTCCAACGGTGGTACGTCACGTCCGAGATGTTCTTCTCCCGGCAGATGTCCACGATGCTCTTGCCAGCGTCCACGTCCCGTAGGATGCGGACCTTCTCCTCCGTACTATAGCGTTTACCTTTCATGGTCTGGTTCCTTTCTATTGGACCAGACCGACTCTTCAAGCGGCTCGAATCGGCGGAATCACGTCAAGAGCCTATTGCCGTTGATGGCCGTCCTATCCTTCCGAGCATGATCACGTGTAATCAATTACATGTAAATTAGTCAAGTCCGCTATGAGATTGCACTACGATTATTCTGCCGGCGCCTTTAAGCGGAGCTACTCTTTGGGTTAGCTCTTGAGGTCAACCTCCAAGTGCGGCGCGTTAACCAGTTAAGGTGGGCCCAAGTGCACTCGGGCTAGTGCCTAGGCAATGGCTTTAAACCTTGTGAGTGAGCCAATCGAGAACGGTAGCGAACTGGACGAAGGCGAGGAGAGTTAAGGCCAGCTTCTCGTAATGGGTAGCGATCCGGCGATGGCGTTTAATGCGAGCGAAGTAGTTTTCGATCATGTGGTCGATACGCGTAGAGGCAGCGATCGAAGTGATAGGGTCCCCCTTATCGAGAGATTCTTGCTAACAGGAAACCATATTTCGAGAATCAGATGGTCGACCGACGCAGGATCTCGATGTCGCAAATCGCGACATCAGGATTGTGTTAACGGCCGGAGCGGCCTAAAATTAGTCAATTCCGGGCCCTTTGAGATACGACACCCGCCCACTGGCGCCTCGCCGAGGATCGGTCTGCCGTCGTTAGCAGCCGATAATGCAAATTGCGAATACCGATCGCTATGGAAAGACCTTGTCGCGAATGTCTTCGGCAACGGCTTCCTTCATCAGCCTCAATTTTAGTCTAGATTGAAAAAGGGTAATTGCAGCTCTTGCTAGGGCAATTCGTTCTTTTCGGTCCTCTGGACCGAATAGGTAACATTGCGAATACCACTGGGTATAGGTCTCAACCCATTTTTCTACCGGAATGAACTTTGATAATTTCATCAAAGTTTCAGGTCCCTTGCCAGGATGAATCCGGATGCGCGCATTCCCAGCCTTCGCAAAACTTGGAGTAGTGGGGATATCTAGCCATACCTCTGAACTGGTGCACTCTGCCCCCGACTTAGCTAATATCTCTAACGCCATCGCGCGTAGTTTCTCTGGCAATTCAATCATGTCCAATAGACGACGATAGCGAAGCGGCTGTTTCTTGTCATCGTGGAAACCTTCAATCGTCCTCGACGAAATCGAAAGCACGCGCTTGAAGAGCTTCCGTTGGCACAGATTAGAAATTAATCTATGCTGAAAAGTATCTTCAGCATGTAGCGCTGCCTCGGCAAAAAAATCATAGTCTGTGATAGAAAGATAATCTGCCGCACTCTCGAGAGACACACCATCTTTGAAGCCAGGAGCCTTCCTGAATGGGAGCTTATTCTCTCTAAAATGCTCAAAACAACATTTCACCATCGCATCGCAGGCTCTAACTTTCTGATGATGATAGACCGTAGCGAAAAGCGTGGCCCGTGCAAAAAGGAGTTGTTGGATAGGATTGAAACCACCACGGTTGACTATGAGGATGGCGGTCTTGTTGCCAGACAGGTTATCGATTTCGGCGATCTCCATACAATGGAGCAAACGTTCGAAATCTAAAGTAAGTTGAAAACCGGCCGATCGCCCATCGCGCGGGAAATAGTCAAGTTTGTCTGCATCAAATGGACCACTGATTATCTCCGCTTCGAATTGCTTCTTCGGGTTCGTTGCCTTGCCAAGTATTAGTTTCGCGAAGTCGTCTACTTCAACGTAGACATTCTCTTTTCCGAGCGTCTTCCGAATTCGCTCGAAATATTCTCGAAACGGATCCGAAGTGGTAATTAGAAATGATAGTATTTCTCCTGCGCCACTATTTGCAAATTCCGGGTTGCGCTCTTTGAACTCTATCATGTCCGGGCAATTGGCGTATACCTCCTCCGAAGTGTGCGAGAAGGCGGAATGTCCAGTATCGTGCATCAATGCCGCAAGGCGGACTTTCTGGATAGATTTCCTATCCGCAAAGTTTTTGAATTTCTTCCCTAGCGTCTCTGCAATACGACCTGCGAGATGCATAACGCCAAGGGTATGGTCGAAGCGCGTATGCCGGGCCGATGGAAATGTTTGGTATACAAATCCTGTTTGGTGTATTTGCTTTAGACGCTGAAGGAGCGGCGTATCTAGTATTTCCGCCTCCAGGTTACTAATCTCGATAGTTCCCCAAAGAGGATCATGTATAAACTTGCATTTACGGCGCTGTATGCGGCGCCCATTCAGGGAACGACTGACAAACTCCGCGACCCTATCCTTAAGCATCCAAGGCCGCCAGTTGACGATTCCTATGCTCGGAGCTGTCTAGTTGCCGTTGCACGTATTTTGCCAACTGCCGAAGTTTGCTCTTATTTGTGACCTTAGAGCGTAAGGACTCCTCGTAGTCGTCCTTCACTTTTGGAGAAATTGAATACTTCACGAGATAAGGATTCATGCGCCCTAGAAGCATTGTTCCCTGTAGGGTCTGTAATCCTCGCGAAAGAGATTCGCAGCGGGGATCGACGCCATCCTCGTCAAAGTGATAGTTGGAGAAAAAAACATTAAAACGATTTGTCTTTCTCGCTCGATAAAACGCTGCGACGATTTCCGTCGGATCCGAGATCTTGAAGTGACGCCTTGTGAAATGTGCAAAGACCGCCACTGGCAATTCGCTACCGTAAAATTTGGCTTCTTTGGTCATAAGCTGCTGGGGGACCCTATGGGCGATGAGTCTAGATTTGCTTCAGAAACGGATGCAACCATAAATCGGTCGGTAAGACGTCGGGCTTTAGGCCAATCGGTTAACTACGGTCGGTAGAAGAAACGGGCGGCCTGCCCGATTAGGTGGCCTCATCCCGCGCGCGGCAAATGTAGATATGTAATCGGCGCGAATATTCGAGAGCGAATTGAAGAGCTTCTATCTAGAGGTGCATTTATCGGACCTACGGCTATATTAGATTAATCGACGGCGGGAAATAGAAAAAACAAATGCGAGAAAATTGGTGGAAACGTAAATATACGTATATAGATACGTGAAAATCTGTATTCTATTCGGGCCATTTTGATAGTGCTTTAGGGCGGAGGGTTGAAGGCTTAGATCATATAAGATCTTCGCTAGTAATACTTAGTTAAGTTCAGGAGGTATTATCGGGATTTCGATTTAAAGGGTTGATTTAGGGCTTTTGGGGAGTTTCCGCAGTTCAGCCACCAGGGTTGATAGCTCGACCCCGAGCCACCGACCGGTTGGCTCCAGCTCCCTCGGTATCATGCCGACAACCCGGCTCATACTGAACCCACTTCCTCCGCTGCCGACGTAAGCGCCGCGTTCGTAGGCGGGTCGCTCGGTCTTGTGGCAACTGTGCATCAGGAGCAGCTTCGCCTCCCATTCGTCGTAGGCCGCTTCGGCGTCCTCGACGGAATGCGACTGCCAGATTGCCCGGAACCGTTCCTTTGCCTCATACCCGGCCTTGAGGAGCGGGAACCGGGACAGCATCTCCTCCAGGAGCAGCGCCCGGCCAGCGTCGAGCTTGTCCGGGTTGGTGAGCATCATCCATCGGTCATCCTTGAGTTGCA
>Ga0302155_10001673_pt1 | contig 15924 bp, 13 predicted proteins | sample I_Bog_N3_1_FD_193508 | JGI IMG/M metagenome (GOLD analysis project Ga0302155, IMG submission 193508) | Peat permafrost microbial communities from Stordalen Mire near Abisko, Sweden - I_Bog_N3_1 | ecosystem: Environmental > Terrestrial > Soil > Wetlands > Peat | place: Sweden: Abisko, Stordalen...
CCTGGCCGCGCCGCTGGCGGAAGGGGACAGCCACTATATCAACAGCGCGGCGGCCATCGGCACCTGCATCTTCGTCCATGACGAACTGAAGGATTTGGACAGACAGCTGGGGCTGAAAGATTCCTTCGGCACTAGAGACATTTTTACGATCGGCGTTATGGCGCTGGAAACGGCCACGATTTCCTCCTGGGTGCCCTGTCGAAAGGCGGATATCGGATGGGAACTTGGATTAAGTGAAGCGGAATTTTTAATCACGTCATCCATTTTTAATGTGAAGTTTTGACCGCACTCAATCTTATTATGCGTCTCATCTGTCGCCGAGACGCCAGATTGGGTACACCCATGTCTCGAACCCCGCCTTGTATCCAATGTTATCCATTGGGTATAGGCAAACCGCATCCATCATCATGTCGATGATGGACAGCCATGGGTCCGGCGCAGGGGTCAACGCCTAGACGGCGCGTTGGTATAACTAAGAGACCAATCATTTCTAATTTCTTTCCGCCCACCCGTTTTCACGATATAAAATAATCTTTGTAACCGCGACTTCTGCCGGGTTTTCGATTTTTTTCGAGGTGGCTCATGGCCAAGAACCAACAACTCGAGGCTTGTTTCATACTCATGAATCAAAACCGCTATGCCATGGCGGAAAGAGAGCTCGGGCGGATTTTGGGCGAGGACCCCGAAAACAATACGGCGCACGAATATATGGCCTGGTGCATGGCTGACCAGGGGCGGTTGAGTGAAGCGCTGGACCGGGCGAACAACGCCATCCGCGTTGCCCCGGATGATGCTCAGCCCTATTTCGTCAAGGCCACCTGTTACACCAAAAACCGCGAATATAAAAAATCACTCACATGGTTCCGCCAGGCGCTTCGGTTAAACCCTTATGTTCATTTTTACTATTCCAGTTTTGCGGGCGCTTTTCATTCGTTGGAACGCTATCCCGAGGCCCTGCGGACGGCGAAGAAAGGGCTTAGGCAGAATCCTCAGTCTGTTGAATGCCACAACGCCCGCACCAAAGCCCTGAAGAACATGGGGGAAGACGATGAAGCCCTGGCCAGCGCGGAAAAAACACTGTCCCTGGACCCGGTCAACGCCAAGGCCCTGTACCTGAAGGGGAAATTGCTGATGGGGAAAATGAAATACAAAGAAGCACAGGGTGCGATCTGCGAAAGCCTGAGGATTCAGCCGATTAACGGGAAAGCTGAACGTGATCTGAAAATAATTCGGACGTTTAATGTCGTTCGTTGGCCGTTACTTTTCGGCGGTATTTCTTTTTTTAGTTATTTTTTCACCGACAACGTTGCCAGCGTGTCGGCGGCAATCGCTTTTGGGTTTTTCTCGAATTTTTGCGTGATGCTCATGGATGCGGAAGGCCCGAAGCTACGAAAGGCGATGAGGGTGGTTGCGCCGTTTTTGATAACGCTGGGGGCTTTGTCCGTCACTTTCTTTTCCCAGGCCCATCCCTGGTATCACGACTGGGCGGCATGGTTATTCGGGATTCTGTTTTGCGTCATTTGCGGTAATTCGGATGGGGAATTTTTAAACGAAGAGCGGGGGTTTGACCTGAAGAGTTGGGCCGAGATGGTGGGCCCCGCTATTATTATACTCAGCCTGTTTTTCTTGAACCCGGCGGGAGTGATGCTTGGCCTCAACGCGACCATACTGATAGGCGCGATTAAAGAATTAAGTAAAACTAGGCCCGGTTGGTGGTTTAGATTGAAGCGGGTATTTCGGATTCTGACCTTTCCTTTGATTCTTGTAATTGCTGCTGCAATTTTCTCGGAATGGCAGGCATGCCCCGCTTGGTACGGAAATGGGCAAATCTGGTTCGATGAGTTTATTTATTTTTGCGCTGTCGTATGGCTTGGCGGAGGAGTAGGGGACGAAGAACCTTCGAAAGAGGAAAAAGAGAGTCAAGCCGTCAGCACTAAACCGTTATTGGAGGGGAACCATGAGTGAAGATCAAATCCAGGCTTTTCGGGAGGCTTTAAAACTTTCGCCGCAAAACCCGCGTTTGCGGCAGATGCTGGGCGAGGCCCTGCTGGCTTCGGGCTTTGGCGAGGATGCGGAAAAAGAATACCGGGAAGCGCTGGGCCTGTGGCCCGAGGATGACAGCTTTAAAGAAGGCCTCTGCCGGGCTTTTTACCAGCAGGGAAAAAATGATTTGGCCCTGGCCCTGATGGAAGAAATGATCAAGTCGCCGACCTTGCGCCCCGCTTGGCTGGTGATTTATGCCCGCCTGCTTTTGAAAACGGGTGATGTGGCCGCCGCCAAGACTCAATATGTGGAAGCGATCAAAAAGGACAAAGGCCTCGCCGATGAGGAGTTCGCGAAAGAACTTCAGGTCATTCTGCCCAGCCACAAGGGAAAACTGAAACTGCCGCCTAACGCGTTAAAAGAAGCGGTCGGCGGAATAGAAAAGGGCGGTGAGCTGCGCGATCAGACGGATTTGGAACGGCCCGCGGTTTCTTTTAAAGATGTCGGCGGCATGGCGTCCCTGAAAGAAGAAATCAGCATGAAGATTATTTACCCCCTCACCCACCCGGAGGTCTTTAAAGCCTACGGCCAGAGCACGGGCGGAGGGATTTTGATGTACGGGCCTCCCGGGTGCGGCAAAACTTTTTTGGCCCGGGCCACGGCGGGGGAGATCAACGCCAAATTTCTTTCCATCGGCATCCATGAGGTGCTGGATATGTGGATGGGGCAAAGTGAAAAAAATCTTCACCAGATTTTTGAGCTGGCCCGCAAAAACCGGCCCTGCGTGCTTTTTTTCGACGAGGTGGACGCCCTAGGTGCCAAGCGGTCGGAGGCCAAACTGTCGGGCGGCTGGCGGCTGACCATCAACCAGTTTTTGCAGGAGATGGACGGGACCGAATACTCAAACGAGGGAGTTTTGATTATCGCGGCCACCAACGCCCCCTGGGATGTGGACCCGGCTTTCCGCCGGCCCGGACGCTTTGACCGGGTGCTGTTTGTGGCCCCGCCTGATAAAACGGGACGGGCCTCCATTCTGCGGCTGATGTGCCAGGGAAAACCCATTACCGATATTGATTTTGAAAAGGTCGCGGCGGTGACGGAGCGGTTTTCGGGCGCGGATTTGAAAGCGCTGGTGGACCGGGCGGTGGAAGTGAAGTTGAGGGAGGCCATGAAAGCGGGTCAGGTGAAACCCCTGACCACCCAGGATCTTTTGACGGCGGCGGGCTTGGCGAGGCCCACCACGCCCGAATGGTTCGAGACGGGAAAAAACTACGCCCGCTACGCCAACCAGGACGGGACCTATGACGAGATCATGAAATATTTGAAGTCAAAATGATCAAAATAAAACCGAAACAATATCCCGATATTCTGAAACGGCTTGAGGCCGGGGAAACTTACCAAACGCTGGCCGATGAATATGGCGTGACCCGCGAGGGGATAAGGATGGTGACGGTTCGTCTCGGAAAATCCTCTGGTTGGAAGCGGCAACAAGCGGAAGAACAGGTTCAGGAGCGGCGTCAAGAAATGAAGCGCCTGGTTTTAAAGCGATTGTCTGAATTGCCCGATATTAAAAAAGTTTTGAAGGAATTTGGCCTGGATGATCAATATTTTAGACGAATGGGCATTCGGTTAAGCGAAAGTTCGGAATTTTTAAAAGCAAAAAAGGCTTTAGATAACTGCGGTCATTGCGGGGTTTCTTTAAAAGGTTATCGATACGTTACCTCGAAATTATGCCGGGAATGCGGAAAGATTAAGAACCGAAATACAGTGAGGGCGTTCACCGCAAAGAAGCGCGAGACTGACCCTGAATATGGGAAGAAGAAACTGGCGTATCAACGGGAATATTGGGCGCGAAAAAAGGCCCGGGCTGAAAAAATCACAACAAGTCCCATTCTTCCCATAAACAGGTCAGCCTACTCCTCTCGGGATAATCTATAATTACTCTGCTTTTCAACTTGCCCAGGGGGTCGCTATGCGTTTGAATTCTCTCGTGTCTTCAGGACTTGTTTTGGCTCTTCTTTTGACGGGATGCGCCAAGAGCGGCGGGCACAAGATCAAGATCGGCTTTTCCCTGGATACCCTCAAGGAAGAACGCTGGCAGCATGACAGGGATTTGTTTGTGGCCCACGCCACCGAATTGGGGGCGGAGGTGCTGGTTCAGGCGGCTAATAACGACGAGACACTTCAAAATTCCCAGGCCGAAAATCTTTTAACCGAAGGTGTGGATGTTTTAGTGGTGGTTCCCCATAACGGCAAGACCGCGGCCACCATTGTGGACGCGGCTCACAAAGCGGGCGTGCCGGTGATCGCTTATGACCGGCTGATCAACGACAGTGATCTGGACCTGTATATTTCTTTCGACAACGTGAAAGTCGGGGAGATGCAGGCGGATTATTTAGTGAAGCATCAGCCCAAGGGCAGCTATGTGCTGATCGGCGGCGCGCCGACAGACCATAACGCGGTGATGTTCCGCCAGGGACAAATGAATGTTCTGAAGCCCCTGGTAGATAAAGGCGATATCAAAATTGTGGCGGACCAATGGGCGAATGACTGGCTGCCGGTCGAGGCTTTGAAGATTACTGAAAACGCGCTGACTAAAAACAACAATCAGGTCGACGCGGTGGTGGTATCCAACGACGGGATGGCCGGGGGAGTAGTGCAGGCTTTGAACGAACAAAATCTGGCGGGGAAAGTTTGGGTGTCGGGTCAGGACGCGGACCTGGCGGCCTGCCAGCGGATTGTGGCGGGAACGCAAAGCATGACCGTTTATAAGCCCATTAAAAAATTGGCCGAAAAGGCCGTTGAGCTGGCCATCGCTTTGGCCCAAAAACAACCGGTGACGGACAAAACTACCATGGTCAATAACGGCAAGAAAGATGTGCCCTCGGTTCTTTTGGAGCCGATCGAAGTGGATAAGGACAATCTGGACACCACTGTGATCGCCGACGGGTTTCAGAAAAAAGAAGACGTTTATAAAAGATGATTTTAAATTCTCAATTTTGAATTTTAAATTAAGAGTCGAAAATTTTTTAAAGAATTTAACTCTGTGAACTCCGTGTACCCTGTGGTGAAAATGCCTCTCCTTGAACTTAAAAACATCACGAAAGATTTTCCCGGAGTCAGGGCGCTGGACGGTGTTTCCTTTGATCTTCAAAAGGGCGAAGTGCACGCCCTTTGCGGAGAAAACGGCGCGGGCAAAAGCACCCTCATCAAGATCCTCTGCGGCTATTACCCCTGGGGCAGTTTCGGCGGGGAAATCCTTCTCGAAAATCAGTCCGTTCAATTTAAAAGTCTTAAAGACTCGGAGAGAAAGGGAATCGCTCTGATCGCTCAGGAACTGGCCCTGGTGCCCGAAATGAGCGTGGCGGAAAATATGCTTTTGGGCCGCTGGCCATTAAAAAGCGGCCTCATCCAATGGGGCCAGGTTCAGGAAGAAGCCCGGGAGGCTCTGCGAAAAGTGGGGCTGGAAGTACCTTTGGAAACCCCTGTTCGGGAACTGGGGGTGGGCCAGCAGCAGATGGTCGAAATCGCCAAAGCTCTTTCCAAGAAAGCCGAAATTTTGGTTCTGGATGAGCCTACCGCCGCTTTGACCGAGGGGGATGTGCAAAGGCTCTTTGGGCTGCTGCGCCAGTTGAAAGCCCAGGGTGTTTCGGCGGTTTACATCAGCCACCGATTGGAAGAGGTGGAACAACTGGCGGATCGGGTGACGGTTCTACGAGACGGAAAATCCATTCTCACCGCGCCCATGGCCCAACTGACCCGCGACAAGATCATTTCCCATATGGTGGGCCGCGAGGTGAAGAATCTTTATCCCCGGCCAACAGCGGCCATCGGCGAGACGCTTTTGACGGTTAAAAACTTTAGTGTGGAAGATCCGGCCAATCCAGGCCGTACTGTGGTCAACGATGTTTCTTTTGAAGTGAAGCAGGGTGAAATTTTAGGGATCGCCGGTCTGATGGGTTCGGGCCGGACGGCTCTTTTGAGTTCGGTCTTTGGCGCGGCACGGGGAAGTGTTAAGGGTTCATTGGAAGTGAAGGGGAAAACCCAGCCTCTCTTTTCGTCGCCCGAAAAAGCCATCGAGGCGGGTGTGGCACTCGTGAGTGAAGACCGCAAACGGTACGGTTTGGTTTTGGAAAGTAGTGTGGAAGAAAATTTGGTGATGGCTTCCCTGAAACGGCTGGTGAAAAGAGGTTTCTTGGACCATCCGGCTATCCAACGCGAATGTGAAACCCAGGTTCAGGCCATGCGTATAAAAACATCCAACCTAATGGTGTGGGTCAACAAACTTTCGGGCGGCAACCAGCAAAAAGTGGTTTTGGGTAAATGGCTCATGACCAAACCAAAAGTTTTGTTTCTGGATGAGCCTACCCGCGGCATTGATGTGGGAGCGAAATCTGAAATTTATGAATTGATGGGACAACTGGCGGCCCAGGGGCTGGGCATTGTTTTGGTTTCTTCGGACCTGCCAGAAATTCTGGGACTGAGCCACAGGGTTTTGGTTTTGAATCAGGGGCGGATGACAGCTCAACTGGAAGCGTCCGAAGCGACACCGGAAAAAGTACTGGCGGCCGCAACAATGAAAGGAAATTATGAATTTTGAATGTTGAATTTTAAATTTCGGTTATTTTCAATCCGGAAGACGGATTGAAAAATTTCCATAATTCAAAATTAAGAATTCAGAATTAATAATTGAGGAGAACCGTGATGGAAACATCTAAAAGTAAAATGGAGGTTCCCTGGCGCGCCTTGACCATGGTGGGAGCGCTGCTTCTCATTTGGGTTATTTTTTCTTTTACGACCGAAGGTACTTTTCTGAGTCCCCGAAATCTTTCCCTTCTTTTGCGTCAAATGTCGGTGACGTCCATTCTGGCGGTGGGAATGGTGCTGGTGATTGTGGCGGGTCAAATTGATCTTTCGGTGGGGGCGATGAGCGGATTTCTGGGAGCCATTTCGGCCCTTCTTTTCGTGAATCACGGCTGGCCGCTCTGGGCGGCTTTTGCCGTTACGATTCTTTGCGGGGCCCTTTTGGGCCATGTTCAGGGCCATTTAGTGACCTGGTTTAATATTCCGTCTTTTATTGTCACGCTGGGGGGAATGCTGGTTTATCAGGGTTGTCTGCTGGGTTTTACGGGAGGCGTGTCGATCAGCCCCACACCCGATTATCTTTTCGTGGGACAGGCTTTCATTCCCCCCCTGTTGGGATGGGGGCTGGCCGCTCTGCTTTCGCTCAGCTTTCTTTACCAGATGAAAAAGACCACGGGAAACCGCTGGAAGTGGATCGTCCTGATTGTTTTAGTTTGTGGAATCACCGCTATGTTGAACGCTTACGAGGGAATACCTTTTCCGGTTTTGATTATGCTGGTACTGGCGCTGGTTTTTTCCGTCATCGCCAATCAAACGCCCTTTGGACGGCACCTTTACGCCATTGGGGGCAACAAGGAAGCCGCTTTTTATTCCGGCATTAACATTCAGCGCCACCTGGTTTTGGTTTTTACCCTGATGGGTTCCCTTTGCGGGGTGGTGGGGATTGTGCTGACCGCCAGGGTAGGGGCGGCCACTTCGGACGCGGGCCACATGATGGAACTGGACGCCATCGCGGCGGCGGTGATCGGCGGCACGTCGTTGATGGGCGGGCGGGGAACGGTGTGGGGCGCGCTATTGGGAGCCCTCATCATGGCGTCGCTGGATAACGGCATGAGTCTGATGAATACCGAGGCTTTCTGGCAGCCCATTATTAAGGGCGGCATTCTGATTGTGGCGGTGGCGCTGGATATGATGGGACGAAAAGGGAAAAACTAGGGTTATTGATTTGTGGTTCGAGTCAAATACGGGGAGGCAAATATGAAAAAGTTAAGAATTTTTCTATATTCGATGATCTATGTCGGCGTATTTACGCTTCCCCCTATGGTTTTTTCTAATAATCAAAGTTCAGTAACGTTTAATTCGACTTCCAACTCAACAACGACTTCGCCAAGTTTTGTTAAACAGTGGGTCGCAGACGGTTGTGGGATCGCAATAGATTCTGTTGGTAATGTATATGTCGCTAATAGTAATGGTCAGGTTCAAAAGTTCACTAAAGATGGGGTCCTCATACCTAGTTGGACGTTGGTTCATTATCCCAAAACAACAAGTCAAATCTTTCCCAATGCTGTGGCTGTAGATTCGGTTGGTAATGTGTATGTAGTGGAACGACAAAGTATGTTTATAGATAAGTTCAGCAAATCAGGAATATTTTTATGTCGGTGGGGAGGATGCGGAACGGGAAATGGGAAATTTATGGAAGCTTCTGGAATTGCGATAGATTCGATAGGCAACGTATATGTGACGGATAAACAATCGAATTTTGTTCAAAAGTTTACTGATACAGGAACATTTGTAAGTAAGTGGGGAGGTTTTGGAATTGTTGCCTTAAATGATGCGGGAAGTGGAAAAGGTAAATTTCAATATCCTGATGGTGTTGCGGTAGATTCGGATGGCAATATATATGTTGCGGATGAGTTGAATGGGCTTATTCAAAAATTTGATAGTAAAGGTGATTTTTTGATGAATTGGAAAGCAAGCGAAATTTGGGATGGTACTAACCCACCAATGGATTCAGAATCGGGTTATACCAAAGGTGATGTTTTAGGCCCCAGTGGTGTAGCGGTGGATTCGTCTAATAACGTGTATGTGTGCATAAGCGAAGAATACGTCGGCAATAAACGCATTGAAAAGTTTACAAGTGATGGTTCTTTAATAACCCAGTGGGGCGGAACTGGAAATGGTAATGGTAAATTTAGTTCTTTGAAAGGGATTGCTGTCGATTCAACGGGGAACATTTACGTAGCAGATCGTGGAAACAAACTTATCCAAAAGTTCCAATGAAGATATATAACATAATTGTGTAGATTTTCTATCGAATTACCTCGAATTTGATGGTTTGTAAATCGTAAGGAAAAAGTTAAGCCTTCAACACCTTTTCAATGTCCGCTTCCAGGCTTTCGGGTTTGTCCGCGGAGCCGTAGCGTTTTACGGGCTCACCGGTTTTGTCGATCAGAAACTTCGTAAAATTCCACTTAATCGCTTCGGTTCCTAAAATGCCCGGCTTTTCCGTCGTGAGATATTTGTAAAGAGGATCGGCATTCGGGCCGTTGACATCCACTTTGGAAAACAGGGGGAAGTCGACGCCATAGGTGAGACTGCAGAAGCTTTGGATATCCGCTTCGTTTCCGGGTTCCTGACCACCGAATTGATTACAGGGAAAACCCAAAATCTCAAAACCCTGATCTTTATATTTCTTGTACAGTTTTTCCAAGCCCTCGTACTGAGGCGTAAAGCCGCATTTGCTGGCGACGTTCACAATCAAAAGCGCTTTGCCTTGATAGTCTTGAAGGGAAATTTCTTTTCCGTCGATGGTTTTTTCTTTGAAGGGATAAACGCTCATAAAAGCTCCTTGTGCCTGGATGGTTTGAGAGGCTTAGTTTACTCCAGCCTATGGGAAGAAATGATAGGGGAAGGCTGATTTTTTGAGGCTATTCGAAAAGTTTGACCAAAAACATGAGGCCCACGCCCAGAGCCATGGAAAAGAGTTGAATGAGAATCGCCGAACGTTTTAATTCTTTATGCAGCTCAGGAATCAGGTCTGAACCGGCAATATAAATGAAACCTCCCGCTGTGATAGGCAGGACGATTTGGGTGACTGTCTGGGGATCAGAAGAGATAGCCAGGGCGAAAACGGCTCCGGCGACGGCTAAAAGGGCGGATAGGAAATTATAAAAAAGCGCTCGGATGGGTTTGAAACCGGAGTTGACCAGGACGCTAAAGTCTCCCAGTTCATGGGGAATTTCATGCAAAACGACCGCCAGGGTGGTCGCTAAACCAATGGAAGAGCCTGCCAGATAGGAAGCGCCAATCAAAAGACCGTCGATAAAGTTGTGAAGGCCGCTGGCGATAAGACTTAAGTAACCGTAGGGATGAACCTCTTCCGAGGCGTGTTCATGGTGATGGTAGTAATGCATGCTTTTTTCCAAAATGAGAAAAAGAAAAAGACCGGCTAAAACCAGTAAAGAGACCGATGTGGTGTTTTTTGATCTCTCAAAAGATTCGGGAATAAGGTGGAGAAAAGCATCGCCCAAAAGACCGCCGACCGCCAGACTGATGAGGGGTTGCAGGACTTTTTTGAGGGTTTTGGGTTTGAGCCAAAGCACAATGATAGCCAGCAGGGAAAGCAGACTGACGAAAATGACGCTGGCGAGAGTTTGGAACCAAGGCATTTTTTAAACCTTTTTGACTGATTCGGTCGTCTGAATTAAGACGGAAACGAAGTTTCCCATAAAGTAGCGCCGATTTAAACAACAATGTTTTGATCGGCATTATCATAGTTAGAAATCAAAATGAGCTTTGGAGGAAGAATGAAAAACCGTTTGGCAATGGGGTGTTTGTTGCTGTTTTTATCAGGTGGGTTGTTATGGGTTTATGCTGACGATGTCACCAAGCCTTATCACATTCTCCAAACGGTTAAACTTCCCGATGAAGGCGGCTGGGATTATTTGAAAGTCGACTCGGACGCGAGGCGTCTTTATATCACCCACGAGACTGAGGTTTTGGTACTGGACGCGGATACGGATAAAATCATCGGAAAAGTCGAGGGAATTCAGGGGGCCCATGGAGTGGCTTTGGCGCGCAAACTGGGTAAGGGATTTATTTCATGCGGCAAATCCGGCACGGTGGTTGTTTTTGATTTGAAAACCCTTAAGAAGATTTCGGAAATCACCGCGCAAAAAGACGCGGACGCGATTGTTTACGACACGGCGACGACTCAGGTTTTTACCTTTAACGGGGATAGTGAAAATTCAACCGTCATTGATGCCGTCACAGACCAAGTGGTTAAAACTTTGGATTTGGGAGGGAAACCCGAATTCGCGGCGGTGGACGGCAAAGGACATTTATTTAATAACCTTGAAGATAAAAGTCTGGTTCTCGACATAGACACCCAAAAACTTGAAATCGAACACCGCTGGCCTATTGCGCCGGGCGAAACCCCATCCGGAATGGCAATGGATGCTGGAAATAACAGACTCTTTATCGGATGCCGCAACAAGCTGGCGGTTATCATGGACGCGAAAAGCGGAAAAGTGATTCAAACCCTGCCGATTGGGGACCATATTGACGCCACCTATTTTGACCCTTCCAGCGGCACCGTTTTTAATTCCTGCGGCGACGGGACTTTGAGTGTGGTGCAGCAAAATTCAGCCGATAACTATCAGGTAGTTGAAAACGCGAAAACCGAGCCTGGCGCGAGAACCATGGCGTTTGATTCTAAAACCGGCCACGTGTTTTTGGTAACCGCTGAGATGGGACCGGCACCGACCCCGACGCAAGATAATCCCAAGCCCCGCCGGAAGATGATTCCGGGCACTTTTAGACTTTTGGTTTTGGGTCAATAATTTTCCGGATGGATCGGTATATGTTCCGAAAAACCTGGATGGGATTCGTTTTTGTTCTCTTCTTGGCAGCGAATCCCGCCAGACTTTGGGCTGGACCGCCTTTTGAAACGGATGATCCTGAACCGACGGATTATCGGCATTGGGAAATTTATTTCGGTACAACCGGCCAACAGATTTTGGGGCAAAGTTGGACCGGAACCGCACCCTTTTTAGAGCTCAATTATGGCGGTCTGCCCGACACCCAATTCAGTCTGACCGAACAGGCGGCTTTTAGTTCGGTGGGAGGTTCCACTTATTACGGTTACGGAGATACTTTGGCCGGAGTCAAATATCGATTCATTCATGAAGGGGCCGAGATACCCCAGGCGGCTTTTTTTCCTCAGATCAACATACCGACGGGTGACGCGACAAAAGGACTAGGGGCTGGCGTGGCCCAATATCTTCTTCCGATTTGGATTCAAAAAAGCTGGGATCCTTGGACCACCTATGGCGGCGCGGGTTATTGGATCAATCCTGGAACAGGCAATAAAAACTGGTTGTTCTTGGGCTGGGAACTGCAAAGAGATTTTGGCAAAAACCTGACCCTGGGCGGCGAGGTTTTTTACCATGAGGCCAGCACGACCGCTGAAAGTAACGGAGCCGGTTTTAATTTAGGCGGTATGGTTCATTTGGACGAGGTGAATCATATTGTTTTTTCCCTGGGACGGGATTTGATTCAGACAACCTACACATTCACCGGTTACGCCGCATATGAATGGACTTTTCCGAATGAGGCTGAAGAAAAGGCGCAATAAAGTAGAATAGAAAGACGACGCGCCAAAGGAAAAGAATTGGTTATTAAATCCACATCCACACCTCGGGTCCGGCAAGGCTGGAATTGGTTTTTTCTTATCTGGTGTCTTTTAATCTTTTCGGTCTATTTCACGCTTCATTCTCTATTCGATTTTTCCTTTGTTACCGAACTAGTTCAAAATTGGGAGCACGCCAATTTAGCCCAGTTACTGATGAATGGGGTTGAATGGTTGAAAGCGGTGGCGGTTTGGGCTTTGGCCGCCGTTACTTTTTGGAGATGGGGCCGGAAACTGGGAGCGTGGCTGGGAATTGTCACAACTTCTTCGACTTTGAAATTTTGTTTTGAAACGGCACTCGCAATTTTATTTCTGAACAGCCTATGGATGGGATTGGGGCTGAATGGATTATGGTTTAAACCGCTGATCCTTATTTTGGATTTGGTTTTGGCGTTTTGGGCTCTCTGGGATTTAGGGAGAGAAGGCATTCGATGGAGTCCGGTTTTCGCCTTAAAACCGCCTCAAAGTGTATTTTTGGGAATTACTTTTCTGGTTTTAGCTTTTATCAGCCTTAATTTTTTTCAAACCCTGTTGCCCGAAACCTATTTTGATTCTTTGGTTTATCACCTCTCGGTCCTTCAGTTTTGGGATTTTCACCACGGTTTGGCGGATATGCCGGGGAATTTATACGCTCATTTTCCTTTCGGCGCCGAGCTTTATCTTTGGAATGGTTTTCTTTTTGGTGGAAGTCAGGCCGCCAAGCTTTTGAACGTCGAAATATTTATTCTCACGGCGATTTCGGCGGGCGCCTGGGTCGCGGAAGAAGGGAGCTTTTCGGCGGGAGGATTAACGACCGCTTCTATTTTGTTTTTGCCTCTTCTCTCTACTACCACCTGGGCCGGTCAAAACGATGTCTTTGCGGCTTTTTTTCTTTTACTTTTTGTTTATGCCCTGACGAAATGGCCCGGCGGAAAAAATAATCGCTGGTTTATCCTTGCCGGTTTAATGGGAGGCGGGGCCTGGAGCGCCAAGTACACGATGGTTTTGGGTTTGGGTGTGGCTTATGTTTTTTGGTTTTGGATGGGGCCTGGTTTAAAAATAAGAAGTCATTTAAAACAAGGAATAACCATTCTTGTTTTGATTATTTTGTCATTGGCGCCGTGGCTGATTAAGAACTACATTTACGCCGGTAATTTCTTTTATCCCTACCTGTCCCAGCGGCTCGGAGGCCAGACCCTTCCACCTGAAAATTTAATGGCTCTGATGCAGGATCACGAAGCGTCATGGATGATGAACCACTCTTTTTTTGAATGGATCGTTCAGGTTTTCACCCGGGATTTCGATAAAACAGTGGCACCGCTCTTGTTGGCCTTTATTCCCTTCTTCTTTCTGAACGGTTTAGGGAAGGGTGTGACCCGTTATTTATGGGTGACCAGTCTTCTTTATCTCTTTTTAGGTTTTGGCCTATCCCATCAATTGCGGCTGGTGATTCCCGCGATTGTTTTACTTTTTGTCGCCATCGGGTTGGTTTTGAGTAAAGCGGGGCAGGAAAAAATCCGCTGTTGGTCCTGGGTGGTCTTGGCTTTTGGTTTGTTGAGTTTTGTTTCTTTAATTCGGGTCGGCATTTCTTATTACCACTGGGGTGAAATGGCGACGGGGGTTAAAACCCAGAAAGAATATTTGGAAACAACCCCTCAAAGTCAAAGTTATTTCCCTTTGACTGAAGCGGCGCAGGCTTTGACATTGCCGACCGACCGGCTTTTGGTGGCGGGAGATTCGAGAAGTCTTTACCTCCCCCGGGATTGTTATTCAAATAGTGTTTTTGACCGTCAATTGTTAGTGGCTTTGGCCGAGGATGAAAAGGACAGCGACGGAATCCGGCACCGGTTAAAGGAGTTGGGGATTGACGATATCGTTGTTTCGGGTGAAGAGGGACAAAGACTGTCCGCTCAAAATCATTCCTATTATCCCCTAAGCGAAGCGCAGTGGGCCAAACTGGACGATCTTACCCAACGTTGGACGGATATTCGCTTTGCCGCCAATGGACTGGGTCTTTATCACTTGCGGGATAACCCCTTAAGCCGCCCCAATCCGATTCCAGATCTGCTTTTGCGGATGAAAACCCCCAAGCTAAATTAGCCTTTCTCGATTATCATAGGCCCTGATTTTATCTTCCTGGGAGGATCATCCTTGCCCCAGACTCACCGCATTTTAAATTCGCGCCTCATTGAGAAATATCAAAAAGCCGGGGTGACCTTTTTAAACCCCGAGACGGTTGAGATGGGACCGGAAGTGGTGATCGGCAAAAATACCGTTATTGAGGGCAATGTATATCTTTTGGGAAAAACCATCATTGGCGAAGGGTGTCATATAGAATCCGGAAGCCGGCTTCAATCCGCCCGCTTGGGTAAAAAAGTAGTTATTCGTTCTTCCCGCATTACCGAAAGTCAATTAGGCGATGGTTGTGACGCGGGTCCCTTTGCCCATGTGCGAGGCGGAAGCGTTTTGGATAAAAAGGTTCACGTTGGCACGAGCGCTGAACTCAAAAACGCCCATGTCGCGGCTGGAAGTAAAATGGGACATTTTTCTTACGTGGGCGATGCCCAATTGGGCCGGGATGTGAATGTGGGGGCCGGCTGTGTTTTCGCCAATTTCGATGGAAAGAAAAAACACCATTCGAAAATAGGGGATAAAGTTTTTTTGGGCAGCAATTCGACTTTGGTGGCGCCGGTGACGATTGGTAAAGGCGCGGTAGTGGGAGCTGGTTCGGTGGTGACGAAAAATGTGGCGCCGGGAGCGACTGTAGTGGGTGTTCCGGCCAAAGCTTTGATTAAAAAGAAGTAAAAAGCGGTAATAAATTTTTTGAATTTGACGCTTTTTGGGTTTAAACTTTGTGCAGTTTTTACATAAAGATTTAAAAGCGGACCGCACAAGCCAAGTTTACGTTAATGGTTTTTATTTGAAGAAAACACGACTGTATCCCATTGATGTTTTTATGGGACTCCACGCTGACATTTGAAAATTGATCAATAATCGAGGAAGCCATCATGAGCCGAGTTCCCGCACCCAATGGATTGAAAATTTTCAGCGGTACGGCCAATCCAGCCCTCGCTAACTCCATTTGCGAATTCTTGAAGGTGCCGCTGGGCGACATCATGGTCAGCCGCTTTTCCGAAGGCGAAATCCGCATCAAAATTAATGAAGACGTCCGGGGCCGGGATATTTTCATCGTTCAGCCAACCTGCCCGCCGGTGAACGATAATGTGATCGAGCTTTTGATCATGATCGACGCTTTTCGCAGGGCTTCGGCGCGGCGCATTACGGCGGTGCTGCCTTATTACGGCTATGCCCGACAGGACCGTAAAGACCAGCCCCGGGTGCCCATTACGGCCAAGCTCATGGCGAATATCATTACTACCGCCGGAACGGACCGTGTTTTGGCCATGGATCTTCACGCTCAGCAAATTCAGGGCTTCTTCGATATCCCGGTGGATCATCTTTACGCCCTGCCGGTGATTGCCAGCTATATTCGAAAGAAAAAATTGAAAGACTTAATGGTGGTTTCACCCGATGTGGGCGGTATTAAGATGGCGCGGGCTTTTGCCAAGGTGCTGGGAACCGATTTGGCGGTCGTTGATAAGCGCCGCTGGGGCCCCAACGAGGTAGAAGCGATGAACCTCATTGGCGAGGTAAAAGGCCGTTCTGTGCTGATTCCGGATGACATGATT
>Ga0302155_10001679_pt1 | contig 15891 bp, 14 predicted proteins | sample I_Bog_N3_1_FD_193508 | JGI IMG/M metagenome (GOLD analysis project Ga0302155, IMG submission 193508) | Peat permafrost microbial communities from Stordalen Mire near Abisko, Sweden - I_Bog_N3_1 | ecosystem: Environmental > Terrestrial > Soil > Wetlands > Peat | place: Sweden: Abisko, Stordalen...
CTCTGATCGAGGGGGCGCATGACTTTCGGGGGTTCTGTGCCAACTCTGGTTCGCTTCCTGCGGAGACAGTGCGCACGCTCCGTCGGGTAAAGTTGCGCGTCAAAGGGCCTTCGCTCACCATCACGCTCGAAGGTGATGGATTTCTCTATCGGATGGTGAGGATGCTGGTCGGTGCGATGGTGCGTGTCGCACAAGGAAAGGAGAGTCTGGGGGCGTTTCAGAACCGCCTTGCCCAGGGAAAGCCGTGGCCGACCCCGGCGATGGCTCCGGCGGAAGGACTCTATCTCGTCAAAGCGCTCTATGGCAACAAGACGCGTGAATCGAGTGTTTGGAAGCACGAGATAGACTGCCGTAGGTAGCTTGAAAGGCGAAGCAAACACCCTGGAGGGTGTGCGCAAGAGAGCGATGAAATTGCTCCCCGAAGGGTGCCACAGCTTTCCGGGAGGGAAGTGGCATCAAATGAGTGCGAGCGAATCAAAATGCGGCTTTGCTGTACCAATCTCCCGATAGGTACACCTTTACAGGCTACGCTTAAGCGTAGGCTCTTCCGGCCATTCCCATGGTACGGAAGTGTCATTCGAGGCCGGAGGGCCAAGAAGTCCGAAGCGCAGCAGCGCAAGGATGCCTGATCCGGGAGGATCGGCAGACAAAAAGAGGCCATATTCTTCGCCTGATCCCTCGCTTGATTGAAAACCACCCGCTGGTAGCGTGATGTCAGTGATTTTCACACCTCCAGTTTTGAGAAGATTCAGCCTGGGGCTGCTTGCCGGGTGGGCTGTCACGCTAACGCTTCATGCCGAGCTGACGGACACTCAGAAGCGGGCTCTCTATCTGGAAAGTCACGATCCCTCGGATTCCTCTTCGCTCGCTTCGCCCACACCACATCCTAAGCCCAAGCCAAGCCCCAAGAGTACGCCTCATCGCAAAAAGCATCCTTCCACGATCAGCCATCACTCCTCCTCTCAACCGACGCATCCTCACGCCGCCACGACGGAGAACTCTCATTCCTCCAGAGCGGATGCCCATCAGGCCACGTCGGAAAAACGATCATCTGCGACTAAGGCAGATGCGCCTACTGATGAAAAGGCTTCGCACCAGGGCGTTGTTTCGCAAGAAGTAACCCCTTCCGGATCCCAGCCGCAGGCGAGTACACCCTTAGTCACAGAGACCGCCCCGGCTCCCCTTCCAAATACGTCCCTCCCTCAAGGAGCGAATCCCTCGGCGCCGATCACCATTGAGAAATCGGGCGTTGAGCAGTCACAGGGGATCGAACCTGCTCCGACTACCTCCTCCGGCGGCTTCTTCGGCTGGCTCTTTGGCGGAGGTGGCACTCACCGCACTTATAATTACCTGAGTGCGTCGACCCGTGCCGCGATTGATCATGCGCCGGTGCGGCGTGGCCGTTGGAAATACATCATCGTGCACAACAGTGGCACACGGGAAGGAAATGCCCGGATTTTTGACATCTACCACCGACGCGTACGGCACATGGTGAACGGTCTTGCCTATCATTTTGTCATCGGCGACGGGCATGGTTCCGGCGATGGCGAGATTGAGATCGGGCATCGCTGGACCGCCCAGCTCAACGGGGGCCATGTTGCCAGCGACTACCTCAATGACATTTCGCTCGGCATTTGCCTGGTGGGGGATTTCAACCGTGATCTTCCGACCAAGGCTCAGATAGGAGCTCTGGAGGAACTCATCTCTTATCTTCGCGACCGCGTCGGCAAGTCAGAGGGGAGAAAGGCGATCATCTACGCCCACAAGGAGATCAATCCCCGCCCCACCGATTGTCCCGGAGATCGCTTTCCTTATAGCTGGCTCCATGCCACGTTCCGGTAGGGAAGCGCGTTCATAAACTTTCCCGGAAATCTATGAAAACCTTCCTCATCCTGCTTGTTGCGATCATCGCCGAAGTGGTGGCGACCTCCGCGCTCAAAGCCTCCGAGGGATTCACGCGCCTCATCCCCTCGGTGATCGTGGTGATCGGTTATGGCGTCGCTTTCACTTGCCTCTCCCTGACGCTCAAGACAATCCCGATCGGCATCGCCTATGCCATCTGGTCGGGGATCGGCACGGCGCTCGTGACGCTGGTGGCTTGGCTTTACTACAGGCAGCATCTTGATCTGCCGGCTATCGTCGGCATCTCCCTGATCTTGACGGGAACCGTGATCATGAATGTTTTTTCCAAGGTGTCCGCCCATTAGGGAACCGCTGATTTAACCTCATGATTGTCGGCATCACGGGTGGAACGGGATTCATCGGAGGAGCTGTTACCCGCGAACTTGAAACACAAGGTGACAGGATTGTGCTTTTCAGCCGGAGTGACAGGCCGGGATGCAGGAAATTTTCGGAGGCATCACCGCTTGATGTCTCAGGATGCGGGGGCCTCGTCCACCTTGCCGGCGAATCCATCCTGGGGGTTTGGACGCGGGAAAAACGGCGGCGGATTCTGGAAAGCCGTGTGGAGGGAACCCGTCGTCTGGTCGAGGGAATTGCCGCTATCCCGGAGACGCTTCGTCCCCGCGTGCTGGTCAGCGCCTCGGCAATCGGATTCTACGGAGAGACCGGGGATCGTGTTGTGGACGAAGACTCGCCGGCGGGCTCCGGTTTCCTTTCGGAAGTGACCCAGGCCTGGGAAGCAGAGGCCATGAAGGCCACCTTGTTAGGTGTGAGGGTCGTGTGCCTGCGAATAGGTTTTGTACTTGGGCGAGGAGGGGCGATGAAGCTGGTTGCGCCGATTTTTCGTGCGGGTCTCGGAGGAAGATTGGGATCAGGCAGGCAATGGATGTCCTGCATCGGCGTCGATGACCTGGCGCTCATGGTCGCCGAGTCGCTGCGAAACGAATCAATTTCGGGAGCCTTGAACGCCGTGATGCCGTCGCCGGTGACCAATGCTGAGTTCACCCGGGCTGTCGCCCACGGGGTGCGTCGCCCGGCCATTTTCCCGGTCCCCGCCTGGGTCCTTCGCCTCACGCTTGGGGATCTTTCCCACCTGCTGCTCGACAGTCAGCGCGTGATTCCAAAACGCCTGGAGGAGCACGGTTTTCGGTATCGTTACCCCACTCTGGAAGCCGCCGTGGATCACAGCGTATAATGTCCTCATATTCATAATGATAACTCATCTTTTCTTGCGTTATTCTTGAAGTGATGTATGGTGTAAGCTTGTGCCAACAAAAACCGCCTCCATTAAAACAAAGATCATTCTCCAGCTGCTCGTCTGGATTCCTCTCTTTGCCACAGTCTATGCCATCGCCACCCTATGGGGACGGATGATAACACTCACAGATCTGGTGCTGTTACTCGTCGGCTACACCCTGTGCGCTTTGGGAATCACGGTCGGCTATCACCGCATGCTAACCCACAAGGGGTTTGAGGCGCCCGATTGGATCCGTGCAATTTTCCTGATCCTTGGGTCAATGGCACTTCAAGGCCCCGCCCTTAACTGGGCGGCCACCCACATCCAGCACCATGCGAACTCGGATGATGATGATGATCCGCACAGTCCGCTGAAGAGCTTCTTCCATGCTCATGTGGGCTGGATTCTGAATGACTTCCGTCCTGATTTGCAGCGCTATGCCGGCCCCCTGTTGAAGGACAAGCTGGTGGTTTTCATCAGCAATACTTTTTTTCTTTGGTTCGCACTCAGCCTGCTGATCCCGTTCCTGATCGGTGGTTGGGTTCAGAACACCGCCGGTCATTTTAACTGGTCGGCTGCGGGTTATGCGCTGCTTTGGGGCGGCGCGGTCAGATTGTTTCTGAACCACCACGTGACTTGGGCCGTGAATTCCGTCTGCCACACCTATGGTGGCCGTGAGTTCATCACGACCGACGCCAGCCGCAATAATTTGCTGATTGGACTGCTCGCCATGGGTGAGGGATGGCACAACAACCACCACGCTTTTCCCCGTTCCGCCAATCACGGAATGCACTGGTGGCAGATCGACCCCTCCGCCTATGTGATCGGCACGCTCGAAAAGTTGGGCCTCATTAAAAATGTTGTCCGGATTGCCCCGGAACGTCTTGCCATCCGCCGCATCAAGGCCGATATCTCCGAAGAGCGGGACGTTCTTCCCGGCCTTGTCCTTCCAGGCGTGGTGATGGAGCACGGTACCGCCATGGCAGCAGCGGCCTCCACGATGGCCGAGGTTGTCTCCAAGGCTGCGGCTCATCAGCCTCCACTTTAGTTGACCAGGAGGCCGTAGCCTCATTGATCTGATCATGCAGAGACCACGAACACCCCTTCGTGGTCTTTCTCATTTTTGGGCGATTTACGGGATCATGTTCCGCAACTCCCTCATTAGGGAGATGAGTTTCAAGCTCAACTTCCTCCTCTGGATGTTGGTCGAGGTGCTCTGGTTTGCGGGTCAGATCGTCTTTATCCAGGTAGTCTTCTCCTATGTCGGGAATATCGGTGACTGGACGAAGTGGGAAGTGGTGCTCCTGATCGGCACCCATCAGCTGATCGGTCAGCTCTTTCAGGCCTTCTTCTACATGAATCTTGCGAATCTGCCCGAGCTCGTGCGCACGGGGCGCATGGATTTCATGCTGCTCCTGCCCGTTGACACACAGTTCATGGTGTCGCTGAAGCAGTTCGGAATGGACAACGTCGTCAATGCGCTGGTCGGCGTCGGTTTCGTCAGTTTTGCCCTTTGGAAACTCGCCATCGTGCCGACGGTGATGCAGTTCCTGCTCTATGTGGCTGCGGTCTGCTGCGGTGTCCTGATCCATTATTGCATCATGCTTGTTTTCTCCGCCGCAAGCTTCTGGCTGACCCGTTCGCAGGGATTGATCCACGGTTATTACAGCCTCTTTAATATCGGCCGCTACCCCGACACTGTCTATCGAGGTCTGTTCAAGTTGGTATTCAGCTGGTTAATACCGGTGATCATTGTCGCCAACATACCATCCCGGATCCTGATCCACGCCGCCGACAATCCCTGGCCGGCGCTTTTTCAACTTACCGCAGCGACCCTCTTCATGGTCTTTGCGACAAGACTTCTCTGGAACGCCGCCCTGAGACAGTATTCCAGCGCGAGTTCGTAGACGGAAAATTTGCTGAACAATCCATGAACACTGTTTCTGCCCACCACGCATTGGCCAATCATCGCGCGCTTGTCATCGGATGGCTTGGGCTCTTACTTGCGCTGGTGGTTTATTGCACGGGACTTGGGAGTGATCATCTGGCGACCAATGGGGATGAGTTGCTCTACGCGCAGATCTCCCGACTGACGGCGGAAAGCGGTCAACTGTTGCCGCTTCAGTCACTCGATGAAAAAGCCCGCAATACCAAGCCGCCGCTTCTTTTCTGGCAGGGCATCATTTCCACGGACTGGGGTACGCATTGGTCACTCGCGCGGTTGCGCGCACCGAATGTGCTCTACACACTTCTGACGGCAGGACTGCTCGTTGCTGTGGGATGGAAACGTTCCGGGTCAGCCTCACTTGGGCTGACGGCAGCGTTACTCTTTCTCTGCTTCTTCAGCACCTATCGTTACGGACGGGTCTTTCTGACCAGCGCGCCGGAGACATTCTGGCTTTTCCTCCCCTTCTCCCTTCTCCTGCTCCATCGCGAACCGCGTCTGCCAGAGGGAGTTTTCTGGCCATGGGTATGGGGTGGCATGGTTGGGATCGCCCTGCTCTACAAGTCGTTCGCTCTCGTGATCCCGGTGGTGGTGGCCCTTGCACTCTGGCAGCTGCGGGCACATCACTGGAATCTGAGAAAATTTCTGCGGCATGATGCCTTGAGGCTCGGCCTGACCCTCATCGGTGCGCTGATGTTTTTCTCTCTCTGGTTCTGGCTCGACCCGCACCCGATGCAGGTGTTGCAGGATTTCGTCTTCAAGGAGAATGTCGGGAAATTTAATACTGGGGGTGAGAACTATTTTCTCAATCTGATCTGGGGGCAGTCGAGTATCTGGAGGATCGTTGTCTCTTACCCGCTCAATGCGGGACTTCTCTCGCTGGCAGTCATTGCTCTGGGCGTCGATGCCTGGAAGCGCCGCCGTCACCTCGGCTCCGTGGAGGTGCTGCTATGGCTCTGGATGCTGGTCCTCGCCACCTTCTTCTGCCTCCCCAATCAGCGGGATGAACGCTATCTCCTCCCTGCCATGCCCGCTCTGGCGCTGCTTTTGGCCTTGCGGCTCGGACACCTACCCCGCTGGATCCTGAGTGTCACGCTGGCTGCCGCTGCCGTCGTGATGATTGGTTTGACGGGACTCGCGCTGCTGCTGCAACACGCCGCCAGGATCGGCGCTCTCTATCCACTCTGGGTTATTCTGATTCCCCTTGGCGGCCTTCTGCTTGTTGGGTGCGGGCTGGTACGACAGGAACTGACGCGCCAGCTTCTAGCTCCCGCGATTCTTTTCGTCTATCTCTGCTACACGGTCTTTCTAATACCGCTGGATCATGGGCCGGGACTCTTCACGGGCGAAGGCGCCGAAGCTGTCAACGGCTGTGAGGTTTCAGTCCCCGCCAATTTCAATGCCCGCGAGGAGAGCTATGGATTCCTGCTGCCGGGCGCCGTGATGAAGCGCTACGACCACTGGAGAAAGCCCCCTCCGTCAGAATTTGTCGTGATCAGTCTGCCACTGGATCAACCCCCTCCGCAGGGTGTCATTCTGGCCAGGAGGCTGAATATGATCGACCGCTTCAGTGCCGCTGAGACACGAGACATGCTGTCAGGCAATGTGACCCATCACCTCTTTCACTGGGATTGGTTGGTGCAGCAACCGGTTCCTTAGAGCGGTTTACATTGACGTGTAGTCGATTGATTTTTACCACAAAGGAAGCAGCCAAGGCCGAAAAGTGGTGACCCTTCAGGCTTCATCCCTCTCATTTTCTGATCTTGAGTCGTAACCACAAGGTTCATGAGAAGAATAGTAAAAGTCTCACGTGGAAAACCGAGCGATGAGAATCGTGGCTTGGCCTACTGCTAGCAGCCTGCAAGGCGAACCAACCACCCGGGAGGGTGTGCGGAAGAGAGCGATGGAATCGCTGCCCGAAGGGTGCCACGGCTTCCCGGGAGGGAAGTGGCATCAAACCATCGGGAGATGGCGAGTCAAACGCGGGGGGCGCGAAGGAAAATACAGTGGAATCTTCTATTTTTTCCCACTCCGTGTTCTCCGCGAGCCCCGCGTGAGAATCTCAGAAAATAATCCAACATTCCCTCCGCTTGGCATCATCGAAATTGGAGCGAAGACAACAGTGTGTCACTCGCCTGGGTATTTCAATCCGATTTGACGCCGTACTTCATCGAGTGTTTCCATGATAGCCACGCTTTCCGCCACCGGAAGAATGGTTCCTGAGAGCTGGCCAATGTTTACCAAGCGCTCCAGTTCATCGGCCTGAAATTCCATCCCACGGGTTTTCAGAGGATATTCAAAACGTTCCGTCACCTCGTTGGAATTAGAATACAGGGTAAAGCTCGTGGCGGCATACCAGATGGGATCAATTTCAAGGCGCCCCCCGGTTCCCATGATGACCGCCTTGTTGGGGCCACGTTCGCCGCTGGAACAGTGCGTGATGGCAGTCCGACCTTTGTCGTAGCCAAGAATGACGGTGGTGGCACGATCCACGCCTGTAGATGTGGGTGTGGAAGTGGCCACGATGCTGATTGGTTTGCCAAAGAGTTGCCATGCAAAGGAGATCGGATAAATGCCGAGATCCAGTAGGGCACCGCCTCCTAGTTCAGGCGCGTTGATGCGGTGCGCCGGGTCATCGGGGAGCTTCTGGGTGTGGTCGGCCAACAGAGCGCGAAGTTCTCCCAAGGCACCGCTCGCGAGAATCTCGCGGATGCGAACCATGTGAGGCAGCCACCGCGTCCACATGGCCTCAAGGGCGACAAGACCTTTTCGCGTAGCAACGGCTTCCAACTCTCGTGCCTCGCTGGCATTGATCGTCAGGGGTTTCTCAACCAAGACATGCTTGCCTGCCTCCAAAGCGAGCAGAGCATTGGACAGGTGAAAGGGATGGGGGGTCGAGACATAGACAACATCGACCTGATCATCATTCACAAGCGCTTCATAGGAAGCATGTGCCCTTGAAATACCGTGTTGTGCGGCGAACTGCTCCGCCGCCTGGCTGGTTCTTGATCCGACAGCCGTCACCTGGTGGCCGGTGGCCTTCAGATCTTTTGCGAAGGAATTCGCAATACCACCAGTTCCCAAGATGCCCCATCGAAGTCGTTTACTCATAAATTTTGTGGCTCAACAAGTGAGGTGACCAATCAACTCTCTGATCCGGCAGGCAGTGTCGGAGCATGTTAATTAAGCATTCCTTCCGAGGCCGATGCGTTTGCGAAGAAAAAGAGGCGTTAGGATTAGGGCGGTCAAGAAGAGCTGGGCAACGGTCGTTGGTTCGGGGACGGGTGAGTAAAGAAAATTAATCTGTCCGTTGGTCAAGCTAAGCGAAAAATCACTCGCTACATAACCCGCTGGAACGGTGCCAATCTGAAGGCCATTGTTCGTCACGGGTCCCGTATAATTGAAGAGCACATAGGGCGCGTTGGTATTGAACCCGCCGGAGTCCGTGATGTTCAGAATGCCGGCGAGTGTGAGTCCGCCGCTGGTGGTGATGACGACCTTGTCGCTTGTCGTGCCGAGCTCGAAGTCCAGAATGGAAGTGTTCGTGCGAATGAGACTCCTCATCGTGATGGTCCCGGGACTGTTGCCCGGCGAGATTGTCCCGCCCGCATCCACTGTCACTGTGCCATAAATCGTTCCTGCTCCCTTCAAGGTACCACCATTTTTTACTTCAACTGGACCTTGAATGGAGCCGTTGATGGCTAGGGCGCCCGCCGTGATGGTTGTACCTCCCGTGTAGGTATCGTTGTTAAGGAGATTCAAGGTGCCTGAACCTATCTTTTCGAGGGAGCCGCCGGTTTGACCGCCAAGGCCGGCATCCGAGATGAGCCCGGAAATCGAGGTGGATGTGTTGAGGCTTCCAATCTGAATTTTCCGGCCACCGAGATCAATTGTTCCGGCTCCTTCCACAGAGCCGAAGCCGACCGTATTTGTATAGTCCACCTGGCTGATATCCAGAGTGGCATGACTATTCACCACAAATTTTGAAGTCCCTCCCGAGGCTGTGTTTTCGAATAAAGCATAGGCTCCCGCCCCACCGTTTGTTCCCCCATTCAACGTTACCGTCGCGCTCCCTGCTGAGGAGTTGTATTGAAATGCTATTCCGCCTGCTAGTGCATTGGAGCCGCTTCCCCCATTCACGGTGATCGTTGCATTGGCTCCGGTGCCCCCCTGAAAGTCGATGACCCCGCCAGATTGATTTGTCGAGGCTCCTCCATTTGCGATGAGTGTAGCATTTCCGGCGCTGCCGTTAATGGTGATATAGCCATTCTGGCCAACGCCGCCGTTATTGATCACCGTGGCATTGGAAAGGGTGGTGGTGTTCCCGATGATGGTGAACCCCCCACCGCCACCAGCAATCGTACCGGCATTGTTGATGATCGTCGAGTTACCGGCACTCGTGGTTCCAAAAAGATAGAGTGCCCCATAGTTGTTATTCGAGGTCGAGCCGTTGACCGCAATCGTGGCACCCGTAAGGGTGGGGCTGTTGTTAAATGTGACATTTCCCGCATCAATGGAGAGAGTCTGGGTGACGCCCGAGTTGTTGACGATGCCGCCGCCATCGATTGTGAAACCCTGTGCGTAGGGAACATGAAAGGTGTAGGAGGGGGCGGTTGCATTAAAGGTAAGAGATGAAACATAAATTATCGGCAGGATCCCGGTCAGGTTAGTGTTTGTACTGGAGCTAAAAATCAGATCGCTGTCGGACGGGGGGGTATAGGGATTGGTGATCGGTGACCAGTTGTTGGAATTTCCAAGATCCCCATCAACCGCCCCCGTCCAGAATGTCGTTGTGGAGGCTGACAATAAATTTGGTGAAAGTATTGAACAAAGGGCAACCAGCAATAGGGGAAGCGAAGTTTTTTTCATCACAAAGAGGGTGTGGCTTTTTCTATATCCGTCGGGAGGTTGATATCAACCTCGCAGTAGGGTGGAGTGCACCAGATGGTTTCCAAACAGCATGATAGGAAGCAATTACAAGGCCATCATTTCTGTCAATGCTGTCCCTCGAGGAGATTTTATCTTGATCCCTGTGACAGCCATCGTAATATATACACCCCAATTGCTCGGGTGGTGAAATGGCAGACACGTGCGTTTAAGGGGCGCATGCCGAAAGGCATGAGGGTTCGAGTCCCTCCCCGAGCACCATCAAAGCAACTCAAAAACCGCCCCAGAGGCAGTGTTTGTCGGCTTACTGTCATTGATCGGCATATCGTCGAGATGACCTAACGGGTGATCGTCGAGAAATATTCACGTGATCGTCGAGTTACTCTGTAGGGCCTATAAACAGGACTCGACGATACTCCGAAAAACCCAGAGTAATTACGACCATGGGGACGAATGAGCGAAATGCAATTTCTACTGATTCCATGAGTACATAATCAGATAGCCATTGAAGGCTATCGTGCCCCTCCAGGAGCACTTCATGTGATCCCTACCGATTATGACTATCGTGAAATAAAGAGCCTACACGGCTCTTTAAGGGGCAGGTAAAAGCAAACAACTACCGCCAAGCGTCGGCCGCCATACCACAGATTAGCGAAAGAGCATGGATCTCCTTGATGGCATCGACTTCGGAAACGCCTGCGTGAAGCAGGGCACAAAATTGATCATGAAGAAACGTCTGGGCTTCGAGAGCAGGCAGGCTGACAGCGATCGCTCCATCATGGTGGGCAACTCGAATGTTGGGGAGATTGGCCAAGAAGATTTCCCGAGCGATATCGGATTGGCCTCCAAGAACAGATAGCCAGATATTCACCTGGTGCGCTCTATCAAGGCAGAACAGGCAATGATGGAGATCTGCAAAAACGCAGCATCGGCCAAAAAGGGGGCCATCGTCGAGTTCACTGAGACTCTCAAACAAACCAGCTTGGCATCGGCGGAGCACCACAGCCCTTATGCGGCTGAATCATTGAAGCAGCAATCAATGGGTGGGGCACAAGCCATGCCAAATCCCCCGGTATCCGACAGCGAGAAGAAACCCGTGAAAATCGAAATTCAATCAGTCAGCAAATACCCATCCAAGTAACCACCAACCCAACCAAACTAAGTCCTATGAACCACGACATCGTCATCCTGCAAAAACACAACGCACTCACCGAGGGAGCGCTCGGGAATATCAAAAACGGCCTCGCCGCCTCCATCGTTGGCATGGAGGGAAGCGGAGTAACAGTCACCTGCGAACATATCGTAAGAACCTGGCGGCAAAACAATCCCGAGCGTCCAGTGTATGAATTCACCGTAGGCCCTGGTGAAGACAACCATCTTCGCTTCATGCAATTTCTTGCAGGGAACATCCTCGGTTCAGAAATGCCAACAACATGGGGGCTGCACTCACCGAGCGAGTTGACACTTCTTATCGGTGAGAAGATCAAAAAAGCCGATGTGGGGTTGATTTTTATGGATCGTGCTGATCTTGCCCCAGACGGGTTAATTGACTCGTTGCTCACGATGGTTTCCAAGTGTCACACGAAAGAGAAACCCATCGGGATGCTCTTGGGTGCCCGTCGAGTGGAGTATCAAAAGTCACTCTTCAAGAGGTTCAGTGCAAGCCGTGTCGGTTTTGCGGAAAACCTGCAACCACTGGATGCAAGTGAACTGACGACCGTCATAACCAATCTGTGCCCCAAATTCGCGCAGATCGAACATCTGCTCAAAAACAACGATAAAGCGGCAATCGATGCGATAATGGAACTCGGAAGGCTTACGAGTGGTTTGTTCTGCCGCCTGAGCCTTTTCATCATGCATCTCAATGACAGCGATTGCGAAGTTGAATTCAATGCGGCGGCTATGCGCAAACTATGGAACAAGCTTATCAGGCTTGGTGGCATAGCTGATGCGGCATAAGGCATCGATTGCCTCAATAGAAAACCCGCCTTGTTGATTCAGGGCGGGTTTTTCGTTTCTTCGTCGAGTCGCTAAGGGCTTAAGGGCTCCTTTATTCAGGAGGAGCTACACTGTAATATTCGGGACTCGACGATTCCATGAACAGAAACTCGAAAATGTGGCGGTTAGAAAAATCGCTAATTCAGGGTTCAATTACAGGCAGTGTTTGTCGGCTTGCAGTGAATTCTGGAGAAACCTTTGCATAGAACCCCGGAGTTTTTTCGGCGCAACCACCGGAGTTCTGAAATTCCAAAGGAATATGGCTTTCAAGCTTATCTACAGCGACTCCTATAGCATGGTAGGGATTGGAGTTCCCATCTATGGCTCCCAGAACAAGCAACTCAGTGAACGGGCACCCATGAAAGAACAACGAAAGATCTTACTTTGGAATGCAGTAGGAGGGAGCGTCTTCGCTTGGAGTCACTCGGCAAGTCGGAAGGTGATTGGCACGAGAACCTCTGATGAGACGGGAATTCCGGCGGTTGTAGAAGGATGAAATTTCCAGAGCGTTCTAACGGTGTGAAGGGCGCTTTGATCCAGTTCAGGATTGCCGCTGGTCTTCACAAGGTGAACAGCGATGACGTTTCCGGTTTCATTGACGCTAACCATTAGTTCAACCCTTCCCTCAATCTGCGCGTCACGGGCCGCTTCGGGATAGGGAGGTTCGGGATTTGCCAGGTAAGAGGCTTTCCCGTTACCGGCTCCACCGCTTCTTTCTCCGGAGGTTGAGTCATGAGGTTGTGCGGTGTGAATTTTGGAATGTTTTTGATGGGGAGTATTTGAGGGGTGACTCATTGTCGATTGGATTGCAGGCCTGGTCATTATCGGAGGAGTTGGTGTCCCCTGGGGAATGGGTATGGCCTTGGGTAGAACGATGTCATCCGGTTTTGGGAGAACTGGTTGTTCCACCGGAAGAGGCGCTGGAGTCGGCTGACTTACGGGAAGAGGAATGGGGATAGCAGAAGGTGTGGCGGGTGGTGAGGGAGGTTCCTCGGATGCTTCCAGGGAGACATCCTGGGCATTTTCCCCACTTGAGACATCGAACTGTGCCGGTTGAACGAGTTTTGAATTCAACCCAAGAAAGAGCGCCGCATGGAACAGCAGTGCCACCAGCAGCCACCACCAATAGGGTGAAATCTTCAGCCTCTTTTCCCTTGCGACAGACATCACAAGCTAAGGCGTGGCGGCAGTTCCGCTTTTGGTCTGGATGGCAATCTTGGTGATGCCGGTCTTTCGGATGCTGTCGATGACTGCGGTGAAATCACCGAGGTTGGCCTTGGCATCGCCATGAATGAAAACCTTGGGATCATTTTCCTGGGCTTTCAGGCGGTTGAGATCCTGCTGGAGGGTTTCAGAATCCACCTTTTCCTTGTTGAAGTAGATCTCCCCCTTGTCGGTGAGACTGATGGTCACGGGGTTTTCCTGTTTCTGGGGCAGCGCTGATGAGGCCACCGGAAGGTTTACCGTGATGCCCTTGTTCTGGATCATGGAAAGGGAGACCATGACAAAGGTCGCCAGCAGAAAGAAGATGACATCAATCAGCGGGACGATCTCGATACGCGCCCGGCGTTGCGATCTCGGCGATGGGATGATCATGATTCCGACGTTTCTCTGGTTGTGACTTCCATCTTGGGATGCAGCAGGAGTTCGAGGCGGGTTCCGGCATCCTCAATCTCGTGACGCGCCTGCTCCGCCTGCGAATTCAGGAAGTTGAACGGGATGAGGGAGAGGATGGCAATTCCAAGGCCGAAAGCCGTTGCGATCAGAGCCTCGGCAATCCCTCCCGTGATGGCCACAGGTGCATTCAACTCCTGTGTGCCAAGAAGGCCGAATGCGTGGATCATGCCTGTAACGGTGCCCAGCAGGCCAAGCAGAGGGGCCAGCGTGATGCTTGTATCCAGAATGGAAAGCCCCCGATTGAACCGCTTCAACTCCACCTCGGCGGCATAGAGAAGAGCGGAGCTAAAGGCTTTGTCCCGATGATCGAGAGCATAGATCAGAGTCCGGCTGACATAATCCGTAGAGTCCCGTCCTATCTCAAGCGCCCGGGTGATTTTCCCCGACTCCACAGCCGTGAGGATCGCTTCCACGGAGGCGGTTTGGCGTTTGAGCGTCACGGAAATCATGAAGGCAATCCGTTCCAACACGACGGTCATGGAGACAACGGAAAGGATCAGGAGCGGCCACATGATGGGGCCTCCTTTGAGGAATAGGTGGGTCATTGGTATTAGAAGGAATAGCTTACGGTGCCAAAGAGTCCCCGTGGCATCCCGTAGGAGGGGGCCGCCACGCCGATGCCCGTGCCATTGCGGAGTTCGTAAGGGGTATTCAGTACGTTGACGACATCGAGTCGGAGTTTCAGTTCCTGATTTCCCGTGATGTGGATCGTTTGCTGAATGCCCAGGTTCACCGTGGCGTAGGCTGGCATAGACTGAGTGTTGGCGAAGCCAGTTCTCAGGCCGGTGCCTCCTGTGAGGTCGGCTAGAAAGAGAGTTTTGTACCACTGATAGGAAGCCCCGGTTGAGAAGGTCACCCGCTGGTCATGATCGAGATAGACCCAGTGATTTTGGATGTAGTTAAGTTCCTGTTGGCCAAAGAGAAATTGAGCTGAGTCGATGTTCTCACCCTGGGCTCGGCTCACGGCCACGTTGCCATAGGTGCGGAAGCCCCCGTTCTGGTAATCCGTGGTCAGTTCCAGTCCGTAGATTCTCCCATGCTGATAATTGAAAGGGGAATAAATCACTGCGTTGCCGAACTGCCCTTCGTCGAGTTGCTGGTCGGCAAGCTTGAGATAGGCGTCGAGTCCCGAGTTCCACCCCTTCGCGATTTTCTGGGTGACGCCGGCATCGAAATAATGAGACCTTTCCGCCTGCACCGGACTGCTCTGACTGACCTCGGGTGCTGCGGTCGTACCCGCGAACGCGGTCACTGTGCTCTGTTGGATGGTTTCAAGCGGAGGAGGGGTGAAGTAGCGTGCATAACCCGCGTGGATGACGGTATTGCTTGTGAGTTCGTAGGAAGCATTGAGTCGCGGGCTGACCTGATTCTCATTGAGCCATCCGGTCACAGCGTCGAACCGCGCTCCGAAGTTCACAGTCAGGTGACGGATTGGCTTCCATTCGTCCTGTAGGTAGAACCCCCAGAGGGCGCCACTGAGGGTGCTGTTATTGGGGATGGAGATGGGACTGGTGCCGATGGTGCCATCGGGAGCTATGGGAAAAGACTGATTCTGGGTATTGATGGAGGCATTTTCAAAGGTGAGAGTCATCCCCGCGCGGAGGGTGTGCTGGTCGTTGAGATGGTAGCTGCTATCCTCATTGATTCCCTCTGCGGTGAGTTGTCGCTGTATGGCGCTTGTGACTCCGTTGAAGATGAGATCCCCCTGCTGGTCGGGCATGAAATTGATGCCGCTTTGCTGAAAGACGCCCGAAAGTTGGAAGCTCAGATCCCCATCGGTTTTCTTGTAGCTCAGGATGCCAGTGTAGTTCTGCTCAACCTGGTTGTCGGCGACATTGGACGAGTCATAGGCGGACTGAGGGGCGGCATTCAGGGTGTACTGGGAGGGTTGGCCCGGGTTGACCGGAATCTGGAAGTAGCTGTTGTTCCCGCCCAGCAGCAGGTTTACCTTGCTGGTTTCGTCGATCAGGAAGTAGATGTCGGCAAATCCCTTGAACTGCCAGGTGTTGTCATGGATCGCGTTTCGGCTGGATGTGGTGTTGTTGATGCCGAGGGAGTCGAAGAGATAGCCGCCTTGCAGGTAGACGCTCCATTTGCCGGCGTTCTCTCCGAACTCGAAGCTCGGATTGACCGTGTTGAACGCGCCACCGTACATGGTGAGGTCGCCTCCGCCCGTGCTCTGGACGCTCTTGGTATGGATGTCGATGATACCCGCCGTGGCAAAGCCGAACTGGGCGGCCAATGT
>Ga0302155_10001689_pt1 | contig 15835 bp, 19 predicted proteins | sample I_Bog_N3_1_FD_193508 | JGI IMG/M metagenome (GOLD analysis project Ga0302155, IMG submission 193508) | Peat permafrost microbial communities from Stordalen Mire near Abisko, Sweden - I_Bog_N3_1 | ecosystem: Environmental > Terrestrial > Soil > Wetlands > Peat | place: Sweden: Abisko, Stordalen...
AGAAGACCCCAGAGGTGTGTAAAAGCCAAACTTAGGAAGACCAAAAGTCACCGTCATTTGAGCGGGTAAAGCATCGCCCATCGGCGAACCCGAATCCGCCGAAAGACCCGATGGAATATCAATCGCAATCACGGGCTTTTCCAATTTTTTAACCAGTTGAAACAAGTCTCGATAAAGACCCTCCACAAGGCGGGAAAGCCCTGTTCCCAAAAGACCGTCCACAATCAAATCGCATTCTTCCAAAGCGGCTTGAACAGCTTTTATGTTTTCACCGCTAGTCATCCCGAGAATAGGAACTTTGGCAGCTTTTGCTTTTTGATACTGCTTTTTCGCTTCAGGTGAAAGTTCGTCCGTTTCACCCACAAGAACAACTACTACACTGGCTTTTTTTTGTTTGAGCAGCTTAGCCACGACCAGCCCATCTCCGCCGTTATTTCCTTTACCGCATAAAACGCCGAATGTCTTTTTTGAAAGAGGCGAATAATTTTCTTCCAATACTTTTACCACCGCCGCTCCGGCATTTTCCATTAATCGGGTAATAGTCAACGAATGCTCTTGAACGGTCAACTCGTCTATTTTCCGCATATCTTGGGCGGTGGCCAATTTCATATTTATTTCCTCGCCGTAGGTTTAATTTGATAAACAACCGAGGCAAAAAACTGTGGTTCAAACCGGTAAGCGGTCGCACTAACCCGGTTCTGAAGATTAAAATTTTCCATCAAATCCGTTAAGATCGGTGTAACGACACTGTTGTCGGCATGAATCAGTACAGCACCAAACCGAGCGCTCATGGTTGCACTCACCGAATTAATACGCGGCGTATAAAAGCTGTGAAGCACCACATAATCACCCTCATGGGGAATAAAGGGTTTTTGTGAGTAATCGAGTAAACAAACGGGACGCTGCGCCCAATATTGGGTTTTGGGAATCTCATCGGAATAAATCACCGATCCGGGCGGAAGAGTCTTCAAAAACTCTGCGGAACGTTTGATATCCCCAAAAGAGTCACTCTGGCAAATAATTGCCGCCGATGAGAAAAGCGCGGCATAGAGAATCGTCACTGTAATAAGACCGTTTTTAATCAGATGATAGGCCATAGAGTTTTTAGGCTGCTCGAGACGATTCATGAAAGTTTCCAGATGAACTCCCGCCGCGACCACTAAAAGCGGCAGAAAAGGAAGCATATGCCGGTCCTGATAGGTTACGGGAACCAGTCTTGAGATAAAAAAAAGTATATAAACTTGAAGAATAATTTTTTTAAAAGCCTGTCCCATCAGATCGCTTCTCCCTACCATCTTGGCTAAACCCAGAACGGCAAACAGAAACACCAAGGGCGTAAAAACATAAATGGGCTGAGACAAATAGGCATAAAAGTGCTCAACAAAATTGAGGACGGGAAAATTATCGTCGGCCGCGACTGAATTAAACCCCATTCCTTCCCGATAGGCGGAAAAGAGAAGAATGATTTTATCTTTGATGAAATAAAAAGGGATGGCCCAGGAAAAAAGAATGAAAAATTTTCGAATCCAGCCTTTTCCGTCAGGCCCTTGAATTTCTAACACCAAAATCCACGGCAATAAAATGAATCCCTCAGGTCTGACACAAGCGGCGGCCACACCCGTTAAGCAAGCTTCCCACCAGGCCCCCGCTCGTTTTTCAATATAAGCCGTCGTTAATCTTTCCAGTGACCACCAAAAGAAAAGCAGAAAAGTCGTGTCCGGCATGACCTTCAATGACCATTGCCACAAGAGCGGTGAAAAAACGGCTATGAGGCAGGTCATCGCGGACATTTCCACGCCCATCCACCGGCGCGCGAAACGCCAAAGCGGAATTATAAAAAGAAGGCCTGCAAGGCAAGAAACGATCCGGCCCCACAACCATCCCTCCAGACCGAGCCCCTGACCCAACCACAACAAAAAAGGATAGCCCGGCAGGATGACAAATCGAGGAGTTGCCACAAAATCTTTGGAAAAATAAGTTAAAGAAAGAATTCCATCGGTAGTTTCAGCGGTAGAAAGCGTCAATAAAGGCAGCCGTGTTAAAAGCCCGATCACCATAATGAACCAAAACCATTGTTGCTCGGTTAAATGTCTCTCCGAATGTTTCCATTCCTTAGTCATTTCACATCGCTTTCAAAAATAACGGTAGCTGTCGCGTCTCTTTTACTATGAGCGATAGTAAGCAGTACATTTTTTATTTTGCGCTGAGTCCGAAGTTTTTCCATGATCCCATGTAGTTTTAATGTTGGTTTGCCGCTGAGTTCGCGGGTAACCTCGATGTGAGTCCACTTCCAACGCCCCCCAAAACCATGGCTGAAGGCTTTTATCACCGCTTCTTTTGCGGCAAACCGTCCCGCCAAAGAGGGATAGGGATCTTTTTTTCGCAGACAATATTTGGCTTCTGAGGGCGTAAAAAGCCGGTCAATAAAACGTTGTCCGTGTTTTAAATGCGCTTTTTTGACCCGCTCGATCTCGATTAAATCCACACCCAATCCCACAATCATGTTCATGCCTTTACATTGACTTATACCAACCGCATTTTATCGTCAAACAACCCCAAAAACACACTCGCAAATAAAAAACCAAGCCAACGAACGCTGGCTTGGTTTTAATAAATGAATCCCAATTGAAAAGATGAAAAAGACTACTTTTTATAAGCTCTCGCTTTTTCGACGGTTTGTAACCGGGCTTTGCTACGAGCCAAAGCATGCTTTTCTTTCACTAGGCTCACGCCTTCGGCTTTAGAAGCCAGTTTATCTTCCGCTTGTTTTTTAGAGAGCTGCGAACGTTCTATGTCTATCTTATCTGACTTTTCGTATTCCTCAGCCAGCACAATGACCGAAGTTGGATTGACTTCCACATACCCGCCCGCGAGGAAATAAAACTCTTTTATCCCGTTTTTGGTTACTTCTAAGGTCCCCGGCTTCAAAGTAGAGATAAGCGGCATATGGTGTGCCAAAACCCCAAACTCACCGTCGCCTCCCGGAAGGATAATCGACGTTACCTCTTCCGTAATCGACGGGCTATCAGGCGCCACTAATTGAAGCTGAAAGGTTTTAGACATAGCGAAAATTTTTCCTTTTACAGTTTCTTAGCGCGCTCAAGCACTTCATCAATGCTGCCCGCCATATAGAAAGCTTGTTCCGGAATCGTGTCATAAAGACCATCTACCAAACCCTTGAAAGAGCGCAGAGTGTCGGCCAAAGTCACGTAGCGGCCGGGCGTACCCGTAAATTCTTGCGCCACAAAGAACGGTTGAGACAGGAATTTTTGAATACGGCGGGCGCGGTTCACAATTTGTTTATCGTCATCTGACAATTCGTCCATACCGAGAATGGCGATAATGTCGCGCAACTCTTTATAGCGCTGCAAGGTTTGTTGAACACGGCGGGCAATTGTGTAATGTTCCTCGCCGATGACCAAAGGATCCAACATACGGGAAGAGGAATCCAAAGGATCGACCGCCGGATAGATGCCCAGTTCGGTCAAAGCGCGGTTCAAAACGGTAGTAGCGTCCAAATGGGAGAAGGACGTCGCTGGCGCCGGATCAGTCAAATCGTCAGCGGGCACGTAAATGGCCTGAACCGAAGTGATCGAACCCTTTTGAGTAGAAGTAATCCGTTCTTGCAATTGGCCCATTTCGGTGGCCAAAGTCGGCTGATAACCGACCGCCGAAGGCATACGGCCCAAGAGCGCGGACACTTCGGAACCGGCCTGAGTGAAACGGAAAATGTTATCGATAAAGAGAAGAACGTCCTGGTTTTCCTCATCGCGGAAATATTCAGCGACAGTCAACCCCGACAAGGCAACCCGTTGGCGGGCACCAGGCGGCTCATTCATCTGTCCATAAACCAGAGCGGCTTTTTCCAAAACTTTGGATTCTTTCATTTCCAAGAGCAAGTCATTGCCTTCACGGGTTCTTTCGCCCACACCAGCGAATACCGAGAACCCGCCGTGCTGAGTGGCGATGTTACGGATGAGTTCCATGATGACAACGGTTTTACCGACGCCTGCTCCGCCGAAAAGACCAATCTTCCCTCCTTTTTGATAAGGCGCTAAAAGATCGATAACCTTAATGCCGGTTTCGAGAATTTGCTTCTTGGTGGATTGCTCGACCAGAGGAGGAGCGGAACGGTGAATGGGGTAGCGCTTTTCATACTTCACGGGGCCCAATTCATCCACCGGTTCACCTAAAACGTTCAAAACACGGCCCAAAACGCCGCGACCCACAGGAACAGAAATAGGAGCTCCGGTATCCGTAACCGTCATTCCGCGGCGCAATCCATCAGTCGAACTCATGGCTACCGCGCGAATGGTGTGGTCACCCAAATGCTGGGCGACTTCGAGAGTAATGTCGATTTTTTCGCTGAGGCTTTCCAATTTCAGGGCGTTATAGATAGAAGGAACTTCACCCTCGGCGAATTTCACGTCGACCACGGGGCCGATAACCTGTACCACTTCCCCGGTTTTGGTTTGAGTATTGGCAGCGCTCATAAATCTCCTCATTCAATTAAAAATTAAAACGACCCATCTTTATTCTAAAGCTGCTGCTCCACCCACGATTTCAGCCAATTCCTTTGTAATCATAGCCTGTCGGGCGCGGTTAAATTCCAAAGTTAATCTCGTGATCATTTCACCGGCGTTTTTACTGGCCGATTCCATCGCGCTGCGCTTGGCTCCCATTTCTGAAGAAAAACTTTCCAAAAGCATCCGGTGAATCTGCGTCGCCAAGTACTGAGAAACCAAAGTGTTCAAAATAGTGTCCAGATCCGGTTCAAATTCGTAATCGCCGCCGGTTACAGTCACTGTCTGCCCGTCGCCCGGCAAGTTTTCCAAACGAATCGGCAAGAGAGTGTCTAAGGTAGCCACTTGTTGGATAACACTCTTAAATTCCGTAAACAATACCAGCACATTTTTGAATTTTTCCCGAATGAATAAAGTTTCAATTTCATCGCGGACTTCTAAAACCGTCTCATAAGAAACGTTCGGAAATACACCAGTCCAATCCTTGCGGACCGGCACATTGCGGCGGCGGAAAAAATCCCGGCCCTTTTTACCAATGGTCAACAAAACCGTATCCGGATTTTCACGCAAATAATTTTGAGCCTGACGGATAATATTAACGTTAAAGCTGCCGCATAAACCGCGGTCCGCCGTAATCACAATCAAGGCCGTTTTGCCTTCGTTACGAACCGCCAAAAGCGGATGAACCTCTTCGCCCATTTTAGAGGCGAGGTTCTTCATCACATCCGCCATGCGAATGGCGTAGGGACGGGCGCCCAAAATACGTTCTTGAGCTTTCTTTAAACGGGCAGTCGCCACCATCTTCATGGCTTTCGTGATCTGCCCAATATTTTTCACGGTTTTGATGCGTGATTTAATTTCTTTAATCTGTGCCAATGGTCATAAACCTTATTTGTCCGCTAACGCGGGAATCAATAAAATGTCTTGGAAAATTCCTCAATACCGGTCAGCAATTGGGCCTTCAGTTCATCGGGCAAATCACCTTTTTCCTTGATACTAGCCAATACCGCTGAATACTTGGACTTTAGGAAGGAAACCAAACCAGATTCAAAAGCCTTCACTTTATTCACCGGCACTGTGTCAAGAAAACCGCTATTCGCCGCAAAGATGGCCGCGACTTGATCTTCCATTTCAACAGGGGAATATTGGGGTTGCTTGAGCAATTCCACCAAACGAGCGCCGCGGTTCAACTGAGCCATAGAGGATTTATCGAGTTCAGCGCCGAATTGAGCGAAAGCCGCCAATTCGTTGTACTGCGCCATGTCGAGTTTGAGCTTACCCGCCACCTTTTTGGTGGCCTTAGTTTGAGCGTTACCGCCCACGCGGGACACTGAAATACCCACGTTAATGGCCGGACGGATACCCGAGTTAAACAGATTGGATTCCAGAAAAATCTGACCGTCCGTGATCGAAATCACGTTGGTCGGAATATAAGCCGTCACGTCACCCGCCTGGGTTTCAATAATGGGAAGAGCGGTTAAAGAACCGCCGCCCAATTTAGCGTTGAGCTTACAGGCACGCTCCAACAAGCGAGAGTGCAAATAGAAAACGTCGCCCGGATAAGCTTCACGGCCTGGCGGACGGCGCAAGAGAAGAGACAATTCACGGTAAGCCACAGCCTGTTTGGACAAATCATCATAAACGACCAAAGCATGCCCGCCGTTATAGGTAAACTCCTCAGCCACCGCGCAGCCCGCGTAAGGGGCAATGTACTGCAAGGGCGCCGGATCCGCCGCAGTGGCGGAAACAATAATGGTGTACTTCAAAGCATCGTGTTCTTCGAGAGTGCGGATAATTTGTGCCACAGTCGATTGCTTTTGACCGATGGCCACATACACGCACATCACATTCTTGCCTTTGAGGTTCAAAATTGCGTCGATAGCCACAGCGGTTTTGCCTGTCTGACGGTCTCCGATGATCAACTCGCGCTGGCCACGGCCAATGGGAATCATAAGATCGATAGCTTTGATACCTGTATGCATCGGCTCTTTAACCGGCTGACGATCTACAACACCGGGCGCTTTAAATTCCAAACGACGGCTGGAAGAAGCGTTTAAAGGACCTTTTCCATCCAGGGGAATTCCCAAAGGATTGATCACGCGGCCTAATAATTCTTTGCCGGTTGGGATTTCAGCGATACGGCCAGTCAAATGAACCGGATCGCCTTCGCGGACTTTTTGTGTTTCACCCATCAAAACCGCGCCGACCGAGTCGGTTTCCAGATTAAAAGTAATACCGTAGACATCATTGGGAAATTTGAGTAATTCACCGGCCATGGCGTTTTTCAATCCATAAATAACCGCCACACCATCACCGACTTTAAGAACCTCGCCAACCTGAGCCAGGTTCGCGTCGGGTTTAAATTCCTCGATGCGGGATTTTAAGATTTTCGTCACTTCATCCGCTTGAATAGCCATGCAAATCCTCCAAAAAGTTTAAAACAAATTAATCGATTTCAACCTTCAACAAACGCTGCTTCATGCGTTCTAATTGTCCCAATACGCTGCCATCCATCCGTTGGTCGCCCAAATAAATCATGATTCCGCCGATCAAGCCGGGCTTTACTTCTTCCCGCAACTCTACCAAGGTTCCAAACATCTGCGACAATTTTTGGGTTAATCCTTGTTTTTGGATGTCGCTTAAAGGTTGGGCGCTTAAAACCCGGGCGATCGCCTTTCCCTTCATCTCATAGCAAAGTCTTTCAAAGTGATCCGCTACCGCCGTCAAATGCTTGATCCGTTTTTTAAGGATTAGCAGCATTAAAAAATTCTCCATAGTGCCGGAAAGTTTCTCTTTTAAAGCACGGCGCAGAGCATCCAGCTTTTCGCCGGCTTTAACCCTGGGATGTTCCAGTGTGGATTTCAAACTTTCGTTCTCTTCCACAATGACTTGAATCGCGTGCATTTCTGCCGAAATAGCGTCCACGGTTTTTTGATCCTTGGCTACTTGTAGCAAGGCCACGGCGTATTTTTGGGCGATGACTGATTCCATAAATAACTCCTACTACTCAGCCCGGGTTTCCGGAAGATTCTTAATTCTTGCTGACATTTAATTCTTTAACATTCTCGCTAATCAACTTCTCTTGAACCTTTGTGTCAATTGATGAGCGGATTATCTTTTCGGCGATCGATACCGCCAAAGCGCCCACTTCTTTTTGAAGATCCTGGGTTAACTGTTGTCTTTCACTTTCAATGGCCTTGCGGGCATCTGCCATGATGAGTTCGGCCTCTTTACGGGCCGCCTGTATAGCCTCATCCCTGCTCTTGGTGGCTTCCTGCCTTGTCTTTTGGAGAATTTCCAGGGTGTTTTGTTCTAATTCCTTCACTTTTTTATCAAAATCCGCTTTGAGCGATTCGGATTCTTTTTGGCGCTTTTCCGCGTTGGCCAATTGGTCTTCAATGCGTTTTTGGCGGCTTTGCATCCAGCCATTCAAATAAGGAAGAAAAATTTTGGACGACAGCCACATACCTATGAGGAATGTAATAACCTGCAGGATAAAGAGTGTTGCGTTAAATTCCATGACGTTCCTTCTTTAAAAATAAGCCCTGGAAGAGCTTGGCCCTCCCAGGACATAATCAAACCACAAATCAGCCGACAAACAAACCCTGGAATGGGTTGGCGAACAACAAAATGAGCGCCACCGCCAAAGCATAGATACAAAGCGATTCAATAAAGGCTAAACCGATGATCATGTTGGTTTGAATCAAACCAGCGGCTTCGGGCTGACGGGCCATGGCTTCCAGAGCCTTACCGACCGCGGTTCCTTGACCAATACCAGTGCCCACCGAACCCAGACCAATGGCTAAACCGGCAGCCAAAGCAGTTAAAGCAAAAAACCAAACTGAACCTTCCTGAGCCTTAGCGGCCGGAGCCGCATCCGCGGCCCAAACGCTAACGTTCACGGCAAAAATCACTGCCATTAAACCCAACAACCTCAAAGACTTTTTCATAACTACTCCTTCAAAATTAGAATTCCCGGTGATCAGCGGGGGCTGGCCGGAAAACCCTCTCCACGAGGGTACTGCGATTTCTTAAGCCGCGGCGTGGCCGTGGTCTTCCCCATGCTCTTCATGACCATCGTGAGATTGAACCGCTCCTCCGATATAAGCCATGGCCAAGAGCATAAAAACAAACGCTTGAATAAATGAAACGAAAACACCCAAAATCACGATCGCGACGCGAAGAACAAAAGGAAAAGCCGCCACGGTTTTCATAGCCGGAGACATGTTCCAAAAAATCGTGATCAGCAGAACCAGAACCGCCAAAAGTTTTTCTTTGGCCATCATATTGCCGAACAAACGGAGGGTAAGCGATACCGGTTTCACCAGTTCGCCAATCACATGGATAATCGGCATAAGTACCATCAATACCGCCTGAATCACAAACATCAATATATTCAAGATGACATTGGGTGAGTTTGTGGGCAACTTGGGCGGCAAAAAGTGTTCGAAATATTTTAAACCCTTCTCTTTAATTCCCCAGTAATGGGTCGACAAGAAGACAATTAAAGCCATTCCCAAATTAACATCCAGCCGGCTGGTCGGCGAAACGAGACCCGGAACCAAACCCATCAAATCGGCGAAAAAGATAAACATAAAGAGGGTATAAAAAAGAGGAAAGAAAAAAGGAGCGTATTTACCGACAAATGAATCCGCCATGTCCTGTATAAACTCTATGATCATCTCGATGAAGTTTTGAGGGCCGATTGGAACCAACTGAGGATTAGAACGAGCCATAACCATCAACACAAAAATAATGGCGAAGGCCAAGAGCGATACGCTATAGGGGTTGATAAAGTTATCAAAACCCAGAGCGGCGAAAAGATGTGTCGGAATAAAAATAGGACTTTCAGCCTCATGCATAAAACAAGGAGCCTTTCACTAAAACAATAAGAGTTAGGGGTAGAAAAGGAGACGTTTGCTACGTGAAAATTCATCAAAATCTCACGAGCGGGCGATAGTGTAATCGGCGCCCTATAAATGGTCAACCCTCGGCGCCATAACTTTTAAAATTTTAACGAAAGTCCTACGTGGAAAGAAAGAGCCTGTCACAGGTCCGACGGAGGCGTCTTATTTTCCGGCATCGCGCTCTTAATTCCGACCCAAGCCAAAACCAAAAGAAACCAGGTGTAACTAACCAAAGCGCCCAGGAGACAGAAAACAGAAATAGTCAACAAAGCCCAAATCACAAAAGCGAATAAGAACCAGCGGAGGAGGTGATAAATCCGAAAAAGGCCCGGCCCTTGCGCCTGTCCGGCGTTCAAAATACGGCCCGTCATACTTTTGAGCCCTAAAAGATGAAGGGGTGATAATAAAGCGCCTAAAAAGAGACCTTTAGAAAAATCCTTATAACCTAATCCATAGGCCACCGCCGCGAATAACAAACCCCCGCCCAGGCTTCCTAAACATACCCGCAATAGAAAAGCCGTCCAGGGGCCCCCGAACTTAAGCTTGAGGTCCATGCGGTTTGTCATCGGCAGGAACATTGAGAGCCTTAATATCCTGAAATAAAAGCACATAGCTGGAAATCACCCCCAAGATCATACCCGCCACGATGACCCAATTACCCCAATGAAAAAGCTTATTAATACCCCACCCTATAAATAAGCCCCCAAAAATGGAGAGGGCAAAATTCATTCCGAGGGTGGAGAGTCGTAGGAGATTGGCGCTGGTGGATAATTTTCTCTGATCCATTGTCCGTCCTTTTCAATGTGGAAAGCGGCTTTAATATAGATACCTTCCGGCGGTAAATAAGCTTCCGCCTTCTCTCGATCTTCCTTCACAATTACCAAGCCCAAACCACAGTCATCCTGAATATCCCGGGGCCGGGGAACCAGCTTAAACCTCATGCGGTGTGTTTTTAAAATGGACTCGGCGTGCATGGTTTCGTGGGTCGTGTGAAACAGCAGGACAAAATGCTGGTTCGTCAGGGACAAACGGCCGGAAGAGGGTGAAGAAGCAGCCAACAAGAATCCTCCCGCAAGGATTTCCCCCGTTTCAATACCCGGGGGGTCAAACAACTCAGCGTTCCTAATCAGCCAGGAAAATCGGTGGGCGAAACATTTTCAAGGAACTTTTTAAATTCGCTCATTTCTTCCTTGTACTTTTCCTTATCCACAATAGTCGCGTTAATGACCACCTTTTCCGCCACAAAAATGGGCGAATGGGTTCGAAGAGCCAAGGCGATAGCGTCCGAAGGGCGGGCGTCAATTTCAAACCTTTCACCCGTATCATTCATCTCCAAAACAACCTTTGCGAAAAAAGTGTTTTTATCAATGTCGTTCACAACGACTTTCGCTACCTTTGCCCCCAAAGTCGAAATAATGTTTTTAAGCAAATCATGAGTCATAGGACGGGGCAATATTTGATCGTTCAATTGGATAAAAATGGCCGTAGCTTCCGCCACTCCGATCCAAATGGGTAAATAGCGCTTTTCATCCTCATCGGTCAAAATAACCGAGGGCGTCTTTAAATTGGGATCTACCGCGATACCGCGGACTTTCATTTCGATCATGATGGACTACTCCGTAAGACAACCGATTCTCTAGATTGATGTACTGCATGATGCGACCGAATTATCGGTTTTTCAAGCCTCAGTGTCTATGCCCATTTAGGCCGACGGTTAATAACTACCTTAAGTCCGCTTCTGAAAAAACCTGCGCCTCAAAAGCATAAAGTTTCGCTCCCTCTTTCCAAGCGTTTTTGGGCAATCCCGCCTTTAAGGACGTTTGCTCCAAAAAAGTTTTGGCGTCCCAATGATAATCCATCGCCACTTGCGGCAGTAAAAGCCCGGATCGATGACCCTGGCTGACAATCAAACCGTGAACCCCGACTTTCACCAGATTGGATTTCATTTCTTTAGGCACAGTTAATACGGATATTTCGATTTCAATCCGGGAAACCTCTTCCTCCTTCACGGGGGGAAATCGAAAATCCTGCAAGGCGGCGCAAATAGCCGCTTCTTGAACAGCTTCGCCCAGGGGTTTAACAGGATAAGGGAATCCGATACAGCCCCTCAGTTCGCCTTCCATCCAAAGAGTTACAAACACCCCTCTTTTTTCACGCAAAAGCTGGGACAACGAATGAACAACGGGTAATTGCCGTCCTTTAAGGACGGTAGTTTTAATGGCATTGCGGGCCAATTGAAGGAGAAGTTCTTGGTCTTTTTTAGAAACGACTTCATTGGGATTCACTTAAGGCTCCAATTTTTATTTCTCATTACCGCTAAAAGCCACAGCCGAGTAACCCACTACCCTTGAATGATCCCCGGTTACGTCGCCGGAATTTCGATAGGCCAATAGCCGAATATTTTGAGCTTCGATAGCCTGGGTGTATCGAAGAAGAGTTGAAACCGGTTCTTTGCCACAGTGCGTACAGTAATAGCTCGGATACTTCTTCGCCATGATTTTTTTATCCGTCTTGTTCACTTCGGCCTCATGACCGGACAGCAACGCTTCTAAAAAAGCTTTGTCGGCCTTAACAGCGGTATCGTAGGGGGGATAGTGAGAAAGATCGGAAGAAGCGATCAACAAAAAAGACATTTTTTTTCGCAGCTCCCGTAACCCTTCTGCCAGCGGACGAACAGACGTTTCCATTCCCTGCCCCATCACAATGGGTACTACTTGGGCATCCGGAAAATAGTATTTGATCATCGGAAAATGAACTTCAACCGAATGTTCTTTGGCGAAAGCCGGAGGAATATCGGCGATATGACTGTCAAAATTGATTAAAAAATCTCGAGCCTGTCTGTCTACTGTCAGATCACCTAAAGGGGTTTCTACCGCGTCACCCGAAAAAAGAGAAACACCCTTAAAAGACAAAAAATGGCTGGGTCCTATCACAATTACCGTTTGGGGTTCTCGGGATAAGGCGCGGTATCCCAGTGCTGCAATGGAACCGGAATAAACATAACCCGCATGGGGTAAAAGCATTGCTTCAACCGGATAATCTAAAACGTTGGACTCGGTTTTCTCAAAGCTCTTGAATTGTCGAAAAAGTTCTTGAGGCTTATCCGGATAAAACTGGCCTGAAACCACCGGTTTTAATTTCATGGTTTACCCATCGATAAATTAAAAAAATTGATTAGGCGTGAATGACTTTAGAAATTTTATCGCGAGTGTATGGCCAAACGCCTTCAGGCAAAACCGCCATAGAGCCTGCGGTAAACATAGAGGTTTCCAAGGGCACCCAAGATTTACAGCCCTCATAAGCTGGTTTGACAGGCAAGTCCCAGGGTACGGCTAAAGAATAGGCCCTGATAATGAAAACATAAAAGCCGGGCCAATCGCCATAATTGAATCGTTTTTCAACCGCCTCATCGCTCATAACCGTAAACGGAATAAGCCTTTTAGCGACTTCCCACTCGGTTACTTTTTCAATCCTATCCGCCGTGGCGCAAAGACGGAAATGAATCCGTTTAGGATCTTTATTTTCTTTTTCAATTGCGGCCAAACGGGGACGCCAGTCCGGTTTAATGGCCTGTGGATTTTCGTGTTCAAAGGTCGGATAAAGGAAAAACTCGGAATGATCAGGTTTGAACTCTCCGTTTTCCTCGGCGATGCCGCCTTTTCGAAGAAGAATCGTCTGCTTTCCTTCTTCAACAGCCTTTAAAACCACGGCCCATTCTTTAAGAGCGATATTATTTTGAAGTTTCATAATGAGATGATTATGTGAATTTAAAAGATAAGTTTCAAGCGTTAAGGCCCCGATGTTCAGTTCGACAAAGCCATTAAAACACCACCCGCCAGCGCTAAAAGAACGCTTCCCAAAACCTTGGGCCATTGGGTTAACGGGAGTTCCTTGAAGTAAAACAAAGACCATGCGGTATAAACCAAAGTATTGGCGTTAACCATGGGAACTGCCCGGGAGAGACCCAATAATTGAATAGCCATCAGCATACCGGACATACCTACAACCCAAAGAACAGCTGAGCCGAAACCCAAAGCCCAATCCAGCGGGGACGTTTTTTTAGTTTTTTCGAAAAAGGACACCGCTATAGCGACGATCGCCCCGCCCAGGGCCAACCCGATCAAAACATCCATCTGTCCTATAGAAGTTTGTGTATCCGAATGTCTCATCCATGTAATGGGGAAAAAATAAATGCCCCAAAAAAATCCGGCCAGCAGGCTGAAAAAAATACCTTTTTTCAAATTCCCCTCTTTGGAGGAAAGCGCAGGAATTTTGGTAACCCAAATGGCTCCAGCTGTCAGCAAAACCGCCCCCATTAAAAGCAACAGAGTGGAATTGAAGCTGGTTGCTTCATGAAAAAATACCAATCCCAATAGAATATTAAGAAGTGTATTCGAATTGAAATAAACTGCCGCCTTGGCCAGACTAATTTCTTCTAACGCCAGATTTGCCGCGATTTGACCAATTCCCCAAAGCAATCCGGAAAGAAGCGCGGCCCCCAGCCACATCGGATAAGCCCATAACAATTCAATGGAGTTCCAGCGAAGAACAACTATCGGCAGCATGCCCAAACCCATGAAACAAAAGAAAGAAAAACCCTTTGTCGTCGAAAACCGAACCGGCAGCATATAACAACCGATACAGACAACACCCAGTAGAGCCCATAAATAACCCATCGATTAATCCTTTGAGCAAAAGTCCGTTGATTCTAAAGCCTCTTTGGCCTTACGCAACAAAAAGAATCCCATAACGCGGGCGGCTATCATTAAAAGCAAAAGAGCGACAGGAGAAAACTTACCGTAAAGAAAAGCGGATAGAGATCCCAAAATCCACACACCTATCTGAAAAATTGAGATGGAAACCGCGACAACTTTGGCTCTTTCTTTTTCAGAGATCATGTTCATCAAGACAGCTGTACTGGCTGAATTATAAAAAGAAATTCCCAAAGTGCCTAACGAAGCGGATAAAAGACAAACCATTAAGGGACTCCAAAAACCGCCCACCGGAATAAATAAAACCGCTATAGCGGCCAAACCCAAAACCTGATCCAACCCTAAAAGTTTCACCATGCCCCGCGAGGAAAGCCGGGGGATAAAAAAGAATAATAATCCGAAACTCACGTAGGCAGAAATCTGAGCCAGTAAAGAGAGATAAGTATCGGTTAACCCCAGATGCTGGACAAAATACAAAGAGGAGTAAATACCCCAGGTGGCCAGCATCCACTCATCCAAAACTTTTGAGCTTAAAAACGGCAGCGCTCCGGGTTTTTTCATAAGATCTTTAAAGGTTTTGCTGTATTGCTCCCAACCTTCTTGAATTACGTGCTTCCATGTGGGCGGAATCCGTTCAAACGTTCCCGAATGAGATAAAAATATCAAACGAAGCAAAATACCCATGCCAACTAATAAGGTAAAAAGACCGAACATCTCGTGGCCGGCAACAACCAATCCCTTTCGGGCCACCCAATAACCGCCTAATAAAGGAAAAAATAACAAAGACGCGGACAAATTGGTGATTTGTAAAACCGAGTAGATTGTTCCCCGTTTGCTATTCGGAACTCCTTCAATTAAAAGACACTGATAAGCGGGGAGGGATCCCAGGTTAAGGGTCATAAAAAACAGTGCGGTTACAGCCCACCATTTATTGGTGGCGATTGTCATGCAAAAACAATAACTTCCCCAGCTCAAGGTGTCGAAAAAAAATAATGTTTTCTTGCGGCCCCAGCTGTCGGTCAAATAGCCGCCCACCCATAGTCCTATTAAACCGAACGGGATAAACAGAAAATTATAAAGCCCGACTTCCGTATCGGAAAGCCCGAGAGAAACCAGATAAAGACTTCGGAAAGGCGTGATCATGGTTAGCGGAATGGCCCATAATAAACCACCATAGATAGTAAGAATTTGAACTTGCGGCAGGGCAAACATATCCCTGGTTGAACCCCACAAATTTTTAAAATAGCGAATCATGATAACCCTTTAAAAAAGTCGACAAACTTAGAGCGCTGCAAAAGAAGTTATACTATTAATGAAAGTTTATAATAATCGCGTATTAGTCTTATTTTTGAATTCAAAAGGACGTTATGTTTCGGTTAAAACCAGCGTCTTCCATCGCTTTCCATTCGCTCTTTCGCAGCCCCTGGCTTTATTTTTCCATTTTCTCTGTAGCCAATACGGTTTTGGCTTACGTTGAATCTACAAACCAAACTCTTCTGGTCACAACTTCATTTTGTTTATTCTTTTTTATACTACTGGCTCTGTTTTTTTTGTTAAAAAATGGACCTTCAGAAAATCCTCTTTATCTTAAAGAAACAATTCTAACTTTATCATCCCAGTGGTTTTACACTATTCTCTTTTTAGCCCTTTTACCCCGCCTCTACATTCTTTTCAATTCAGCATGGCCCATATC
>Ga0302155_10001691_pt1 | contig 15825 bp, 15 predicted proteins | sample I_Bog_N3_1_FD_193508 | JGI IMG/M metagenome (GOLD analysis project Ga0302155, IMG submission 193508) | Peat permafrost microbial communities from Stordalen Mire near Abisko, Sweden - I_Bog_N3_1 | ecosystem: Environmental > Terrestrial > Soil > Wetlands > Peat | place: Sweden: Abisko, Stordalen...
CGCAGACGGACTGTAACCCCTGGACCCAATATGGGAACAGGAAGCCTTGAGCAGCTCCACCACGGCAGGCTCATGCTCTACAGACATCGCTATCTTGGCTATGAGATAGATTCCTGAGCGACTTAAAGATAGTTAGTTCCAACCTGACTGGAGTGACTGTGCTCTCTCCAATTCGCCTTACGCCACTACATCAACTTGTCGCGACTAAAGTGCCGCGTCGGTGATCTTCATTCCAGAGGTCCAAAACTTTAGGAATCAATTGCCGATCCAGTATTGACCATGAGTTCGGGGGCACCGTAATTACAAGATGTGCGGAGTGCAACCTCTCGAGGCATTATTCAGCGATTCAAGAAGCTCGACCGCGAGATTAATCCGCTACCGATAGGGACTGCCGCGATGTCAAGTTGCCACACTGTGCCGTGCTCCGGCGAGATTGTCGAACCAAATACGTCAAAGATGCGGAAGTCTCGATCGTCAAGCCATTTGAAAATATCTGACAATATTGCTCCACCTTCAAACAACTCTTGAAGACAAACCTCCGCAATGATCATGTCCGTTTTGTTAAGTATCCCTTCAGAACCCTGAAGGACACTCATTTCTGCTCCTTGCACGTCAATCTTCAAAAGGTAACTCGGTTCAGTTTGAAGGTCAAGACATAGTTGATCGACTCTCACCACTGGCACCCTCCTTACTGCCACTGGTTCGCGATCGGGAATCAATTCTCGAAGCGATGATGATGAGCCTAGATCTGCCTGGATATTGATGTGAGCAAAGCCATCAGCGTCACCTGCCATCGCCCAGACAAAATCAACTCGCCGATTTCTCATCAACCTTTGTAAATGAGCGTCCCATTCTTTGATGGGTTCAATGAGTACAAATCTCGATTTGGGAAACGAATTGTAAAGTTCGCTTGTTCCGTAGGCCACGCCGACGTCAACCACCGTCGAAGGGTTCAATCCAAGACCAATACTCACGTCCAAGGAGGTCTGCATGCTGCGAGCAATAGAGCCCCTTACAGCGACTTCGTAACCTGCCAAGTTAGCCAGAGATTTGATCGTTCGGCGAACATATGACTTGAATTTTGTTTTCCGGCGCATACTTTTGACGGAGTCCGAAGGAGGGTACGAGTCCGAAGGGATCACTGACTACCCTCACAATCACTTTCACAGGCCACAACCTTTTGCGAGACTAGCAGTTGATTACCCGACGAAGAGAAGACCTTTTGTTTTAAGGGGCGCAAAAAGTCAAGTGTTTCATGCCAGTTTGCTGTGAAGACAACACGGTGCACCTCCTCGAAATTGTCGGAATAGAGCGGCGCCATGAACGCAGCAGGTACGGAGAGACGCTTAACAAACTCTGGCGACGCCTTTAGTAAAACGACGAACTTCGGCCATAGAATTCGCCTGGGATGCGGTAATCCCTAAACACAGAGGTAGGCGATCAGGGTGCCCATAAATTACGAGAATTATTTCCGCTCACATTATGGGAGCACTTTCTCTAAGCGTGACATCAACAACTATCGCAAATGGTTCACTACTCAATGGCGATTCATTCAGCGTGAATCTCCTATAAGTCCAGGGGCACGAGTACTTGAAATAGGATCAGGACCCGGGGGATTCTTTGGTATTCTTAATCAAAGCGCAGCGATTGTTTACTCTGGAATTGAAATGGACTCTGACGCATGTTCATTTGCAAATGATTATTTTTGTACAACTGTCTTCCAAAACATTTCGCTTCGGGACATCCCAGCAGGCGAATCATACGATTTTATCTACGCTTTTGAGGTACTGGAACATCTCGACAATCCATCTGAGGCAGTCGAAAAGATCTATTCGATACTCAGGCCCGGCGGGACATTCTGCGGGACAACGCCATTCCCATTTAAGAAGAACGTGCTAGCAGATGACACACATCTTTCGGTGCTGCATCCAAGCAACTGGTTACGCCTATTCGAAATGGCCCATTTTGATTCCGCACAGACTCATGCTCTTTCATTTGTGCCCTTTCTATGGCGACTCGCACCAAGGCTGAACTTTAGAGTTCCGATTTATATTCCCTTTAGCTACGTCATTTCGACGTGTTTGATTACTGCTCGAAAGGCAGAGGGCAGATGATCGACGAGTCACAGACATGTAAGGCGGCCAGGTCAAGTGGCTCAGTTCAGGGGGATCTTTCCAAAAGTTCTACCCAATGTTCGTAGAGGGACTGAATTTTCTACGTAGAATCATTCTTCATGCTGCATCCTGGGACTTTCGGGGTCTCATTGGAATTTGACTATCTCAACGGGATCTTCACAAACTCACCAACGCAAAAGGTATGCCTTGAGCATCCGAATCGCAGCAGAGGAACTGAATGGCACAGTGGACGTCGCCAAGAACTCTAGGGAGACCGGTTTCACCGACCTGAACTCCGATCTCGAACGATTAATGATTGGGCGTAAATGCCAAAGCAAGGCGCGTACAATTCCCGCAGCATTCCTTGGTTTTCCATTGAGTACAAAGGCTACAGAAACACCCAAACAACAAACGACGTGGACAGGCAGCACGCGAAGCTTCAAACGTCTGTCACCATTCTTTCGGATGGTGGTAATGCGGTTTCGAAAAGAGAGAAAATCAATATAGTTCGACGGAAAAATGGAACCGGTAGTTCGACCCGTATCGTGAACTGCGAACGCATTTTCAACATGCTCGACGACATATCCCATCGACAAGAGGCGCCAACATAGGTCCGATTCTTCAAAATATGCAAAATAGGAAGCATCAAAACCACCGGCTCCAAGAAACAATTCGGTCCAGACTAGTAAGCAAGCGCCATTCAAAGAAAAGCGAAAGGAGCCAAAGCGATTCGACGCAAGGTCATGGTCCGTCACATGATGCAAGAAGCCTGTCTTTGTGAACATAGAGCCTGCACTGTCGAACCCTCCCTCTGTTTTCATCATCGTTGGTTGGCATGCAGCAACTTTGGAATTTGCTTGAAGTGCATCAACCAAAGTCGACAACGTCGTGGGCATTAGCCGCGCATCGTTATTCAGAAACAGTAAGAGATCGCCGGTCGCAGCCTCAGCTCCCTGATTTGCTGGCCCCGCGAAACCAAGGTTTTTGCTGTTAAGTACGATCCTTACTTGCGGAAATAATTCTCGAACCATGGATACGGAATGATCTGTTGACCCGTTGTCGACAACAACGATTTCGGGTACAGGTTCTTGTGCGAGCACGGAGCCAATACATGAAGAAATGAACTCTTCGCCATTGAAGTTCACGATAACGACCGAAACGCTCGGAACTCCCCCCGATGCACTCTTCGCAAAGTTCTGGCTCATGATTCTTCGCCTCGAGACAAGTCCGATGCTTCAAGCTCCTTGCGGATCCGCCTACGCCATTTTTCAACGATGAACCCGACGACCAGAATGTCGAACGCTGAAACTGAGATTACCAAACCGAAATCATCGAGTCCTGAATACGAGTTTGCAAATAATATCGTCACGGATCCTCGATTTAATGAAGGCAGGACAAATCCATTTGCGAACCCATACTCCATGCGGTGCTGCAATGGAATAGTTCGACCGTCCTCGATCAATTCAGCGCTCCACTGAGAAGAATACGGAACACGTAGAGCCACAAAACAAGTACCAGCGACAATGTGACCCGTTACGGAAGCAGACACCTCGGGGGTGGCGTGAACACTGCTGCCACCTACAACTCTTGGACAATTCATTTGCAGCGGACCCAGATATTCTCCAGACGCAACTCGGCTGATGCCATCGGAGGAACTAGAAAAAGAACTCTCCCTGTCAATCGATATCACCGAAGTCGTGTCGCCTCCATTTAGTCGCAAAAGACGGTATCTGCCCACCTTTGCCACATCCACTGCATTAAGGTCACGCTCCACCAAGTAGGAAAAAGATAACGCTGCTGCTGCCGAAGGTTCAGCATCCACGGACTGAAAATCAACTTGATGAACGACTGACAGATCTGAAAGAATCCAACGAACTCCTAACATTTCGGCAACGCGACCAAAAGCTTTCGCTTTGCCTGAAGTTACGGAATCTTGAACATTGGTTTGAAGGTTAGGAGAGGTCGAGCTTCCGAAAGACGAGACACCGGTATAGTTCGACACCGCATCAAGAAAATAGAGCGGAGGAATGCCAATGTATGTTTCCAAAGCGCCATTCGACTCCTGTCCGATGAGGTAAGTCCAGCCTGGCTGCAGGAGTGGCAAAGAAAGCGTCGGTGCGCCCCCCGAACTTTCAATGCGAGACACCATAGCGGTGTAGCCGGCAGGCAATGCTGACACCACACGATTCGCAGGCGAAGCGTAGAAGTACGCGCTGCGGTACGAATCGCCCAGAAATAATGGCGCACCGTAGATCGAGAGCAGAACTATCAGGACCAGTCCCGCAGAGATTGCGATCGATCTGCGAACAAGCGAAGCGAGAATGTAGAATCCAGTTGCCGTCGCGAGCGCTACGACCAGAACGTAAGGAATGATAAAAGTTCCGTAGAAGTTCTTCACCGCCACCCAGCCAGGAAGGTGGTAAGTCAAGAAATCAAACAACTCGCGCGCTCCTGGTGGGAAAGTGAGCGAGATGAAGCCGAGCATAAGCATTGATACGAGAAACAGTCCCAAGATTGGAACCCTCCTGAACTTCTGACTATCTCGGCTAAATAGCGTGACGAATAATCCGCTGAAAGTAATCGTGAATGGCAAGTATCCGATTAATGACAAGCGCTGGTACCAGGAAGAAAAGGACAGCGAAGTCCAATAGAAAGTCTTCATCATTAATTCCGATATTCGAAGCTGAAGCACATTTGATAACTGTTGATAGGGAACCAATGCAGCGACTAGCGCCAATGTTGCTTGTTGCCCAGTCCCTGATGTGGCGTAAGCTGCTTGCGATTGGCCCGCTACCAACCCAACTGCAAATGGCAAAATCCAGTATGCGTTTGACGCAACTACCACTGCCAAAAAACTCAAGAGTCGCCGCGCGCTAATCCACTTTTCCGTAAAATAGTGGGGAACCAAGACAATAAGTAAGAGAACGATGAGGACAAATGCTGGCAACGATCCCGGGATATCCGCGATTCCCGCTGAGGCTGCAATTGTCATAACCGCACCGGCCCACAAATACTTCCGACGGCCGGTACGGACAAACTGAATGATCACGTACAAGAGCCATGGTACGAGCGGAAAAAGATAAAGGCGTGCTTCCCAGTCTCCAAAGTCGGACTGAGTGAGTGGCGCAAGAACTGCGACCGAACCGCCAACCGCAGCCGAAACGCGAGAAGTCCACAACGCTCGTCGCGGCAAGATCGACATTATTAGAAAGTAAACGCCGAGATACGTCAGTGCTAGGACAAGTCCGGCTACCACTAATTGAGAATCCAATCCCACCGAATTCAACATGAAGGCAACAACCGCTAATGAAAAGTACGGTAAAAAAGTGTCCGTCCCAGTTAGTCCAATTCCGATCTTCTGGCTCATCAAGTGTGTGAGAAAGGAACCCGGGTCCAAGAAAAGGGTGTTCGGAATGTCACCGCCAACATTCGCCGGGTTACCTGGAATTGAACTCGCCCAGAGCAATGGCGGAAGGATTAACAGCAGCATCGCAGGAATTAAGGCAGTAAAGAGCGGGAAAGAATCTTCGCGTAGCCAAGGCGCCTTGAGAGGTTTCTCCAATTCGACTCCCAACGACGTACTGAAACTCAAGGTCATTCCTCTCACTACGAATCAATAATGTGGAAGGGCCCCGACTACTAAGCCACTCGACCCGGAACACACGCCTTGGATCATGGTTGTGCAATTTTGCCCTGGACTCAACGAGAGTGTAGCCCTTCAAAGGCATTTTCTAGAATTTTGCCAATTCGTCGACTTCATAACTCTTCAATCACGTCTTTGACCTTCGTCGACGAGAAACCATTTCCTCTGCCGAGGATAGGGTTACCTCGCATTCATCTGGGACAACCGACAGAGTTTCCTTCTGTTCGTCTCGCTCGGGCCACTCACACACGGTTCAACGAGTATCAACGAAGGGAATAAAGGACTTGTCGACCTCTTAGGAACGCACGAACAACCTCTCACAATTTTGGTCAAGATACTAGGTACCAGTCCTCCATATCAATATCAATAATCTTCCCTCGGACATTCTTCAACCGCTCGGTTCGCGCTAATGATTCTGAGGACAATTTTGCTTACCGACATATTTTTGAATGTCCACATGTAAGCAATGGAATAGAGCAACGAGTCCAACTAAGAACTAACGAAACGAATCAGGCGACGGTTCATCTTCCTGGCATTAGTTGAAGCATCCCCTTGAGCTGAGCCACTCGGTTTTGCGAGTTCCAGCGCTCCAGAATGGAGCACGGAGGAAAACACGAAACGAGAGCGCCGCACTGCCGTGCAGTCGATCTGGAAGCTCAAACAAGGTGAGAAGCCGTTGAACGAACTATTGCTTGGTTCAGGAATCGGGAGTTCCATCACACGCCCATGCTATGTATGAAGCAACATTGACTTTAGGTAAATCGTGACCATTAGCAAGTTACCCCTGCGGCTTGTACAGGTTCTGCTAGGCCCTCGGATTAGGATTATTGAGTGCTGGCGAGGCGGGTACTTCCTTCCGAATATGTAGCTTGGAACAAGAAGTGGGGCGCGCCATGGGGACATAGAGTTGTGCCCGGATTAGCAGAGATTGCACGCCGCGCTGGATTGGACTATCGGCTCGCTGCAATTTTAGGCCCGTTTGCATATCAAGGAAACAGTTCGACTCGGATCTACGAGTTTCCCTGGGTGTACGACTCAGTGCGCCCGACATCCGGAATGCGGGTCCTTGAAATCGGGGGCGCACTGTCAGGATTGCAGTTTGTTTTGGCACGGACGGGAAGTGAAATCCATAATGTCGATCCGTTCATCAACTACGGCGGAAGCGAATACGGGTCCGGTCCTGAGAAACGTCACGCTCAGTTGAATCGGGCCTTCAAGACCGACGTGAAACTCTATAAGTCCACTCTTTCCGACGCCAACATCGAAGGTACTTTTGACGTTATCTACTCAGTATCGACGCTGGAGCATATCCCACCAGACGCGTTGAAGGAGACTCTCACTTTCGCGCGTCGCCTCCTCAACCCAGATGGTCGGATCGTGTTGACGGTTGATCTCTTCCTCGATCTGGAACCTTTCTGCCGTCGCAAAACAAACAAGTGGGGCAGTAATGTTTCTCCAAAATGGATTGCAGACGTTCTCAATATGGAGCTGACTAAGGGCGACCCAAGTGAATTATTCGGCTACGCGGAGTTTTCTCCAGATAGGATTCTTGAACGTTTAGAGGATTACGCTGTCTATTTCGACTACCCACAGCTTGCTCAGCTAATGGAATTTAGTACGCCCTGACCACGCTTGAATTATTTGCAGAGCCGTCCGATATGGGTCGCTAATTCCACCAAGTAGTTATGCATTTAATTGTAATGGACGGACACCCGCGGAAGTCTTTGTTTCGGCGACTGCCGAATATGATGACTCCGGGCTACTGAGTGGTTCCTCATGGCTAATTCTTATTTGGATCAATCAACCGCCCTGGGTTTCCTCGAGACCAATCTCTCACTTGACCGGTCCAGTTTCTGGGTTCTAGTTCCTCTACCCATAGTCACAGTCCTCCCCCGCGTACTCTTCAAGCCCGTAATTTCCGCCAATAATCCTGAGGACAATTTTGCTTACTGACATACTTTCGAATGCCCATTTGTAAGGACTGGAATAGAACAATGGATCTAATGAATGAAAAGCTCGGTAAGAAGATCAGGCGATGGGCCATCTACTTGATCCTGGGGCGGGCGACCGATGCACTGAGAATTATTTCAAATCAGCTTTGCAGGTTAAGTTTCGGTTACGCGAACTACTCGAAATCTTTCCAATCGAATACACCGCCAATCATCTCAAGGTCACGCGCATTCATTAACGTCATGATTCCAAACCTTCACGATGGCAATAGTTTTCCTAAACTTGTTGCCAGACATTTTGATCGTAAATACCTAGTCGAAGAGTATTTCCCAAGCAAACGTAGATCTCTGAACAAACGGAATTCAAGTCAAATTGAAATCTTCCATCTTCACTTCATAGATCAAATGAGGTTGGACTACTCGCAGACGATTGCGTTGATAGATGATCTGCGTGCCGCAAACATCAAGATTGTTGTCACTGCGCACGATCTCACTCCTCATACTAAGCAGCCAGAGATATACGACCCGTTGTTTCAAGCTTGGTTGGGCGCGGCCGATGGCATCATTCACCACAGTCATTGGGGTGCAGACCTTCTTCAATCCCGCTATCGAATATCTGCGGGTACCAAGCACGCCATAATTTCTTTTCCCGGTGGGCAAGGTAAATTGAGAGCTACGACTTCGGCGCAGCGGACCTTTGCAGAAATTAGCCTCGGCTTGAAGAAGATCCCTATTCGAATAGGTATCGTAGGTGCTCCACGAAGAGAAAGACTTGTCACCGAGTTTCTCGAAGGATTTGCAAAGACAGAACGCGACGATCTGGAGATTGCTTGTTGGTCCCTCGATGAGCACGACATCGTGCCCCGTGATCCTAGGATCGTAATCGCTGAAAGATACAAGCACGTGAGCAATTACACGTTCAGAATGAGGATGCGAGCCTGCGATGTAATTGCAATTCCGTATCAGAAAGATGGTGAGATGCTCACGACTGGGGTAGTAAATTCTGCTCTGGATGCAGGTATTGGCGTTCTCCGAACTGACTGGCCCTTTCTCAAGGAAGTATTCGGTGACGCAGGAATTTACGTCGGAAGTAATGCCGAGGGCTTTGCAATGGGTCTTTCGAGACTGACAGTTGAAGATGTGGAGAGCGCGAAGCGAGCGTCATTAGAACTCGGAGCTTCCAATAATTGGCGCAGGATTGCCCAACAGTACGGAATATTCTACGAATCCCTATTTGAAGATGGCGCTGCGTCTCTCGAATAGATGACTGACATCGTCTTTCGGGAAAAGCCTCAATGGCGGTAGGCCGACTTATTGACAATTCCAATTGCAATTCGACATGGAGATGGTTGGGCTTTCATCAATCTTTCGACGAGCAGCGGTGATTCTCCAATTTTACGTTGACACAGTTCGGACCTAATTGACTCGCCTCAGGAATAGTCGAACTCAGTTGTAATTCTGACTTAAGGAGAATGTCAGGAGTATCTGCTGAGAGGTAGAATGATGGAATTAACGAAGCATGCTGAACACAATGTCTGCCTCCAGTGGATAGCCCGAAAGAGAGCACCCGGTCCGATTGTGAGCGATAACAAGCCCGCTGTTTCGATCATAATTCCGACTAGGAACAGCGCTAGATTTCTCCAGAATTTGCTCGAGTCGATTAACCGCCAGACATACGCCCCAATAGAGACAATTCTTGTTGACGGCAACTCAACCGATGGAACGCTTGAACTTGCCAAGGAGTACGACGCGCAAGTGCTTGAATACGACCCCGGATTGGCGGTTGGCAAGTTCGATGCCCCGCTCCGTCGGAATTATGGGGTCAAGATGTCTGCGGGTAAGTTCGTTTACTACGTAGACGCCGATATGGAGCTCCCCCCAAGTACTGTTTCGGAAGCAGTAGAGCTCTGTAATTCGGGAGCAAGCGCAGTCATTATCGCGGAACGTTCCTTCGGTTCAGGTCCTTGGGCTCGCGCAAAGGCTCTCGAGCGATTGGCCTATGTCGGAGATAACGCCATCGAAGCACCACGATTTTTTATTCGCAAAGTCTGGGAGGAATTAGGAGGGCTAGACGAGGCACTTGGCGGTGGCGGCGATGACTGGGACTTGCACGAAACACTCAAAGGGTCGAAATATCGTGTGGAGAGAACGCGGGCCACAGTGATGCACAATGAAGGTGAATTACGTTTGACAGCGCTTCTTCGCAAGAGATACATGTATGGACAAGACTCTTGGAAATACATCAGAAAACGGCCACGCGCAGCCATTCATTCATATTTTCCAATTCGGGCCGCATACTTTCGCAACTGGCGCCAGTTTGCTGCAGATCCAATTACGACCTTTCTGGTTATCGTCATGCGCTTGAGCGAATACGGTGCCGGAGCGGTCGGGGCCATAGTTGGCATCACTCGCCATCGTCAACAAGCTCGACTCGGAAAATGAGGTTCACGGAATGAATTACTGGCGCGAGAAAAAGGTCCTCGTTACTGGGGCTTCGGGGTTTTTGGGATCTCATCTTGTCCACGCCCTCGCAAACGAAGGCGCTGAAGTCACTTCTGTCTCACGACAGGCATCCATTTCTGAAAGTAGTGCGACACAATCGGAGGTCGCCCACTGGTTTCATACAGATCTGCTCGATTCTTCCAACATCGTTACATTCTGCGAGAACTCCGAGCCAGCAATTGACGTACTGTTCCACTGCGCCGCGCTCGATGGTAACGCCGCGTACAAGAGTCTCCACCCTGCAGAAATTGTTACGACCAATGTACGTCTTGCGTCGAACATCTTGGAAGCTGCACGCCTGAGCAAGATAGGAGACGTCGTCTTAGTCAGCAGCGCAGAGATTTACGCACGCCACTGTTCGAATCCGGTTGCGGAGATCGACGACTTCACAACCAATTTCTCCTATCCCAGTGATGGATACATTCTTTCAAAGGTAATGATTGAAATGATGGGCCACGTATACGCCGAGCAATTCAATCTGAGAATTTATGTTCCACGCCTTGCAAATCTTTACGGACCCGGTGATTTATCTGGCGCTGAACGTGGCAGGGTGATTCCAACGATGATTAGGCAGATTCTCTCAGGCCAAATTGTTGAAATTTGGGGTGACGGGCAACAATCCCGAACTTTTGTCAATGTCACGGACGCTGCGAGGGCCATCATGCTTATGGTGGAAAAGAGGCGTGTTGGACCACTCAATATTGCGACAACGGAAGAAACCACAATGGAAGCGCTCGCACGATGTCTCTTTGAATTGGCCAGCAAGCCCGTCAGGATTGAGTTCGACCCCTCAATGCCGAGTGGACACCGGCAACGAATCTTGGATCTGCGATCACTATATGAATTCATGGACTTTGAGCCTCGACCACTTATCGAAGGCTTGAAGGAAACCCTCGCTTGGTACATGGGCTACTATGCCCAACGCACTCTCAGTTCTCCTTGACCTACTTTGCGAAGCAGCCAGGGGACGAAACGTGATGTCGATCCCACCCTGCGTTTTCCTGATTATCGTTAATTGAGTATCGCAGTTCACTCAAGTAACGGGCCCAGATCGATACTGCCACCGGGCAAACGCGTCCGACATTTGAAGTCTGATGGCAATCCAGCTCAAGTCGCTCTTCTTCAGACGTCACAGGCACTGAACTCTTGCCATCGCAACGCTGATGACTCGCTCCTTGGCAGTAGGAAGCCACGTTGAATCAATTATCTTCGAAGCAAATCTTGCCAACGTCGTGACATGCCACTGTCATCTGAATTCTGAAGGTCCGGCTCAAACCTTAAGAACCGAAGTGCATTTAGGTTATCGCCACGTACTCGAAGCTCGATTCCAATTCTCTTTGTCAGTGGTCGATCTCTTTCCGAAGCCAGAAGACAACGCAATTCGATAGGCGAGGTATTGCAACGCCCCCAGTGGACTCTTGGCAAGACTTACCAAGACAGCCTGCGACTTCACCAGTGGTGATAGCGCAACTCCCTTCGCCGTTCTTGATGCGGTGCGAAATCGTTGCGTCTGTAACGCAAACTCTAAAAAGCCTAACGGAGGAATCTTGTAAACCACAGCCCCTGGAACATTCAGCGTCACAACGTTGTGTTTGCTTACATATTCTCGCAACTCCACGTCATCAGCAATGCTCCCGGAGCCTATTGGATAACGGTAGACGCCGGCGAAAGAACCTCGAGTCGCCCAAATGGCTCCCTCAGCGCGAGACGCTGTCGAAGGTAGCCTTCGAGCAATCTCTGCAACGACGTCCATTTGCCAGGCTCCTGCGCGTCGGCCGCCACCCCTGAAGCGCGGGTCAGGCAGCACGGAACCGACAGCAATGGTTGCAACAGTGTCCTCACTAAGCGAACGCACGATATTCGATACGCAATTGACGTCAAATTCAACGTCATCATTTGTAAAAATCACAATATCCGCGTCCGCGACCTCGCTCTTCGAAAGCGCTGCATTGAGTGCCTCCTTGACATACCGACGGCTGCTGGAATGATCAATCACGAGCCTGCAGCCAGATTGGTCAGCCCACGTTCGGGCTTGATCACATATGTTTTCATCAGGAGATGAATCACTTAGCACGAGGTTATATGGCTGATCGGAATATGCACGGACAGACGTATGTAACGACGTGAGAGTGGGAAGAATCGAAGCTCCAGGTGCATACGTGGGTAAGACAACGACCAGAGTTGGATTCGACATTGTCTAATTGTACCCATGCAACTCGCAATGGCAAAGTGTCACAAGGTGTCTTCACCGAAGGGGAACATCGACGTTCCCGAAACTGTCACAAAGGATTCTGATAAACGCTGTGGCGAAGCCAAATTCAGATTCGGAACTTGTGTAAAGTGCGATGGTTTCTGATTCCCCGAGATGCCCCGCCAAGTGTGACGAACCTATTGATGACCTTGGGGGATCCTTCATGATTGTCCACGCGAACGGACATCGTGCACTTAGGGTACATCCCACGAATTGTTTCACGGTGATCAAGAATCTTCTCGTGACCGCGCTGCTTACAGGACAATCAAGTTAGCGCCTAGATTGATTATCGTTCTTGTAAGTTGACGTACTGGCTGAGGGCAATGATTATGGCATCCACAACTTTGGTGTCACGAGACGTTGGGCCTGCCACGATTACGACGACATAGCCCAACTGGGCACTCAAGGAACGATCACCATTCGAACCGTGTCAGTGACAGCGGTACCGCCCGAAGAGGAGCCCGCCATGATCACGACTGGATCTCCTGGCTGAGCGATGCCTTCACTCTTCAGCTGTGCGATAGCGAAGTCACACAAAACGTCGATATCCGTGGATGACGAAATGAAAACCTCCTGTACGCCCCACGAACTACGAAGTTGACGAGCCGTTGATTCACTGGGGGTGATTGCGATGATCGGCATGGGTGGACGAAAACGCGAAATGGCTCTCGCAGTCATGCCCGAACGCGTGCACGCCACAATAGCGACCGCCCGTTCTTCCATCGCGGCGCGCCAGGCGGCTCCGGTGATCGCCGCGGTAATGCGCGTCGACTGTGTACCGGTACCAACGATCTGTTGAATACCCAGGGACGAGCCCCACTTGGCGTAGTCGAACGACTCTTCAGCGCGTCGAACGATTCGGTCCATGGTAATGACCGTGCCCACGGGGTCCTCGCCAATTGCGGTCTCACCGCTCAACATGACCGCGCTGGCGCCATCGAGGACCGCGTTGGCGACGTCGGTCACTTCAGCGCGCGTCGGCACCTGGGCATGGGTCATGGATTCGAGCATCTGGGTTGCGACGACCACGGGTCGTGCGTAGCGGATGCCGTGGCGCACGATGAGCTTCTGGAGATGAGGCACTTCTTCGATGGGCATGCGCACCCCGAGGTCACCACGTGCGACCATTATCGCGTCAGACACGGTGATGATCTCGTCGAGGTTGGCGACGCCTTCGCCGGTCTCGATCTTCGCCATCATCATCACGTCATCGCGGCTGAGGACCGTCCGCACCGAGACGATGTCAAACGCCGAGCGCACGAACGAAACGGCCAGAATCTCGAAGGCCTCGCTCTTGAGGGCTTCGAGTCGCGCCCGGTCGTCGTCGGTCGGCAGCCGGTCGTTCAGGATCGACGAAGGCAGCGACAAGCCAGGCTTACCCATCACTGCGCCACCAGACGTGATCTTTGCGGTCGTTGTTTCACCTGATGTAACGACTTGCAGAGAGACGCCACCGTCGCCGATGTGGATGCGATCACCCGGTTTCAGTTGTTCGAGGATGTCCTCACGCTCGACGTAGATTGTCGAAGCCGTGGAACTCTCGCCGAAGCCCTCAATGAGTTCGACGTCGTCACCGATTCCAAGGACCACGGGCGTAGTGCCGAAGGATCCCGCACGAATCTTGGGACCGGGAATGTCGACCATGATCGCGAGGTCTGGGGCGAGGGCGCGGACCCTACGCAGTCGGTCAATGCACGACGGTATGTCGCCGTGGGCAAAGGAAAGCCGGAACACATCCACCCCGGCTTTCACCAAGTCGAGGAGGACTTCATCACTGTCTGAGGCCGGCCCGATGGTGGCTACGATTCGCGTGCGCCGCACGGTATTCCCTTCGTCGCTTTGGTCAAGTCTATTGGATTGGGACAAAGGGCTCGAATCGAAGAGAAGTCGTGCACTGGCGTCGTCCGAACACACTGCGTTCACGTACCCAGTGGTAAAGAAGAGAAAGCGCCAAGCACGCCGGCGCTTTCTCAGTTGCGAACAGGGACGATGACGTCGCTTCCATCGACGTCGATGACGCGCAGGTTCATGCCATAGTGATCTGAGAGTTCGTGGCTGCGAATGACGTCACGCGCCGCGCCGTCGATGACCACCACTCCTTGGTCAAGGAGCACCAGGCGATCGGCGAACTGGCCCGCGAGAGTAAGGTCGTGCAACGTCGCGATGATGGTCAAGCCGCACTCAGCGACCTCCTTCTTCAACAACTCCAGCAAGTCCATTTGGTGGCGAAGGTCGAGCCCGGTCGTGGGCTCGTCGAGCACGATGACCATCGTCGACTGGGCGAGGGCCCGAGCGAGGACCATGCGCTGGCGTTCGCCTCCCGACAGTGTCGCGACGTCTCGCTGCGCGAAGCTCGCGAGCGACAGTCGCTCGAGCACCTCGTTGACCACTCGCTTGTCCCCCGCACTGGGGGCTCGTAGAACTCCGTGATAGGCAACGCGACCAAGTGCGACGTAGTCGTGCACCGTCATTCCCGCGGGCACCTGGGGGTGCTGGGGCACCAGGGAAACCAGTCGCGCCCGCTCTCGCTCGTTGAGCGCACTGATTGACTGGCCGGCGATCTGAACTGTCCCGCTCGCGATGCGCCGAAGTCCCGCGACCGCCTCAACCAAGGTCGTCTTGCCTGCGCCATTGGGTCCAATGATCGTGCACCACGTGCCCGATTCGACCCCGAGCGTGATGTCCGAGATCAAGGTCGCCGCGCCCACCTTCACGCTCACGTGTTCCACGTCGACCCAACTCATCGCACACTGGCCCGACGAAGACTGAGGATCACCACGAACACCGGTGCGCCGATGACCGCGGTCACGACGCCGAGTGGTAACTCGGAGGGCGCCATCACCGTTCGCGCGATGGTGTCGCAAAAGACGAGGAACGCGGCGCCAAAGAGCACCGAGATCGGCAGAATCCTTCGATACGAGGTGCCCACGAGGAGACGAACGATGTGGGGCACGATGATGCCGACGAATCCGATGAGCCCCACCGCCGAGACGATCGCCGCGGTGCCGAGCGAGGAGGCGGCGATCACGATGAGACGAACTTGTCGAACCCGCACGCCTAGGGACCGCGATTCGTCCTCACCCACGCTCATCGCGTCGAGTGCCCGGCCCGAGAGCACGCAGATGAGTATGCAGATTCCAACGTAGGGAATCACCAGAAGTACCGACGACCAGTCCGCACTCGCCAGCGATCCGAGAAGCCACAAGTAGACGTGGGTGATCGAGTTCGCTGACGACTGCTGCTGGAGAAACGTCTGCATACTCGTGAGCAGCGCCGACACCGCGACGCCCGCGAGTATCAAGGTCGCCGCGTTCGATCGCAGTCCCTTGCCGCCTATAAGCCACGTGCACGCGACCGCCACCATGG
>Ga0302155_10001694_pt1 | contig 15808 bp, 11 predicted proteins | sample I_Bog_N3_1_FD_193508 | JGI IMG/M metagenome (GOLD analysis project Ga0302155, IMG submission 193508) | Peat permafrost microbial communities from Stordalen Mire near Abisko, Sweden - I_Bog_N3_1 | ecosystem: Environmental > Terrestrial > Soil > Wetlands > Peat | place: Sweden: Abisko, Stordalen...
CCAGCCACGTCTTCGTTGGGAGCTGTGGTGCCGTAGGCATCACTCATCCAGTTCCACACCATGCCCTGGGCGACTGTTGTCCCCACGCGTGGGGTGTTCAGGTGATCCGGGTGCAGGTAGATCAAGCGTCCGCCGGTGGCCACCCCCTGGGTGTAGTTCAGTTCACCCTGTGCGAGCGGGATGCCGTCCAGCCAGACCCAGTAACGACTGGCCAGGAGTTGCGCGGTGGCGCTGTAGTCCGACTGGCTGATGATCTCGCCGTTCGGGCCGTACAAGTACAGGCTTCCGCTCACCAAGGCACCGCTGACCGGGTCATAGTTGCGCTTCACGCTGCGCTGGCCCAGCGCGTTGTAGATGTAGTCCGCCACCTTTTGCGTACCGGCCTGGTACACCGCGTTCATCCGTCCGCTGGCGTCGTAGGTGTACGTCAGGCCCGTGGTGTTTTGCAGTTGGTTGCCGGCTGCGTCATACGGTAGGGTCATGCCGTCCTGGGTGATCACGCGGTTACTGTCAGCGGCCACGGTGGTGTGTTGGGTCGCCGTCACCTGGCCCGATGACGGATTCGTGGTGGTGCGCTGTGTACGGTTGCCCGCCGCATCCAGCACATAGTCTTTCTGTTCACTGGCCGTCTGCTCGCGGGTCAGGCGATTGAGGGCGTCGTATTGATACTGCACAGACGCCCAGACGTTGTCCTGATGGCTGGTGAGGTTGCCCACTGGGTCAAACGCATATTGAGTATGCCAACCGCCAATGGTCTGCGCCGTGAGCTGGAAATCCTGATCGTAGGTGCGGTTCAGCGTTACGCCGGTGCCCCAGGTCAACTGCTTGATCGGACCAAACGGGGCGTACGAAATTTGGCTGGCAACAGGCAGCGTCAGCCCGTTGCGGCTGATGTCGATTGCGCTGACCTGGCCCGCGGTATTGCGGGTATAGGTGACCGAGACGCCTTCCGGGTAACCCTGAGCGATGATCCGACCGGCACTGTCGTAGGTGTACGTCTGCGACACGGTGATGCCGGCCAGGTTGTAGGCCCGGTTTTGTGCGACCCGTTGGCCACGCTCGTCGTAGCTGAAGGTCAGTGCGCCGGCGGCGTCCTGGATCCGGGTCAGTCGGCCGATGCCTTTATTTCCGCCATCGGTCTGGTCGTAGGTGTAGAGCACGTCCAGGGTCGGGGACGATGGATAGTGCTGGGCGAGCAGGCGATTCAGGGCATCGTATTGGTAGGTGCTGATCACGCCGCGCGGGTCGGTCTTTTGTTTGACGTTGCCGGCTTCGTCATAGGTGAAACTGGAGGTGCCGCCATCGGGGCTTTTGATCTGCAGCACATGCCCTTCAGCGTCATAGACGTACTGGGTCGTGACACCCCGGGGATCGACCAACTGGGTGATCTGGTTGTCGGTGTTGTAGGTCAGGGCAGTGATGCCGCCCAGTGGGTCGGTCACCTGCGCCACACGACCCAGTGCATCGAAGGCCTGACTGGTGGCGTTACTGCGTGCATCGGTCTGCTGGGTCAGTTGGTCATTGAGATCGTAGGCATAACGGGTGGTCTGTCCGCTTGCGCCGATCTGGGTGAGGAGACGACCGAGCTCGTCATAGGTGCTTTGCTGCTGACGTGCCAGCGTACCGCTCGCATCCTTGACCTGAGTCGACGTTCTGTTGCCCATCGCGTCGAGGACGTAGCTTTGCGTTTCACCCAGGGTGTTGGTCACTGCGACCAAGCGACGAGCATCGTCATAGGTGTAGGCCAGAAAGCTTCCATCGGGCGCAGTGATCTGGGTCAGATCCCCCACGGCGTTGTAGGTGTACTGGGTCGTGGCGCCCGCAATGCTGCTGGAGGCCAGTCAGCCCTGTGGGGTGTAGGTCAGGGTAGTGACCACACCATTGGGATCGGTGACGGTTTGTGGATTGCCATAGCTGTCAAAATTGGCGCGCGTCGAGACCTGGCCCAGAGCATTGGTGACTGTGGTCAGGTTGCCTTGGGCATCGTAGGAGAAACTGGTGATATCCGACACATCAGTGCGCGGACCATCCACCGTGGCGATCTGGCCCAGTGCGGTGTAAGTGTAATTGAGGGTGGTGGCCGAGACCGGCAGCGATAAAAAACCACAGGCCAAGGCAAGCACGCCAAGACGAAAGGCAGCGTGGGGCATGTTCAGGTCCTTCTGAGAAAATGGACGGCTCAATTGGGCGTCGTCTGCTGGCTTAATGGCCGGCCTTGGGCATCGTAGGTGTATACCGTGGTTCGGGTGGGCTCCACCACCTTGGTCTTCAGAAAACGTGAAGGGTCCCATTCGGTGGTGGTTGTGCGAGCGAGTGGGGTACCACTGGCTTCAGTACGGCTGGCTTCCAGATTTCGGTCGTTGTATGTATAGGTCGTCACTTGTCCTAGAGCATCGGTCTTGGTCAGAACATTACCGTTGTTATCATAAGTGAAGGTAGAGTTGCTGTTCGGGCAGTTGGCTGAAGGGATACCTTCTATGGCGGTGATGTGTTTGACACCTAAAACCGTTTGGTAGTGATAGGTGGTTTTTTTACCCAGCGCCCCAGTCACAGTGGTCGCGCTATCTGAAGTGTAATCGACCTGAACGTTGCCTACACCTCCGGCCTGCTCGCTGGAGGTCACACGACCTTGGTCATCATAGACCCAGGTAGCATTACGTACGCCGCGCTCGTCGGCAATACCTGTCAATGCATAAGGGAGGCTGCTTTGTTCATAAAAATATTGCCGCACCCTGCTGTCGGGGTACGTTACTTTGGACAGTCTATTTAGGGTGTCATAATCATAGTGATAGGTTCCGCCTGAGGGGGTAGCCAAGTCTGTAATATGCCCTTGGCTATCATAGGACAATGTCAGTGCTCGCCCAAAGGAGTCTGTAACGGTGGCCAATTGCTTATTGGCGTTATAGCTGAGGGTGGTCAGAAGTCCTTGTGAGTCTTTGACCGTCTGAAGATGGCCTGTCACATCATAGGTTTCAGTCGAGTTTTTATCGGCAACAACGACCTGCCACCCCGAAAAATTCCCACTGCTGTCAGTCAAGCTGACCAGTGTATCCTTGACATCCGCGTCGCTACTCCACGCACCATTACTCAGTGTATAAATATTGGCTTTGCCATCCGCTTGCTGGACGGTGACCAAGTTTATGGACTGAGAGGGGGACTGGATTACCGATTGCTCATAATTATGATGCCATTTTTCTCCTAGTGGGCCACTTTCCACGGTGTAGTTGCTGTTGTAAACCCTTTGAAATAGAGGCCCTTCGGTTTGCGAAGACGTATCGTTATCTGTTTGAAAATTATTTCCACGAGAAAACTGAACAGTATTTCCTTCGCTAGGAGAAGCTTGAGTCGTACCGCACGCACTCCCTCCGAAGTCCTTGCTTTCGAGCGCGTCAGCAGGATTCCAGCTTATTGGATAAATGATAGCAAGATTACTACTGGGGCCGCCGGGATAACTGGGGCCAAAAAAACTCCACCAATAGTTGGTGTAGCCCTGATTGGGTGGGGCATTTTCTAAATGGTTGATTTTATAATAAACTGCCCCTGCGTATCGCAAGCCACTACTTAGCTGTAGTGGGAAGAATATCGAGTTTTTCCAGCCCCATTGTGCTGCCGACTCCATTGAGGCGAAGCCGCTTTTAAATGTGCCTCCGTCCAAACCACTAAGAGTTGAAAATGAGCCAGCAAATGCTGGAGAAAACGCTAGAAAACCTAACAGCGGAATTAACCCTCTAGAGGTTTTGATGGGGCTTCGAGGCTGAATTTTTACTGTCACAACCCTACTCCTTGGTTAATACGCGCATATGGGTTTATTCAGATTTCATGTCGCAATTTACAGCGACCTTCTTTCGCGTCCAAAAAGCCCATAGGGGCTCTGGTAACTGTGGTTAGCCCCCGGAGCGCCGCATGCAACGCGGGTGATATCTGATACATCGATGTGCGGGTCATCGATCGTGGCGACTTGGCCGAGAACGGTGTAGGTGTAATTGAGGGGCGAAGCCGAGACGGGTAGAGCCAAAAAACCACAGGCCAAGACAAGCTCGCCAAGATGAAAGGCAGGGTGCGGCATGTTCAGGTCCTTCTGAGTAAAGTGGTCAGGCTTAGTTGGGCGTCGTCTGCTGACTCAGCTGCCGTCCCTGCGCGTCATAGGTATATAGCGTGGTTCGAGTGAACTCCACAACCTTGGTTTTCAGAAAACGTGACGGGTCCCATTCAGTGGTGGTCGTGCGGGCCAGCGGCGTACCCGTGGCCTCGATACGGCTGACTTCCAGACCTCGGTCGTTGTAGTTGTAGGTGGTGATCAATCCCTTGGCATCGGTCTTGGTCAGGACCTGGCCGGCGGCGTTGTAGGTGTAGGTCGAGTTGCTGGCCGAGCAGTTGGGAGAGGGCTCGCCTTCGATGGCGGTAACGCGTTTCACACCGCCCAAATTAGTAAACCGATAGGTTGCGTTCTTGCCGAGTTCATTGGTGACGGTGCTTGAACCGTCAGCGTTGTAGGCCACCAGCGTGCGCTGAGCGCCGCCGCTGTGCTCGCTTGAGATCGCCCGGTCTTGCGCGTCATAGGCCCAAGTAGCGAACCGGACACCACGCTCATCGGTAATGCCGGTGAGCAGATAGTTCCTGGTTGGGTCTTCGTAATAATAGAGCCGTTGTTGGCTGACACCTGCTTGTGTGCGTGTGAGCTGAGTAAGTCGTTGGTTGGTGTTGTATGTGTAGGTGATCTGCAGGGCGCCGGTAGTGAGGCTGAGAGGCTGGTACCAGGCGTCTTGAGTGAAGGCGAGCGTTTGGCCTGTGTCACTGGTGACCGTGACAGTGCCATTTACGTAGGTCAATTGCTGGGTACGGCCCACTGCGTCGATTTGGGTGATCAGGCGCCCGTTACTGTCGAAGATGAACTGCTCATTGGTGTCTGACGTGTAAGTCCAGGTGTCGGCTGATTTGCTGAGGATGCCGGTCTCCGTCGGGTCAGGGGTGACGGTGTCGCCATCCACGGTATAGAAAGTTTCTCGCCCGTTAGCTCTGATCAAAGAAAGCTTGCCGACCGCAAAGCGGATAAAGGTCGAGTAGTTGTGTCGCCAGACGCCATCCAGGCTGTTGTAGTAGCGGCTAAAGACCAGATTGCTGTCCGAAGCTGACTGGAAGTCGTTCTCTACTTGAAACTTATTGCCCACGGCGATGTTGATGGGGTTTCCTGCACAGCTATAAGGGGGCGGTGTGCCTTTTTGCTCATCGTATCCGCAGTTACCGGTGGCCACATTGAAGATCGAGGTGCCGCATTTGTTGATATAAAATACACCGAAGTGTTCGTGTACTCCAGGACCAACTGGGAGTGATTCCGGTAACCACCCAATCGCATAATCAATTATACGATTGGTGTTCTGCATGTCAGCCGTGCACTCGTCGTTGTACCCTAAACTTTGCGCAAAGGCGAGGCAGCGTGCCTTGGCTTGTTCCTCAGTTGGGAAATTATCGACGTGCCAAAAAAAACCATAGCCATTGATGTCTGTCACGATCTCTGCAAAGGCGGGTGTCAAGTGGGTCATCAAGGCCAGCGCGGTTATCGCTGTTGGTAGGAGAGCTCTTTGGCGTAATAGGGCACGATTGGACCTTTTCAGTTTTGGGCCTGAATTAGGTGCTATTGGACCTGTCAGTATGGTTTTTAACCATGACAGCAGCGCTTTGTTTATATGTGATAACGCTTTAATCATTTCACAGGTCCTTCTGGATAAAGAATCAGGCTCAGTTGGGTATCGTCTGCTGGCTTAATTGCCGGCCTTGCGCGTCGTAGGTGTATAGCGTTGTTCGGGTGGGTTCTACCACCTTGGTCTTCAGAGCGCGTGTGGGATCCCACTCGGTGGTGATTGTCCGGGCCATAGGAGTGCCAGTGGCCTCGGTCCGACTGACTTCAAGCCAGCGGTCATTGTAGGTGTAGGTGGTGATTAAACCTTGGGCATCGGTCTTGGTCAGCATCTGACCCAGCGTGTTGTAGGTATAGGTTGAGTTACTCGCCGAACAGTTCGGGGAAGGTTCCCCTTCAATGGCGCTCACCCGTTTGACATTCCCCACCGTCACAAAGCGGTAGGTCGTGTTCTTACCCAGCTCATTGGTGACGGTCCGTGAGTCATCGGCATTGTAGGCAACGAGTGTTCGCTGAGCGCCACCGGCGTGTTCACTGGAGACCGCGCGCCACTGAGCGTCGTAGCTCCAGGTCGCAAAACGAACGCCGCGTTCATCAATGATGCCCGTTAGCAGGCCATTGTTCCGTGTATCTTCGTAGAGATACTGGCGAGTCGTCGTAACACCCGTAGCTGTGCGTTGCACCTGAATCAGGTGCTGATTTGCATCATAGACATAGGTGATGTTCAAACCGCCCACTGACAAGCTCAAAGGTTGATGCTGACCGTCCTCTGTGAAGGTAAGCTGGCGGCCGCTGTCATCGGTAACGACGGTCTGGTTATTCATACGTGTGATAGTTTGTTTGACTCCCGCGGCACTCGTCCACCCTGTCAGTAACCCATTAGCATCGAAATCATATTCCTCACCAGTTTCCGACAGCCACGACCATGTGTCACCGACATGAGTCAAAGTGTTTAAGCCTGTTTGGGAGTAGCCTGAGCCGGGGTTGAAATATAATTCCTGACCATCAGCGGTGATCAGTGCCCACTTATCAGGAGCAAGCCTCAGATACGTTGAGTACGTGTGCCTCCAGAGTCCATCCACACTGTTGTAGTATCGAGAAAAGCCTCTGCTCGTCTTATCTGCCGGCACATAATCATCTTCAGCTTCATACTTATTGCCAATCGCAATATTTATAGGGTTCCCGACACAGCTCAACGCGGGAGGAGATCCTTTCTGCGGTTGTGTATCACAATCAGCTGTGGCATCAGATGCGCAGGAGTCACCATAACGGTATACAAAAATGGTTCCGCTATAACCTTGGTCATACCAGTTCCCATCGTAGGGATCGTATGTTTGCCATTTACAGAAATATGCGACATCTGTGTATGGGAGAACAGCCGGTTGTCTTACTATGGCATTAAAAGGAATCTCGGCCATGGTCCCGGCACAGGCAGCAAGTGCAGAAGAGTATTTAGCAGTACGATTATTATCGAACCAGTAATAAGGTTCGCCAAATGCCTGGCTTGCGCAAAGCAAAGACAGCGTTGTCAATGCTACGGTTCTGTAAGAGGGAATCTTGGCATGATTACGACTAAAGACGTTGTTCAAAAAAACTACAGGCTTGAGAGAGAGGGCGGAGTTTTTTTTGCGGTTTGCTTTTTTGGTAAATGAATGCGGTATGGAGTCCTCATCCTGGATTGGGAGTACATCTGTCATTACAAATCCCTCGCTGCATTGTCTCATGTTTATGTAGAGGTCTTCAGCTGGACGGCTAAGCTCCAACCCTGTCTGTCTAATGGAGCACCGTCCTCTCCTAGCCTAATAATGAATAAAGCTGTGTTCGGCGCTCCGTTAATACGGCTCACACCAAAGCCAAGAGATGCCCATTCTCCAGCCGAATAGGCGCCAAGGACTCAGCTAGTCCTCTATCAATCACCACTAAGCGACTCAGCATTACCTAACGTAATACTCAAGGATCCTTCTGGAGTCACCATAGTAAATTGGTCATCATCCGGCTCATACTCTTCCGCCAAAGAAATTTGTAGTTCGCCATCCAAATCAAATTTTAAAACCATTTTTTTATCTAGAACGACAACATCCACTAATTTCTGTCCACTGATTGAAGATAGTATGTTGTCTGCTTTGAGTGCATTGCTGTAGGCATGTGTAATCGTCTCATTTCCGCTGCGAGCGGTCCAATGACAAGATTGAAGCCATAATCTGTACTCGCCAACCGCAGTAACCAATCTACTTCGCCACCGCTTCGAAACCTTATCTTGTCCATCACCCGCCAGATCAGCACGAGGCTGCCGCACATGCAAAAGGGGCTGTCCAAACTCAAGGTTAATACCAGTCCCATACCCCCGCGCCACGCCCCATACATATTCCCCAATACTTCCTTTGAAAAAACGTAGTCCTTGAATTAGTCTTGCGTCCCCGTTTGGATCAATATTGGCTACCATTACTTACCCTCCTTAATGTATACGGCGATCTTTAAAATCTCACTATAACCATAATTTTGCCCTGTGATCTCGAGATGAAGCTGCTCACGCTGATCTTTAGATAGACCCACTTGTTTTACAATCGAGTTGACTTGACGGTTTTGCGCCTGGTTATTAGCTGGAGAACCTTCGGCGCCAGCTAAAAGCAACGGATTTCTCACCGATACGCCATTGCATTGATTACCCAAATTGCTACCGGAAAAACCAAGTAAAGGCCTGGTAGCCATATTCACCCGGTCAAGCGCACTAACATTTGAAGGCGAAACTACTAATCCCAATTTATCAGCGTTAGAAATAGGGTTCCCACTAACATAAGCGTAGGTGTTTATTCCTCCATCCAACCCAATTGGATCGCTCTGCACATATCGCCCCAGATTGGCATCGTAGTCTCGGTAGTAGTTGTAGCTCAGCTGCGTTTGCGCATCATAGAGCTGACCCGGGAAGCGCAGTGGGATATGGGTGGCGGTACCGCTGCCGGCCACATCCTCGTTGGGCAGTGCTGCACCGTAGGCATCGCTGATCCAGCTCCAGACGATCCCCTGGTGGGTACTGGCTAGACGCGGGGTATTGAGGTGGTCCGAGTGCAGGTACACCAGCTGGAAGCCGCTCGGTGCTCCTTGGGTGTAATTCAGCTCCACCTGAGCCAGCGGCATACCGTCCAGCCAGATCCAGTAGCGTGTAACGAGGCGCTGACCGTTGGCGCCGTAATCGGCCTGACCAATCACCTCTCCGCCGGGGCCATATAGATAAGTGCTGCCACTGACCAGCGCGCCGCTTACCGGATCAAACGTCAGCTTGAGCGTACGCTGGCCCAGGTTGTTGTAGGTGAAGGAAGCAATGCGCTGGGCACCGGCCTGGTACACCGCGTTCATTCGGCCGCTGTCGTCGTAGGTGTAACGTAGGCCCGTGGTGTTCTGCTGCAGGTTCCCCGCAGTGTCGTAGGGAAGCGTCAGCCCCTGCACCGTCGCCAAACGATTACTGTCGGTTGCCACCGTTGATGTTTGGGTTTCGCTGACGGTGCCGGAGGCCAGATCGGTCGTGGTGCGCTGGGTCCGGTTACCGACGGCATCGAGGGCATAGTCTTTTTGCGTGGTCGCACTCTGCTCACGGGTCAGTCGGTTCAGGGCATCGTACTGGTACTGCACCGCGCCCCAGAGGTTGCTCTGCTGGCTGGTGATATTCCCCGCCGGGTCAAAGCCATACTGGTTTTGCCAGTTGCCGATGATTTGGGTCGTGAGCTGGTAGTCCTGGTCGTAGGTGCGGCTGAGGGTCAGGCCGTTGCCCCAGGTCAGTTGCGTGAGCGGACCGAACGGCGCATAGGCGATATTGGCGGCGATCGGGAAGCTCTGACCGTTGAGGGTGAGCGTCACGGCATTGACCTGGCCGGCAGTGTTGCGGGCATAGTTCACCGAAACATTGTCGGGATAGCCCTGCTGAGTAACTCGGCCAGCGGTATCGTAGCCGGAAGTTGTTGAGGCGTTGATATTCAGACCGGCCAGATTCAAGGTCCGATTCTGGGCGGTCCGCTGACCACGATCATCGTAGACATAGGTCACGGTTCCGCTCGGGTCTTGAATGCTGGTCAGTCGACCAATACCCCGATTCCCACCATCGGTTTGATCGTAGGTGTAAAGCACGTCCAGGGCCGGGGTCGCCGGGTAATGTTGGGCGGTCAGGCGATTCAGTGCATCGTACTGGTAGGTGGTGACGATCCCGCGGGCATCGGTTCGTTGATTGACGTTGCCAGCTTCGTCATAGGTGAAGCTGGAGGTGCCGCCGTCAGGGCTTTTGATCTGCAATACCCGCCCTTCAGCGTCATAGACGTACTGGGTCGTGACACCCCGGGGATCGACCAACTGGGTGATCTGGTTGTCGGTGTTGTAGGTCAGCGCGGTGATGCCGCCCAGTGGGTCGGTTACCTGGGCCACACGGCCTAGGGCATCGAACGCCTGGCTGATGGCATTGCTACGGGCATCGGTCTGCTGGGTGAGTTGGTCATTGAGGTCATAGGCGTAGTGGGTGACTTGCCCACCCGCACCGATCTGGGTGAGCAATCGGCCCAGTTCGTCATAGGTGCTTTGCTGCTGACGGGCCAGGGTACCGCTGGCATCTTTCACCTGAGCCGAGGTCCTGTTGCCCATCGCATCGAGCACATAGCTCTGCGTTTCACCCAGGGTGTTGGTCACCGCGACCAAGCGGCGAGCATCGTCATAGGTGTAGGCCAGAAAGCTTCCATCAGGCGCGGTGATCTGGGTCAGATCCCCGACGGCGTTGTAGGCATACTGAGTCGTCGCGCCAGCGATGCTGCTGGAGGCCAGCCAGCCTTGTGGGGTGTAGGTCAGTGTGGTGACCACGCCATTGGGATCGGTGACAGTTTGCGGGTTGCCGTAACTGTCAAAGTTGGCGCGCGTCGAGACCTGCCCCAAAGCATTGGTGACCGTGGTCAGGTTGCCTTGAGCGTCGTAGGCGAAACTGGTGATATCCGACACATCAGTGCGTGGGCCATCGACCGTGGCGATCTGGCCCAGTGAGGTGTAGGTGTAATTGAGGGTTGTGGCCGAGACCGGTAAGGCTAGAAAACCACAGGCCAAGGCAAGCACGCCAAGACGAAAGGCAGCGTGGGGCATTTTCAGGTCCTTCTGGAAAAGAGGGCGGTTCAATTGGCGGTCGTCTGCTGGCTTAATGGCCGGCCTTGGGTGTCGTAGGTGTATAGCGTGATTCGAGTGGGTTCCACCACCTTAGTCTTCAGAAAACGTGACGGGTCCCATTCAGTAGTGGTTGTGCGAGCTAGTGGTGTGCCCGTGGCTTCGGTACGGCTGACTTCTAGACTCCGATCGTTGTAGCTGTAAGTGGTGATCAGTCCCTGGGCGTCGGTCTTGGTCAGCACCTGGCCGGCGGTGTTGTAGGTGTAGGACGAGTTGCTGGCCGAGCAGTTGGGGGAGGGCTCGCCTTCGATGGCCGTGACGCGCTTCACACCGCCCAAATTAGTAAACCGATAGGTTGCGTTCTTGCCGAGTTCATTGGTAACGGTACTCGAGCCGTCGGCGTTGTAGGCCACTAGCGTGCGCTGAGCGCCACCGGCGTGTTCACTAGAAATCGCCCGGCCTTGTGCGTCGTAGGCCCAGGTCGCGAATCGGACCCCACGCTCATCGGTAATGCCCGTGAGTAGGTTTACGTTGCGTGAGTCCTCATAAAAGAAGAGGCGTTGCTGACTGGTCCCCGCTTGCGTACGGGTGAGTTGGGTCAGTCTTTGATTGGTGTTGTAGGTGTAGGCGATCTGCAAGGGGCCAGCGGTGAGGCTGAGGGGCTGATGCGATGCGTCTTCCGTGTAGGAAAGTGTTTGGTCTGTGTCACTGGTGACCGTGACGGTGCCATTTACGTAGGTCAATTGCTGGGTACGACCCACGGCGTCGATTTGGGTGATCAGGCGACCGGTACTGTCGAAGATGAACTGCTCATTGGTGTCCGAGGTGTAGGTCGAGGTGTTGGCCGAAGTGCTGAGGATCCCAGTCTCCGTCGGGTCAGGGGTGACGGTGTTGCCATCCACGGTGAAAAAGGTCTCTCGCCCGTCAGCCCTGACCAGAGAAAGCTTGCCGACCGCAAAGCGGATAAAGGTCGAGTAGTTGTGTCGCCAGGCGCCGTCGAGACTGTTGTAGTAGCGGGTGAAGGTAAGATTGCTGTCTGAAGCTGACTTGAAGTCATTTTCTACCTGGAACTTATTGCCGATCGCGATGTTGATGGGGTTGCCAGCGCAGCTATAGGCAGGAGGAGAGCCCTTTTGCTCTTCGTTGCCGCAGTTACCCGTAGACTGATTGAAAACCGACGGAAGTGGGCACTTGTTCACATAGTATTCGGCAAAATGTGCGTGGGTTCCGGGAGCAGGTGGTTGCTCTTCAAATAGCCAGCCTGATGAAGCTATTACTATCTCCGGACCGCCTATGACGGGCTGTCCACTTAGGACGCAACGATCAGCGCTGTAGCCAAGACTCACCGTAAAGCTTTGGCAGTGCTGCATGGCCAAATCGTTAGTGGGGAAGTTGTCAAGGTGAATGAAGAATCCACTTCCATTGGCGTCCCAGACTATTTCTGCTGAGGCCGTCGCTGAATATAGTAATGCGGTGGCTATGCTCAAGATGATTTTTATTTTTTTGTCGTTTAAGTGCTTGAGAGGAAATATGACGCTCTCAGGTTTGGTGAAGTGTTTGAACATTTTACAGGTCCCTCTGTCGTGATCGGTCAGATATCAGTTTTTGTGGCTTTCATCGGCGACATCAACTGCATCTTCTGCCGGTACTCATCGGTGATGTCCTTCGCTTCGCTGCTGCCGGTGATAACCCGCGGCGTAATCAAGACGATCAGCTCGGACCGACCACGCTTGCGCTCGGTGTTCCCAAACAACCACTGAAGCCCTGGAATCTTGCCCAGGTAGGGCACGCTGTTATCCGTTCGGGAGTCGTTCTGCTGAATCAGGCCACCCAGCAGGACCGTCTGACCACTTTGCACGGCGACCTGAGTCGACACTGCCCGGGTTGAAATCGTGGGGTTGCCATTGGCGTCAACGGTAGTGCTGGCGTCGCTGACCTGCTGCTGAATATCCAGGTACACCAGGCCACCCGGATTGATGCGCGGCACGACGTCCAGGATCACGCCAGTCTGCACGTACTGCACCGTGCTGGTGGTCAGGTTCGTACTGCCGGTGTTGATGGTGGTCTGATTGATCGGGATGTTATTACCGACCTGGATCTGTGCTTGCTGGTTGTTCATGACCACCAGAGAGGGCGCCGACAGCACCCGGGTGTTGCCATTGGTTTCCAGTGCGTGCAACGCCACTTGCAGGTTCTTGCTGACGAACGAGTAGAACAGCGAGTCGGTTGCCCCCAGTGCGGCGCCACCGCTGCCGATTGCACCCTGGCTACCCGATACGTTCTCGATGCCTTTGGTGGTGGAGTTCCCGGCCAGATTCCCCAAGTACCACTGCACGCCCAGGTTTAGCGAGCCGTTCAGGCTCACCTCCAGAATGCGCGTCTCGATCTGGACCTGCATGGGCATGTTGTCGAGTCGTTGAATGGCCGACTGAATCTCCGCCCACTGCGTGGGGCGACTGCGCACCAGCAATTGGTTGCTGGTCTTCTGGGCGGTGATGCGGACCGAGTCGGTAGAGCCGCCTTTCAATCGGTTCCCTGTATTACCCTGAGTCTCCTCCGCGGCGTTGGCTTCTGTTGAGCGGTTGTCACCCATCGCGCCCATGGCGTTGTTGCCCATTGAATTGGCACCGCCGCCGAGCATCGTGGGGCCGCTGTTGGTGCCGCCGCCCATTCCGCTGCTCGACAAGGTCACGGTGCGCAATCCCGGCGCGACCTGAGCCGGCGGCTCATCCGGCACCGCTTCATCGCTGTAGATCTGGCGAAGGTACTTGGCCAGGTCAGTGGCCTTCATATTGCGCACGTCGTAGACGTACATCTGGGGTTCGTTGCCGCCGCCTTGGTCGATGGTGTCGATCCAGCGCGCCACGTCGTTTAAGTACTCCGGCTGCGGTGAGATCGCCACAATGGCGTTGGTGCGCTCGATAGGCAGAAAGCGCAGCATGCCGGCCAGCGGGGTTCCGCTTTGAGGGCCGAACAACCGGTCCAACTCGGGCATCAACTGGGTGACGTTGGCGCGCTTCAACCCAAAGACCCCGATCGACATACCCTTGAGCCAGTTCACGTCAAAGGTGCTGATGGTTTGCTGATAGTTGTTCAGCTCATCGGGTGTGCCGGCCATCACCAGGACGTTGCGCGACGTATCGACCGTGAGGAATGCGCCTTCCCGGGCAAAGGGTTTGAGCAGTTTCTGCATCTCGACAGGGGACATGTAGTCCAGCGTAAAGAAGCGCGCTGTCAGTCCACTGCCAGGTTCGGGTATCGACATTCGCGGTGTGAGCCTACCGGCCACGGCCTGGTTGGCCGGCAGCACCAGGTAACGATCACCTTGAAGAATAATGGCGTTGTTGGTCCAGGACAGCAGGGTTTCCAGGATGGCGAAAGCCTGTTCCTTGTCGACTGGCTTGGAGGTGGAGAACGTCACATCCCCCGTGACGCCTTGGCCAATGCTGAAGTTCTTTTTGAGGACGTCGCCCAGGATGGTGTTGACCACCGCCTGGATCGGAATGCTCGAGAAGTTGAACATGGTGCCGGCTTCACCCGGCGCCGCCGCAGGGGCTGATTTCACCGCAGCATTTTTGGGAGCCGCCAGGCTGCGGGTCCCCCGAATGATTTGATGCTGGGGGGATTGCGGGGGCTGCGAGACGTAAACGGGCTGTGAGCTCGCCATCGTGGAGGGTGTACTCACCACGGAGGGGCGGTCAGAGCCTGTTCCCGCCAAGCCGGCTTGAAGGATGCTGTCATCCCGGGCTTCGTCGGTAGGCGTAGACATGCAACCTGACAACAGAACGAGGCTGGTCATGCACGGGTAGGCGAAGCGTTTGATCACGTTGAGCAATCCTTTGGGTCTTGGCGACGGTAACGATATTCGTGGGGCGCTTGGCGGGTTTAGCGCAGCGCCGAATTAGGGACTTTCAATACAGGGAGCAACAGGTCTTGCTGAGTGGACTTGAAGCTCAGCGAGACTTTCCCGCTTTCAATTTTTTCCACGACCCAGCCATTGGGCAGGGACTCTCCCTTGAGCAGGCCCAGGCTTTTACCCTCGGCGGTCTTGAAGAAGGCTTTGAGCAGTGGTGGAGAAATCACGACCCCTGTCAGCGACAGCCCGGTGAGAGCAGGGATGCTGGTCTCGACATTCAACGCAGCAGCGACGGGGTCGGCGCCCCGGTCCTGATTGAACAAGGAGCGGGTCCAGGTCTCGCTATAGGTTTGCAGCGGCACCGGCGCGGTGGCGATTGAGGCAGCCATTTTCGGTGGTGCGGGTCTTTGCTCGGCTTTGGGGTACCACTCAATCGCGGTCCCCCAGCCCTTGAGCATGGCGACGCCGGCGACGGCCATCAGCACGATCAACAGGGTCATCAGCACGTTGAGGCCGCCAAGTCTTTTTAGGCTCACTGGGCGGTCTCTTTGGGCGCGCCGTTGCGGGCGTAGGCGCTGACGAGAACCTGGGCAGTCAGGCGATGGCTTTGTTCGGGCGTTTGTTGTGGGCTGCGACGTAGGCTGAGCGTATCCACAAACAGTGAGACTCGTTCGTTCTCCAGTTGATAGAGGAGGGCGGCGAGCGGCTGGATGTTGCAGTCTAGATTGATGCTGACTTTGACTTGCTTATAAGGCCCCGACTCGCCAGCGGCGATGGGCATCCGGTTGGTCATGTTGCAAGTGCTGCCCGGAGTGACCACTGCTTGCAGCTTCGACGAGACCAGTTGCATCAGCTGTGCAGTGGCCGCGCCCGTGTCGGAATCTGACAGCAGGCGATCGTTGCCCTGGGGCGCATTTTTGGCTGCGGCCAACTGCGCTTCAATAACGGGGCGTTGGGCCTGAAGGGCCTGGTAGCGTTGCTGATTGGCGCGCAGTGTGTCCATCTCGTCGGCGATGGACTGCAAGGGCGCGGTAAACCACCAGTGGATGCACAGGAAGTAGGCGACCACCAGCGTGCCCGCCGCCAGTGCTAATGCTGCGCCTCGCTGCTCACGGGCTGTCAGGCGCAGACGCATGGAGATCATCCTTGATACGTAATTGGGCTGTCAGGCTAAACCGGTCCAGGCCGGT
>Ga0302155_10001703_pt1 | contig 15755 bp, 15 predicted proteins | sample I_Bog_N3_1_FD_193508 | JGI IMG/M metagenome (GOLD analysis project Ga0302155, IMG submission 193508) | Peat permafrost microbial communities from Stordalen Mire near Abisko, Sweden - I_Bog_N3_1 | ecosystem: Environmental > Terrestrial > Soil > Wetlands > Peat | place: Sweden: Abisko, Stordalen...
TGCAGGCCACCACCGAATTGATTGATTGCTGGTAGCTTGATGAACAGCGTCACACCGATTTTCTCGGTACCGAACGGATATTTAAAAATTGCACTATCCAAGCGCGCAAACTGCGTCCCAGAGCTATGCGACTTGATCGCCGTTCCATATGCGCCACGCCGCAAATAGCCGAGCGTGTACTTACTTGTCGCGGTCAGCGTTGCATCACGATAGGAAATCAGCTCGCCGTCGACGTAACACAGCGTATTGAAGCCGTCGACGTCGGCCTGCGTTCCACTGCTGAGCAGGCCACGGCTTTGCGTCAGATCAACAGCAAGTGAATCAGTCGTATCTGGATCAAGTGCATAAGGCAACACGGATGTCAGCACACCTTGCCGGGCAGCATTCGCTACGGTGCCAATCTGGCGGTAAGTGTTGCCATCCTCCGATACCCACACCTGGCAACCGCTCCAATTTGCACCGCCGCTGGCTGCAATCCAAACTTCAAGACCGTTCACGGTCAATAGGTCCGGCGCCTCAAACATTACCGGGGAGTTAGTGCTGCCCGGTGCCTGGTTATAGTTCACCGAGTAGCCAGCACTGGCCGGTAGCGTGTACAAAGCATTGCTCGACACGCCTGCTGGTGCATCTTCTGCCTGAAATGTCAGCTCACCATCGTCACTCTCGTCGACCGAAATAATACGGACAGCCCATTTATTCAGGCCAAGGCCGGAATCTGTCAGCGTGACAATGTCTGTCGGCTCAAGCAGGCAAAAATTCCAAGGCAGACTAAATTCATACGTATTTCTGATGTACAGCGAACGCTGCATGATCAATTGCGCAACCTGCGCGGCGACTCCCGGATCAGCAATTTCATGCGCAGTGATCGAGCTCATCGTGCGCATACCAAAGGTGTCGATATTGGCCTGATCCTTTGCCTCTACCGTCTCGATGTTGTAACTATTGGTCCGATTCAGATATTCAAGCTGCACGCGGTTGAATGCGTCAGCGGTTGTATTGCGGCTGACACGAACAGGATCCTCGCCCGAGTTGTATATAAAATGATCGTCCGTCAGGTCGTAGACTGGCGTTAAATTTGGGGTAAATGTAACGCCGTTTCCACTGACAGTCTGATCACCGTATGGCGTGATTTTGACCATATCCTCGGACAGATAAATTGCCGAGTTCGTAAGTTGCATCAAGGCCGTGATTGTCGTCGCAGCATCTTGTTGCGTCGAATATGACGGCGATAACAAAAGACCTTGCGCCAAGCAATAATTCGAATAAGCACCAAATGTGCTCAACTTTGCCGATGGAAAACCTGCGCCGTAATTTTGGTTTGTTAGGTAATCAATCAGTATGTCGCGCGGGTTCGAATCGATCACGCCGCCATAGAAGTTATAAGGCAGCCGCCCCGTCACTACATAGGTGTGATTCGGCAAGCTCGTGTTCGTGCCAAGGTCGTAGGCCGCTGCTGCAACATAGGCGATGCCTGGATATCCAAGGTCTTGTCCCGGGTGATAAGACGACAAATAACCCCATGGGTTTTGCGGATACGAACCCACGAATGTAGAGAACAATTGCCATACGTTATAAAACGACTTATCGACATAGACGCCGTTGATAACGTAAATCGGCCCTTCGCTGATCGCAATGGCAACACCAGTGGTGTAAGTGTAAGTTGTGCTTCCCCCGCCACTGCCGCCGCCCCCTTTGCCACCACTGCCGCCGGCGCTGCTTGAGGTGTTCTGAGGTATTGGGGTGAAATCGCCATACCAGATCAGATTGCCCTGCACGCGGGTTGTGCCGTACACGATTGGCACAGGCAAACCGTATGCCGACGTCTGAATCTGCAGACCAAGCGCCATGGTGCCGCTTGTATTGATTCCTTTATTGCCACCAAATAGTCCAGCCATTTAATCCTCGAATAGTGTCCAGTGGCTGTCGATCCGATTTATTAGCTCGGCATCGTTGGCACTGCCATATACGCAGCCAAGCCGGAAATAGGAATGAATCAGATCAGGCCAGCCGGTTACGATCGCGCCGTGCGACACGCACCGCCCAAATTTGAACAGCGCAATATCGCCCGGCCTCGGGTTGTCAGTTCTGTGCGCATACTTTGTAATCCAGACGAGATATTTTTCTTCGTCTCGATGAAAATGCCAGTCCGGCGCGTAATAGCCAACGTCGATATTCGGTATCAGCCCTACCGCGCTGTAGACCTCCAGCAACAACGTTGCACAATCGACGCCACCGCCTTTGACCCTGGCCATGTGGTGATATGGCGTGCGCAGCCAGGTCTTTGCCTCTGCAATCACTTGGTCGCGCGTCGTCATTGCGATGTCTCCGGAACAGGGATGTAGGGCATTGCCCGGAAGTTGACCAGATTGTTGAATTTGTTTTGACATGTCCCTTGCGACTTATCGCAGCCAGGATAAATGGCAAAGGTGTCGCCCACTGCCGGCGCCGTGGGCAGCGGATTAAGTAGCTGGATGACCGGCGTTGAAAAACTCTTAATCGTGCGCCTTGTGCTGGCGAGAGCCCCGCTGGTGAACATGATGTAACCAGCATCAAAATAACCTGCCGGATAACCGCCTAGCGTCGTTGTATTGATTGCGATGCTGGTTGCGCTAGCGACCATCGCATTGACGGCCACTGCGGACCGGGAAACAGTGCAGCCGCTATCGTAGAGAGTTCGTAAGCACCCTGGCTGAAACAGGTTTCTCGGCATCTGGATATTTAGCAGTTGGAAATAGGACGACACGGATACCTTGGCCTCGGTCCTGCCGACAGTTATTCCTGCCACTGTGCCAGTGAATTGAATAATCCCGCCGACAACAGCAGGCGGCGCGACCATGAATACACGATCAACACGCAGGGTTGCGTTGTCGAGAGCCCCGGCAGTCACAGCGGCAAGCCACCCTTGACCATTAATTAAATTGGCGGGGCCTGGGTAGACAGTCAGATCAAGCGTATCAACCTCAACGCCAATCACACACCGGATTTTCGAACGCTTGAAGCCTGGGCCTGTCGATGAAAAGACATTCCCCTGATAGGTGATATCAGCATCCCATAGGGCATAGCGCAGCACCGTCCCATTGATCAACGTGAGCGTGTATAGGTCGGCCATCGAGAACGGCGCACCGCTTGCAAACAGCGCGATTAAAGATGAATTTGCAGACTTCATACCTTGTTTCCTATCGAACCAATGAACTGCACTTTCTTGTTTTCCCACAAGTCCTGCATAAACTGGCTGAACTGTGATGTGTCTTGAGTGAACCGGACGCGGTAATAGAACGTCCCTGACCACGTCAGGACTGCACTTGCAACCGGCGCGGTTATGAAAGTAACGATGCCAGTCGATCCCAAGGAGTAGCCCGAGCCGCTTACAATCGCGCCGTTGCTCTTGATGTTTGTCAGGATATTGACGTTCTGCACCGGTTCAACGAATGCCCCAAGGCCGCGCACAAGTTGAAACTGTGTCGTGGTGCCATCTCCGGTACCGAACGTCACATCGGTGGCGAGATAGTCGCTTGGCTCATTGAATAGAAAATTGTCAAACGATCCCTGGCGCGCAAGAAAAAAGCCTAGCAACGTATTCAGATCGTTGCCGGCCAGGCCATTGCGCAGGAATTCATAGGTCAGATCAAACGTCCACAACGGGTATTGCATGAATGCAGCCCGATATTCTTTTCCGGACACCGATTTCTTGATGGCGGTAGAGAACTCGGGCTGTTTCTGCGTTGGGAACATCAAGCCCGGTAAAACCGGATAAATTGCATTACTCATTGATTAACCTTTAACCGGCGTAAAGTTGCGGCTTAACTGCTTCAGGCCTGGAGCAAGTGAGGATGAATTGGACTTGAGGTAATCACGAAAACTGCGCGGATCCATTGCGTTGATGTGATAGTGATGCGTGTCACCGCCACTACCGCTGCCGCCGCTGTCTGCCATGCCCCGAATCACGTCCGCATGCTTGGCCGGCAAGATCATTTCCTTTTCATGCGTCTGCACTAGAGGATTGACACCGGCCGGGATGTCATAGCCGTTCGCTGCCGATGGCAGGAAAGACATTGCGGTACCGTAGGTCGTTGCGCCGACCTCTGGCGCCATCGCCCAGCCGACAATCGGGATTGCGGCGACCGACGCCATGGCGGCAGCGGCGGCAATTGAAGCATTCGACATGACGCCGGACACGCCGACAGCCTGCTGCGATACCACTTGCTCGGTAGCCGCGGCTTTCTGCTGAATGCCCAATGTTGCCAATGTTTCCTCAGAAAAAACGCGCTTGGCCAACTCGCCAACAATCCACTTATCCACCATCTTGGTGACCAAGTTATTGACGAATTCCAACAAGATCGATTGAAAAATCTTGCTCATTGATTGCTGCAGCGTCTGCGTTCCCTGGATGATGCCGGTGATGGATTGCGAAAACGCGGACTTGATCGGATCAACCCATTGCGCCATGGTTTTCTGCTGATCGATCGCAATGTCACTGCTGATTTTTTGCAGGTTCTTTTCGTGCGTCAATTCCAGCATCTGCATTTCGTCGAGCGCTTTTTGACGAGCAACCTTGTCGTACTGATACAGCGCGATGCGATCCGTCAGCGCTTTTTGCTCGATCTGATATTTTTGATTTTCCAGATCGATCTGGCCCCGCAGTTCGTCTTGATTTGAAATTAAGCCGAGCTGCTTTTTCGTGGCCATAGTGGCTTGAGCAGATGAAATTTCACTCTCGGCGACTTTCTGCGTCTGAGTTATTCTTTCCTCTTCCAATGCCTTCTCATCGGCGCGCTGCTTCTTCATATCCTCGAGCTGCGCCTGATTCATCTTGCGACGAATCGCCAGGGTCTCGGCTGAGCTGGTCGTGTTCGTGGCCAGGATGCCCTGCCAGTAGGCAATCTCGTCTTGCTTCGACATTTCGCGCAAGTCATGCGTTTGCTGGTACGCGACTTTTTGATCGGCAAGCTGCTGATCCCACTCACCGACACGGGACTTATCGGGTGTTTCTTTTTTCTGCTTGTCTTGTTCGTGGTATTCCTTCGTGCCTTTCTTGGATTTGCTGTGCTCATCCTCATCGCCATATCCGAGCATGCCCTTGATTTTCTCGTACGACTGCTGGGCAATATCGATCATCTTCTTGGCATGCGTCTGCGCCAGTTGCTCCATTTTCTTAGCGCCGGCATCAAACTCATCCATCGCGCCCGAAAAATCAAAGTGCAGAGCTTTATTCACGACGTTGGCAAAGGTGACGAGCGATTCGGCGACCGATTCGATTGAATACTCGACGAACTGCGCAAACTCAAGAAACGCGACCTTGACCAGCGTGATAGGAACAAGAACGGCAACTAATACAGTTTTCAGGATACCGATGTTATTGGGGACCATCTGCCCGAATATGGCCTCGGCAATATCGCCAATAGATACAAAAACATCTTTGATTACCTCTGCAACCGCCTTGATGATTTCCCCTACCTCGGAAAATATCTCCCCGAGGTATTCAATTGCCGTATGCAGGATCGGCATCACTGCCGTTGCGATATCGACGAAAGCCATTTTCAGGCTCGTCACCCCTGGCAAAACGGCCTCACCGATCTTGCTGCTGAAGTCTTCCATAACGATGCTTGCGGTAGCGCTTTCGACCTTGTAGGCCTTGACCGCGTCCGCTGCTTCGTTATTGACACCAATTCCCAGCTTTTGTAATTCGCTGGCGCGCTCCTGAATGTCGGAATTCAACTTCAGCAGCTTGTAGGCCTCTTCTGCTGAGCGGCCAAACATCGCCATGGAGGCCGCATTTCGGTCGGTACCGGCCTTGTATTCCATCATGGTCGATACAGCATTTTGCAACAGTTGAGCCTGCGGCAACAAAGCGTTGCTGCTGTCACGCGTAGCAACGCCGAGGCCATTTAGCCCCTGTTCGTTACTGCGCAATTGCTTGTCGAACTTCATGGCAATACCGGTGTAATCCTCAGCAGTCATGCCAGCCAGCTTTAGAGCGATATTCATCTCATTGGCCGCGTCCACTGTAATGCCAAAGGCATTGACCAGCTTCTTGACCTCGCCAACTTCCTTGACGGTATCGGCAATCGTTTCCTTGAACAACGCGCCGCCGGCAAGCGCTCCTGCGATCATCTCGATCGGTTCGAGAATCGCAGCAAAGGAGCCAGACAATAATTTGACGGCGCCAGATATCGCGTTCGACATACCTTCGGTTGCTTTTGAGCTGGCCTCGGTGTGCTCCTTGATGGCAGCAGCCATGTCGGCAAAGGAATCCTTGATTGAGCCGATGGAGCTTTTTACAGCCGCTGATGCGTCTTGCGCCGCTGCTTTCGCTTCGGAGGCGTCCCCGCCGAACTTTACCTCTACGCTGTCGTCGCTCATCTTGCAATCCTGAAATAGAAAAGGGCCGCGCATTGGCGGCCCTTCGTTCCTGAAAAAGAAAAGGCCGCACGCGGCGGCCTTGTTGATTGCTTTACTGCTCTATATTTTCTTGAAACTCACGGTAAGGGAGAATTTACCGTTTGCCGATCTTCGTTTCTGGATGATCAATTCGCACTCGTCATCAGAGAGCGCGAGCTGATCTATTGCCGCATATACCATCACACCATTAACGCCCGGCAAATAGCCCGGGCGGGTTTTGGCATCGATAGCGTCAGGCTCCCGGCGACATTGGGAGGATGTCGAAGAGAGACTGTCCGTTAGAATCGACTTCTGATGATCTGGCATTTTTTGATCCGGCATCTAAGTAAGCGGCAATCATAATGTGAATCGGCGGGTTCTCTCGCTGATACGCAGTAATCGCGCGCAGGCGGGGAATCGTCATATTATCGTCGATATACTCCCACGTCCAGCCTGGAAAGCAGGTAAGGAGGTGGGCGTATAACTGATCCCAATCTAACGGTTCACCGCCGCCGCTTCCCCCGTCGGCACCAGCCCGGCCTGCCCCATGACCGCCTTGATGACGTTTCGCATGTTACCCATGTCTACCATTTCCTCGACATCCTCAATGGTCACTTCTGGGTAATTGCGCTTGAGCGCAGCGTGCACAATTTCGCAAACATCGCTAACTTGCTGCTCTGTCAGCATGGAGCCGTGTTTGGCAATCCCTTCAATCTTGCCGGTGAGTCGCCTGATTTGCCCCAAAGATAAGGCCGGGATAATCCATTCTTTGCGACCCATTGTTACCGCTACACCTTGAATTAAGTCAGTCATGTGCCATTACTCCGAAGTGGACCAAGTCAGCACGTTGCCAGTGCCATCGTCGAATGCCCCGAAATCAAACTCAGGGATGGCGAAATCCTCATTCTTGAAACCGATCGAGAATTTGGTGCTGATCGCCTTGGGGAAGCTCAGAGTAATCATCTTGCCCTGATATGCGACGGTCAGATCGGCCTTGAACGATGGGGCGTAACCCATCGGCAGATTCTTGACCGTCATGTTTTGAGCGCCAACGACAGTGGCCGTGTACTGATAGTTGATATAGACAACGTTTCCAGTGTCGGCAGCGGCGAAGGTGTAGGCACCGGTCGAGACATTGACCGAATACTGACCAGTGGCAGGTGCCGAGGCGACACGTTTCAATGGCGTGCCAACTGCGTTGATGACACCAAGGTCAGCAGCAAACGTACCGCCGCTCGGTGGTGTTGGCGTGATCTGGTAAGGCGTTGCCGGAATTGCGGCGCCGACTGTGTCGGTATAGTTAGCAATCAGACCGCTGTTCAATGTCTGGCCAAAGTAAATGGCATTCCAGACGCTTGCAAAGATGCGCGCAGGCTTGACCTTGCAGGTCATCTTTGCCTTGCCACGACCAACAGCAAGAGCAAATTGATTGCTACCGTAAAGCTCCTTGCTGTCAGATGAAATATCGACAGAGCCCTCTTGCAACGCCATCAGCGGGTAAGGCGTGGGATTCGCAATCACGTTTCCGAGTGCGTCTTGCAACTGAGTGGCATACATGTTGCCACTGCCAAATGCATATTGAGTCATAGCTATCTCCAAATGAAAAACCCCGCATTAGGCGGGGTCGGATTGAATAAAACGGGTTGAGTTAAACGACTTTGATAACGATAGGAACAACGGCAACAGCCTGGTCACCAAGAACACCCTCGTCGGTTTGAATGGCGCCCTCGATCCAGGCGTGCTGCACCAGGCCGCCAAGTGTGCATTTGCCAGTGATAGGATCCGGCGCCAGCGCGTTGCCGATGGCATCAAGCAAAGGATTAATGATCTGGCTTGGTGCCTCTGACTTATTGCTGGTGTTCGCGTAGACATAAATATCCACTTGCAAATTCCAGACTGTCGGCTGACCTGGTACCGTTGATGCAGTCTCAGTGCGCTGCGCTTGAAACAATGCAGGTTGCCTTGACGCGGTGACATCTGCCCAATGCTGCAGCTTTCTTGATTTGGTTTTGTACGCGCCTGAGCTGCTAAGCATTGAAAACAGAGCCGCGTAGATAACTTCACGGTTCATAGCCCACCATCCTTTGCTGACTTGACCAGAGCCGCCGTCATGTCGGTCTCGATCTGCGGCCGCATTTCAGTAAGCGCCGAGCGCAAGAACGAATGCGCCGGATAATCGACGTTGCGCGTGTGTGCACGTACCGTGATCGTCTTGGGCTCCTTCAACTCCTTGCCAAAAGCCTGTGTAATACGCCGCAGGCTTTCTCTGACTGACTCGGTACCCTTGAAACCATATTCAAGCCGCTGCGCATATTCGACATTGGTGCCAACGACGCCGGTAACGGTCGTTTGATCGGTGTCAACACGCTGATTAATAGAGCGCCGCAGACGGCCGGTGCGGACATGCAGCACGTCATCGCTAAGCTTGTTTTTCACAAGCACAAGCAATTGCAGACTGAGCCGCTGCACAGCCTGCTCAAGCCCTGCCTGCATTGCACCTGGGCGCTTCTCAAGTTTCGCCACTAAATCGGCATCGCCGATCAACCATGCATTAATCATGATAGGGAGATAACCTTTTTGTAGTTGTTCAGGATCGTCATTACTGATTTCGGGAAATCTACGATCGTGAAAGACACGGTTTCACCGGCCAAGCTCTTGCTGGCATAGCCGATACGTTCTTTTTCGGTATAGCGCAGCGCGATTGTCTCGATGCAGGCCTGCTCAATCTCGGGCGGCACGGCGGCATAGCCAGCGTGATAAGCAATAGCCACATTGTCGTAACCCTTGACGAAGCAATACCCACGCAGGCCGATCTTGTATTCGTCGAAGTAAAAACCGGGCGTATTGATATCGGTTGACACTGGTATCGGCTGGCCGTTGATGATCACGCTCTCAACGGAAGTCACCGGGTAGTTCGAACACATGAGCCGATTCTTGCCACCGCCGTCGCGTGTTTCGCTGTAGGGGGCGATGGCAAAAGAGCGATTCAGCCAGGTCTGGATATATGAACTCACCGCAGTGATTAGGCGCGCCAGCAGCGCGTCATCATCCGTCGTTGTGTCATTCAGCCAGAGTTTGACGTTGTCCAGCGTCGTCAAGTCGTTTGGCGATGACATGGCTTATTGCGCTGCTGGTGCGTCAGCGGCGCCAGGTGCAGCGGCGTCCGCAGTTTCTACCGGCGCAGGGTCTGCGTTGGCTGCTGGTGCATCAGCGGCAGGCGCATCCTGATTGATCGCGTAACCGCCTTGGGTCGAAGAGACTGGTGCAGTGCCTGTATCAGCACTGGCCGCAGGCGCGATTGTCACGGTTGGATCCAGGGTGGCATCAGCGGCAGGCGCTGTAATCGTCGTTGCGGCCACTCCCAGATTGCTTGTGACGCCAGCAGGCAATGCCGAATCAGTCGTCTGATCGTCGATTTCGTCGCCGTCTGTGCCGGTGAAGCCAAAGCCGACCAGATGCTCGACGTGTTCAATCGCTACGGTGACATAGCCTTTGATGATCTTGTATTCCTGGCCAAGCACCGAAATAGCGCTCATGCCCTTGGGGGCCTTCAATTTAGTGGTGTCGCTCATGATGTTGCTCCTAATTGAATTCGGTAAAGAAAAAACCGCCAGGCGAACCTGGCGGCTTCTACTGCAGCGGCAAGCTGATGAGGCTTAGCCGTTGGCGATATTGTTGAGAACACCCATGGAAAACGGCGCGTAATGCTGCAGCACACCGTCGGCATAGACGCCGTATTCGTACTTACGGGTACGCAGCGGCCATTCCAGCTGGTAATAGTCCTGACGCATCAGCATGCGGCACACATCGCTGACATTCGACAGCGCATAAGGCAAGCGCTCGGTGAAGAAAAAGATCGTGCCCGCTGGAACATTCGGATGCACCACCAGCGGCACCTTGGTTCCCATGACCTTATTCAGATACTCACCCACCACTACACCGGCCTGAATACTGCCGAGGTTGCCAGCGTCAACCGTCAGGCGCAGCAGAGGTGCACCACCGTTGGCAACGATTTTCTTGGTGATATTGATCAGCTCTTGCGAAGACACATAAATCTTTGTCGGCGAGAGGCGATACTTGTTGTAGAACGTCACGAAAGCCGCCTCAAACTCGACGATGCCGCCGGCGCCGTCCGATGTCAGCGGCGTACCGACGCCAGCGGTACCGGTCGGCTGCGACACGACATACGCATTGCTGCCGGGCTTGAAGGCTTGATACAGCAGGCCGTCGAAGTCGAGCGCCGATGTCGAGTTATCCGAAGCTGCCAGCGATGCAGCAGTTTGGGTGCCGGTAGCAGTTGCCGTGATCAGCGCGCTATTGATCGATGTGATCGCGCCCAGCACTTCGGAGCCAGCAGCGCCCCAGTACCATGCATAACCGACTGCACCATTGACCACTGCAACCGAAGCGGTTGCAGAGCCCGTCGCGCCGGTAACAGACACTGTGGCATTTGCCGACTTTTGAGCGCTACCACCGCCGAAAGTATCGGTACTGGCATCGGCATTTGTCCGGCTGATGACGCCAGGCACCACCGCAGTTGGCAAGGACAGTGATTGGCCGATCGCACCGTTGTTGACGCCGACCGCATCAAGATAGGCTTGCAGGCCCAGCGCCACGCAGATGACAGAGAGTGTTTGCGTGGCCAGTGTGCCGCCGGTAGTGGATGCTGCCAGCGTTGGCGTGGGTGTGGTACCCATGGCCACCGAGGTATTGCCACCCAAGATCAAGCGCTCTTCCTGAATCATGGTCGATTCCAGCGTGGTCTGCACTGCCAGCGCCTTGGTGTCTTCGTAATTCTTCGATGCGTAACCAGCTTCAAAGGTGGTGTTATTTTCCAGACCGAAGCCACGGAAAGCGGCGAAATATTCGCTTTGTGCGTGAGTGATCACGCCACCGCGCTTGCCTTCCGACACGCCGGCACGCACGTTGCCAACGTTGATGTTGGTGATCGCCTTCCAGTTTGCCTGGATAGCGTAACCGCCACCCATACGCGCAATCGAGTTGCGCAACGGTGTCATGACGGGGTAGAGCTTCTTCGAAGGCGCTTCTAAGTTGTAGGCTTGCAGGCCAGTTGTTGCCGAAGTCGGCTGCACAAAATTCTTGATCAGCTCATCCGGCGTGGCCTGCGCGACTTTCAGCAGTGCCAGTGTTTCAGCAGTGGTATTTGCACCCATTTGAATCTCCAATAAAAAAGCCGCCTCAAGGGCGGCGGCAACATGTTCAGAAAAAGAAAAAGGCCTGCAAAAGCAGGCCCCTCGGTTGGTTAGATTGAAAAAATGGCGTTAGACGCGATGAATAACACCGCCAGATTGGTGCTGCATTTTGATAAGTGATGCGACTTCGTTGATTTCGCCGGCCGAGTTCTTCACCACGACTTGCGGTTGCGCTTCGTTATCGACAATGGTCTCGCCGATGTCCTGCGACTTCGATACGGCTTTCAGCAGCGCTTTGCCTGGTGCTGGCATGGCTTCCAGCTCAGTGACACGCTTTTGCAGGCCGTCACGTTCGGCAACGACCTTTTGCAGATCAGCCTTAACGATATCCAGATCAGCGGAAACCTTTGTCAGATCGCCAATGGCAGTAGCCTTGCCAGTGCTGTCGTCGCTACCCTTACCGTTGCCGCCATCATCATTGCCATCGTTGTCGTCAGCGTCGTAGCCGGTCGATGCCAGATGGTCGGATGCATCCTTGACGGCCTGATGCGCCTTGGCTAGCTTGTCCTTACTGTCTTTGCTGAACTTGGCACCGCCCTTCTTCAAGCGTTTGCGCAGCTCGCCCGGGTTCGCCGACATTTCGATCATCAGGTCAGTCACGTCGTCAGGATCAGCAGCGCCGACCATTTCAGTGACTTCCTCATCCACCATGGCGCGTAGCAGGTCACCACCGGTCGAGAGCCACACCTTGATTTTAGCGGCCATGTCCGAACCGTCGCCTTCAATCTCAGCTTCCCATTGGGTGTCTTGCATCAGGTAGTTGATGCTGGCGAGAATCTGCGCGAAGTTGGACACGCCATACATGCCCTTGCGCAGCTTGGTCTTGTCGGCCTTGACGATCAAGGCAGTGTCGGCGGTGGCCAACTGCATAAGCCGTTCTGGTGTGATCGCGCCCTTGTTCAGCAGATCGGCCAGACTGTCGATTGCAGCAACTGCCGGCGCAACGACAGCAGCGACAGGCTTGTCGATATCGTCGGCCTTGTACATCGTGAATACCGCATCAGGATTGGCCGGACGATCAACTAAAGACACCTCGACCAATTTGAGTGCATTGACGATCGTCTTATTTAACTCGTCGCGGCCAGTGGCTTTTCCTCCGATTGAAAATCCCTTGTAGACCTTCGCCTTGACCTTCTTCACCGCCTCGGCATCAACGATGTGAGCGCCAAAATAGGTGCGTCCATCCTCCTGCACTTCGGCCTCGATCGCGGTACCAGCGGCCTTGGCCTGGTGCATTTCGCGCACGGCACCGAATTTCATGTAGTCCGGCAGAGCCGCTTTCATAGCGTCGGCCGTGATAGTTTCACCGTCGGAATCAACCGACTCCGAAGACGCGAAGCCCCAGACCTTGATCGTGCCGTCGTCTAGTTCTTCCGTCTTACTGATTTCACCGTAGAGTTTCATTCTTCCTGCTCCTTATCATTTGCATCGTCATTGAGTATCGGCAGCACGTCGCACCGGCATTTCGGATGCAACGGCGGTCCATCACCGCCATCGTTTGGAAAACTTTCGCCCAGATCGACAACCACGTCGGCTAACTCTTGGCAGTCATCGCAGCAGTCGGCGCCAGTGATCCATTGTTTCTGGGCCACTTGGCCGGATGCCTTGTACGCCTCCAAGTTGCCGGCAACGTCAGCAAAGGCTGTCTCAGTGCGAGCGATCGTTTCCGCGCGTTCAGCTGAAAAGCCCTGACTGTCTTCAATTTCCTGCGCAAGCCGGTCATTGCTCCAGCCTTCGTCGATCGCCTGCGCCACCGTAGAATTGAGCATGGCGCGGGTGGATTCGTCGATCTGCCATTCCTCGTTCGGATTCGGGACAAGCTTGCCCTCATCGTCGCGCTTCATGCCGACCCACTCGGCCGCCCGATCCTTCGCCCACGCCACCGCCTGCTCATTGGTCAGGTTGGTGATGTCCTCGTCATCTTTGATGCCGATCTGCGCCAATGCCTCGGCGCCGCCATCTTTCGCCAGCTCGGCAAGTAAATCCTCAACGTCACCAACGACCGTTACCCAGTCCTCAAAATTGAGCCGATCAAGGATTTTCCTGACGTCGTCGGCAGTGATCTTGCCGAGCACCTCATCCTTGGCAGTGATTACCTGCGCGGCGATCTTTGGGGCTTGGTCACTCAAGAATGCAGCAACCTTGTCCTGCAGTTCACCGCGCAGCTTCACAATCGCAGGTCGTTCCCGGTCAATAGACCGGACGGCTTTTTTTGCTTTGTTGACCGCCTCCTGGCCGGTCTTCTTGCTCTTGCCGTTGGACTTGCCTGCTGTGCCGTGATCGTGGCCAGCATGTGGATCGTTGTCTTCGCCATCACCTTCTGCCGGTGCACCACCAAATGGAACAGGCGGCGGCGGTGGATTGGCAGACAGTTCCAGGGCATCAGACAAGCGAATCGCGCCAGTCGCGGTAATGATGATTGGTTCATCACCGCCGTCAACAGGTTCCAGGCCATCCATGGCGCGAGATTCGTTGATGGTCATCGAGCCGTTGCGAATCTTCGTATCCTGAATTTTCGATTGGTCGACGGGGTCAATTGCCTCTTCCTCGTCCCAAGCAAACTCAAGATCAGGGCATGCAAAAACCGTGACGATGTTGTAATCCATCAGGCCTTTAACCCAGTTCATGATGGGTTGCAGCCCCTCTTGCAACGACTGTTCTTGCGCAGTCCCTGCCGTGGCGCGGTTTTGCTGCTTCACAAACGGCGTCGGCGCGATCGAGAAGGCAAAGCAAACTACCCGCGCCAGCCACTCGTCGTACTCATCCTTGAGCGTCTGGCTTTTGGTCTCGATGTACTTCACCCCATCAGGGATGAATTTCATGTGCCGACGCGCCGCAGTGTCGCCCTCAAGCAAGTAGTCCCAATAATCTTGAAACTGCTTGATTTGGTCAGGATTCCAGTTTGCTGGCACGCTGGCCAGCGCCTCTGGCACATTGCCCTCGGTGTAGTACTGCAACTGGTGCAGTTGCCGCCGCAGTGCAATGTTGACGGTCATGATGACCTGCTCAACTGGCGAATAACCGTAAATCTTGTGCGTCCGGACATTGCGCGGCCGGTAAATCAGTTCATCGCGGGTGTAATCAACAGCAGGTACGCCCTTGAGGATTTGCTGATAAGCAGGATTCGGCGGCAACGGTGTGCGGCCATGCTCATCGAGCACGCGCTTGATCGTCGCACCGTCGATCGGCTCCAGTGAGTAGAGTTGACCGCCAACAGTCGGACGGATATACAGCGTCGGCGCATCGATGACAAACAAGTCTTCTAGCAGCATACGCAGCCAGCCGTCCCAGTCATGCTCTTTATCTGGCATCGCCAGAAAATCCGTGATGGTCTGGCATCGAGCATCTGGCGCCACTTTCTTGTCGCGTGGACGAACCTTCCACTTCATCTTAGCCATCTGGTCCTTGCGCGTCTCAATGACCAGGCGCATCACGTCGAAACCATCGGCAAGCTGGCGCATCTGCGCGTAGCTGACTGGCTCGTTTTGACGTGGTGTGACTTGGGTGTTGAAACCGACCGGATAGTCAAACTGGCGACCTTGGACGCTAGGCTGCTCTGTCGGACTGACGACAGGCACCAGCGGATCCTGCGGACCGAACCATGTATTTTGGCCAGACACGACATACCGCACGCCCTGCACCACTCGACGAATCAGACCGGGCTCAATCGGTGTCGCGATCGCGGCTCCTTTTGGGATAGCCATAGCCGATTAAACCGCAGCGCCAGTGTTTGGATTACGCCAAACCTTGCCATCCCACTTGATCACATAGCCGAGCGTAGTGTCGAGAAAGGTTTGACCAACCTTAGTGGCAATTGGACGATTTGCCGTGGTATCAGCGCCGCTGTCGCTGGATGACTGCCAGCCGTTGGCCTTCATGGTGTCAGCCACATGGTTTGGCACGTCGATGGTGCTGCCCACGGCGCACGAATACTGCACACCGTTGATCGTCATCGGATTGTAGAAGCCAGACGACGGCGGGGATACGCGTTGTGTCATTTTGATGTTCCTGTCTTAGTTTGCGGCCTTTGCTGCGGCCATTTTTGCGAGATAGTCAAGCATGCCGAATTGGCTATCGATGAACATGGAGAAAGCGCGAGACAGCGCGTCGGCCTGGTCTTTCCAAGTCCCGTTGGGGAACATGCGGAGCTCGTCAATAAACGCT
>Ga0302155_10001706_pt1 | contig 15742 bp, 15 predicted proteins | sample I_Bog_N3_1_FD_193508 | JGI IMG/M metagenome (GOLD analysis project Ga0302155, IMG submission 193508) | Peat permafrost microbial communities from Stordalen Mire near Abisko, Sweden - I_Bog_N3_1 | ecosystem: Environmental > Terrestrial > Soil > Wetlands > Peat | place: Sweden: Abisko, Stordalen...
GGGGGAGGTGAGGGGCTTTTTGGGGGGGGGAGGGTTTGGTGCTAGACGTGCTGTTGGTCCGGCAGTCACATAAGGGCCGTCCGGCTGGTCTAGAGATACCCATATAGGCGATCGAAAATGCGTGGGTGAGGCCAAGTGGAGTTGAAAAAGGGAGCTTGGATAGTTTTTGATGACATCTAAGGGTAGTGATGCCTAAACCTATCAGTTACATCTGTGAAAGATCCGCGGAGTACGCATTAATTCCAGAGCTCGTCAGGAAGTTGAAGGAGAAATTTTCTTCCGTAACCCCTATCTACCCGTGGATGACACGGGAGGGATCGGGTTTCTCAAAGGAACTGCACACAGGATGCCAGTTCAAAGTTTTAGGTCTTTACGCAAGACGGCCAAAGTTAATGTCATTTAGTGATAGTTCAATACAAGTGAAGTTTAACGAAGGTATTATTCTGGGTGCGGCTGCGGGGCGAGAGCTGGGGATTCCAATGATTGCTGGCTGTCCTTTGGCAAGGAATTTTTTAGAGCTTGGAAGCTGTAATAGCTTTCTCTGGGTGGATCTGAAAAAATTCTCATCGGATGACGTGGACTTGAACATTGTAGTTGATGCGTCCTTGGATTATAGGCAGCTGTATGAGCGTTATTTGATAGCGGACTTGGATGATGTGCTCAGTATTGTTGAGTCCGAGGCAAGATATGTTGATATGAGGAATCTAATAGATTTTGTGAAAATAATAGCTATGTCTGGGAAGGGTTATGGTGAATACCACCCATTTGCGTATATGGGTGGATATAAGGCTGTATATATTTTATTGGCGAATCCATAGAAGTAGTGGTTTTTTCTATTTTTAAAGTGGGTTAATCTGCTTCCCGCTGGACATCTACAGAAACTCGATTGATTCTATATAATGCGACATTTCCTCCAGTTGCCTTCGCTGGGTTAAAAAGTGCTAAATTCATTCCGTCGCTGACAGAACTACGATATACGACTCCATCGTAACCACTTTTCTTTATGAATTCACATAAGTATTGGCTGGGGACATAGTCAATAGCTGCCCCTTGGGGTAATACAGGTCTCGTAAGTTCTTCCCCGAGGCGTTCTAGAAAAGGAATATCTGCACGCAGCTGGCCAATCGCACCAGCGTCACCCAACAGGAATGGAGATACAAGCTTCCTGGGATTTCGAAGATCAACTGCACGCAGCTGGGTTGCAATCGTGAACTCCGCTACGCAAGCAACTTCACCGGTATGAGGACGCACCTCTGAGGCAGCAGTATCTGGTTGCGAGCCGACATATAGGTAAGGTATGCCAGGTGGATTGGCGCGCCCATGTGATGCTAAACGTTTTGGAGGCGGTCCCATGTCTTTGATTTCATAGGTCGTATCGCCGGTACGGATTCGAGCTCGATACCATAGGTTCGGTAGATCATCAGCGGGTAGATGATCTAGTAGTTCTTTGAAGCGATCCGTGTCTAGCGGTTCATCCAAGAAGTAGCGATTCTTATACATCAATTCGTCGCGTAAAGTTTCCCATCTAACAAGAACTTCGCTTTTGTATTTTTCTGATGGGGAAAAACTCTTACGGACAATGTCCCCATCATCTAGAACCTCTCCAAGTAGCTCCTTGGCATGTGCGATATCCATCTTGGGATGTGAGAAAAGTTGCCAGTCTTCTTTCATCCATTCAACTAGAGATTTGCCATTTGTGTCTGGTTCATAAATACTAATTAAAAGCTGAAACCATTCTGCGAGGAGTTTTGCTTCTACAAGATCTACGTCAGGAGTCTCACAAAAGCCACATGTTCCGCGTTCAGTAGACATCAACGGAATAATGCTTTGTTTTAGGCCCCGGTCACCGAAACACTCAGGGCAGCAGTGGGTAGGCATAATAATTCTCAGTCGAAAAATTTGGCAAGTGTCTCAATGTGATGGTTTAGTGAGATCTTTTTCAAATAGCCCAGTCCTGGGAAGTGCCCCTTTGCATGGAGCTGACGCAGCTCTCCCAAAGCCGTTGTCTCGTAAAGTTTTGAGTTTCCAGAGTCCAGCTTAGTAATTAGCTTGTCCAAGGCTTCAGCAAACTTTCCTGCGGGGTCAGTAGGCGTATCCTGGCTTGTTGAGACGAAGTGATAAATGAACATCGCATCGTCTTGCTCTGGATCGATAAATGTAAGGTGTATAGCCACAGCATACGCCGGGCCGCCTGATTCGGAGTAATCATCCCCGACTATAGAAAAGTCCCCGAATCCATCCATGCCTTCATCTTCGAAGGTCACATTGAGATCTGAAAACAGCTCCACGGGAGGATAATCGCGATTGCGTCGGCGTTTAAATCCATCGCGCAAAAGAATGCGCTCACTACCACTAAAGTGCTTGCGGTAGGTTTTAGGGCAATAACCCTCATTAAACACGTTGCGTGTTGCTCCTAATCGGTCGCCCAATTCGTGAGCCAATTCTTTTCCGTGGGTAAACCCTGCGTGAATAAAATTTAGTTGATGCTCATGGTGCCGTTCACAAAGGCCCATTGCTTCGGCTATTCCCATATCTTGTCGAAGCAAAATCCCAACACCAATCGACTGACTGCCGGTATAGCCCCTTACAAACTCAGTAATTCCAGCGCCGTTCTCTCTGTGATCACCATGGTATGGGTTTACTATGATGACGACTTTTCCGTTTGCATCGCAAACTGCTTTTAGTGATCTGTCTAGCCCGCTAAGAGCCTCTCTGACGGGCTCGATTATGGGGGCAAAGTTTGATGCTGCTAAAAGCTTTGCGTTGTCACGGACAGAGATTAATTCGTATTGTTTTCCGCGAAAATATGGGTAATACATTCAGTTTATGTCCAGTCCATGGCGGTGAGTAGTGGGGTGTTTAATGCTTCAATCAAACGCTCTCGATCCATATTTCGGATTTGGACAGAAAGTGCTGCAGGGCGTAGTGATGATGGAAGTTTAGCAACGAACGTGCTGAGTGGGGCTAGGCTACGAGTTCGTTTCAACGTCTTGACCATGGCGCAGTGAACGTCTTTAGGTGTCAACTGCGAGAAACAATCGCGCATAGCACTGTGCAATATGGTGTTTGGCAACTCGGGAATTACCATGCCAAGATCGGTCAGAATTGCACGAGCTTCATCTGCGCGAAGAGATTCAAAAATCGTAACAGGACAAACGCTCTCCGCTCTATCAGACGCCTCTCGGATTTTAGTAATTTGATTTCGACGAGTTAAGCACATGACTCCAACATCGCTAGGAGTGCTCTCTATCACGTCGGTGATATGTGCTTCACCCGCGATTACATAAATTTTAGCGAAGACTTTTTGATAGTTGTTTATTTGGTTGTCGAGCCGAGCCAAGGAGTCTCGCTCAGATTTGATTTCATAAACCGTAGCTGTTCCGTTCAAGATTGCTAGGTCTGCCTTGCAGGCTCCAGCCCTGAATTCGGTCAGCATGCACGCGGTGTTGAGAGAGTGCGTGCCGAGTAAAATATTCTGAGTTAACGCTGCGCGATAGGCGTACTCATCTCTGAAACCTGAGCGTCTGAGGATTGCAAAAGCTGCGTCGAAAGCGTCGCCTACCGTTTGGCTTGGGGCCCCGGCAATCCCCGTCTGGGAAAAGAGACGAGCAAACAGCGCTGACTGTCCTTTCCGTGCTATTTCGCGGAAAACGCCAGGTGAAAACAGCCGTGATAGCGCTGAAAGTTGCGATGCGTTCGGTGACACGATTCCTCCAAATACCGCCAATCAGCCAGGTCGAAAGCGGTAAGCAATTCTAGATCATCCGCTCCCAGTGGTGAATTTTTGAATCCCCCTTGGCTTTCGTCGGCCACCATTGATAGCCATCTATAGGCAATTTTGCCAGCGTTTTCGGCTGCTTTTGGCCGGATTTTGGTCGCCGAGCCGATCGTGTCCCAGGAAGTGGTGTAACTGAACCAACCGAAGGCGCCCTGCGGGCGAAAGAGGTTGGTCATCGTGGTTTTTGGCTAACGTTGAGTTTGCGAAGACCTAACGAACACCAGGAAAACCACGATGACCAAGTCCACTATCGCATTGACCGAGCTAGTTGAGAAAGGGGCAGACGCTGATCTGCTCAAGCAAATGATTCAGTTCGTTGCCCAGCGCATGATGGAGCTCGATGTCGAAGGCCTCTGCGGCGCCGGCTTCGACGTCAAAAGCCCAGACCGGGTGAACAGCCGCAACGGCTACCGGGATCGCCTGTGGCAAACCCGCGCCGGAGACGTCGACCTGAAGATCCCCAAGCTGCGCCAAGGCAGCTATTTCCCTGGCTTCCTTGAGCCTCGGCGCACCGCTGAGAAAGCCATGGCCGCAGTGATTCAGGAAGCCTATATCCAGGGTGTTTCAACTCGCTCCGTAGACGAGTTGGTCAAGGCCATGGGCATGACCGGTATCTCCAAGAGCCAGGTCTCACGTCTGGCCGGCGAGATTGACGAGCGTGTCAACGCGTTCCTGGATCGCCCGCTTGAAGGTGACTGGCCCTATCTCTGGATTGATGCCACCTACGTCAAAGTACGGGAGGCCGGGCGTATTGTGTCGGTCGCCGTCATAATCGCCGTGGCGGTGAACACCAATGGTGGCCGGGAAATCCTGGGCATGCGCGTCGGTCCCTCGGAAGCAGAGCCGTTCTGGACGGACTTCCTGCGAAGCCTGATGCGACGTGGCTTGCGCGGTGTAAAGCTGGTGATCTCTGATGCACACGAAGGGCTCAAGGCTGCCGTTTCCAAAGTCTTCCACGCGACCTGGCAGCGCTGCCGGGTACACTTCATGCGCAACGCCATGGCCCATGTCGGCAAGGGCCAGCGCACCATGGTGGCGGCCTTGCTGCGCACGGTGTTCGCCCAGGACAGCCGAACCGAATGCCATCAGCAATGGCGCCTGGTAGCGGATCAGCTACGGGAAAAGTACCCCAAGATCAGTGTGCTCATGGATGGCTGCGAGGATGAAGTGCTGGCCCACATGGCGTTCCCTAAGGCGCACCGGCAACAGTTGCACAGCACCAACCCGCTGGAACGGCTCAACGCCGAGATCAAGCGCCGAACCGAAGTTGTAGGGATCTTCCCAAACGACCCGGCGATTACCCGGCTGGTAGGGGCGATGCTGCTGGAGCAGAACGACGAGTGGTGCCTGCAACGGCGCTATATGCAGTTGGAGGCTTTCGAGGCGGTCAGCGATAATCCGCAGGCCAAGCTGTCGGCCGTGATCAACTAAACGGCAAACTCAGTGGCCAGAGCCATGATGAGTTACACCACTTCCTGGGACACGATCCGCCGAGCCCGCTTAGCATGCTGCAGTTGTTTCGCCTGCTGACCTTCTGGGTAAACGCTGAAAACCACCACAGGTGTTCGTGCGGTATGGCTGGCCGGTAAGAAATTGGCCCAAAGCTTACCGTGAGTCAGGGACCGTGCTGCATAAATCTGGAGGCATTCGCAAACCAATGCAGCAATGAGCACTAGCGTGCTCAGCTCATACGAGTGCCAACCTATGCAAGCCTTACTCACTGTCGATCAGCTATCTGCCTGTTTACAAAAAACCGTCGCAAGCATCCGTAGCGACGTTACGCGTAATCCTCAAGCACTACCGCCAATCTGCCGTCTGCCCGGCACTAAGCGTTTGCTATGGCGCGTAGAGGACGTGGAGGCATGGCTGGCTGAGCATGTTATCGGTAGTGAGTTTGCGACGTCAGGGGTGGAGCACCAGCGTGCCCGGCCAGGGCGTCCTACTAAAACCGCGCAAATCGCTGAGCAGCGCAGCTACGCGAAATGAGCTCTTGGGGTTCTCTTTTTGATCGGGTGGAAAAACTACGAAAGTCTGCCCAGCCAAGACCTGCTGTTGCACTACCCCATACGCCCTTGTTTCTGCCCGGCCTAAGTGAGTTCAGTCGTGCAATGCCGAATCACATTGCCCGCTCCAGCTTGTTTGCCCCAGTGGCTCGCGGAGGTAAGAAAATGCACAAGGAAACCGTGTTGGTCAGCCGTAAGGATGCGGTCCTCACCTTTTGGGGTGAACAATTAGATGAGACTCAAGCCGATGTTTGGATGCAGTTGATGCACGAAGCGATCAAAGCACCACTTGGTGATGCTGTGCCGATTAATCGTGCCCGGTTGCTGCGAGCGATAGGCAGGCAAACCGGGAATTATGAATATCAGTGGCTGCACCGAACGATGAAGGCGTTGAGCTTTGCCATGCTGATCGTCGAGGTGACGAAGGACGGTATGCCGAAGCTTGAGGTTGGCAGAGCAGAGTCACTGCACCTGATTGATAAGTTTATGTACGACCCGGAGCGAGAGAGCTACATCGTCCGTATCGATCCAAGGTGGCGTTTTCTGTACCGTAATCGCGAGTACGCCTTAATCGATTGGGAGAAGAGGCTGCGTATTCGCAAAGGTCAAGATATGGCCAAGGCCTTGCAGCGTCTCGTCGCAACTTCGAGTGAGTCTGTGCAGCGATTTCAGCTTGTTTGGTTGAAGGAACGCTTCCAGTACTCCAGTCCAATGCGTAAATTCAGGGCTTCACTAGATGCTGCGATGCAGGAGTTGGAACGCGTGGAGGTGATTGCGGCCGGAAGAATCGAGTTCAGCACTAGGTGTTGTGTTCCGCTCTATCGGGGTTGCGTTCCCCTCGAGATGCTGGAGGCCGCGTAATCCGTGGCGTCCAAAGGAGCAAAATGTTCTCTACCTTTTTTCTACTGTTTAACTACCACCACAATGCTGTGGATAACCTTACTCTTAGGCATCATTCGATGTCGTCAGACCTCACGAGCTTGAGCATCGGATCTGGTCGGACACGACTGCCAAGGCGCTAGACCAGCCCGCACTCGATGGGGCTAACCCAATACGGCCTGCTACTGACGCGCTCCTTTTCAATCTTGCTGATTTCTAACTGAACTCCTTCGTAAATCCCCAATTCTGATAGATGCTTTTTTATCTCATTAAATTTGAGTATTTTCGTTAATTGTCGGTATATCGAGAATGCGCGACCGAAACCATAACCATCGCCAAATCTCCCGTATGGATCTGTTGTAGCTAGGTATCTATATGCAGCGATGGTTGATGTAAGAGAAAAAGAGCCATGAGCCAAGTAATCCATAAAAACTTTATTTAATGCCTCCTCAGTTGTCGATCGCTCCAAAATTTTTGAGAAGGCTTTTACTATGGTTGAGGTCTGGTGAGCCTCACCCCACAACGCAGACCAGATATCCTCTGGTCCGCTCCAATAAATATCTTCTGCATTCTGAAAAAGCTGAGAAAGAAGATTCAATATCTGTGTCGGATGTCTTCTTGCATCTCCTCGAAAGTATTTATAGAGTCTGTTCGATTCCACCATGTCTGGCCAGCCTAGGCTCTTGGTCTCCTGGCCGATGATACAACTGAGTTGATATGGACTTGACGCTCCAGCACCCATGCGCAGGTGATTCATCAGCGCGATAGTCCTTAGCTTTATGCGACTCGAATCATCGCTGTTTTTAGAGTTCATAAATGTATCATCTCTTAAGATTTTTCTCGGACAATGAAACGTAGCAACAAGCGAGGTAAGGCACCAAAAAGGATCGGTACGTAATAGACGGTGACTTGTGTGTGATTCGTTGCGGCACCTTAGAGGAGCTGAAGCTTGAGAAGTGTTTGTTATGCCGTCGATTACACGCTGCTCCCTTTTGGTGTTTATCAAAAACGCTCAGGTGGGGTAGTGAAATTTTGGTGTTGGCTAGCGGTGATTTGTTTGTAGTCTGGCGTCATGCAGTATCGGGATACATATTTTGTAAATTGGGTGTATCCGATACTTAGTTTGGATGCGTTGCTAGCGTATATGTTAACCAGTGTACGGCCTGCATTGATTTGTTTTTGAAAAGTATCTTGCAGTGTAAGGAAATCAACCTTCCCTTGGCCGCGCCTAGCCTTAGAGTTATTGAAAGTGTCCATGTTGTTTCCTGCTTGACGTTTTTTCTATGTCTAGCAGGAGGAAAGAAAAATCGGAAGAGATTAGTTAAATATTTTTATTCGTATATGCGATTTAGCGCGATTTAATGCGACGCTAAGAAATTCAATGAAATTGGTGCCCAATATTTATTTCGGTCGCATCAAATCGCGTAGATTCGCAATTTATATGACGGCAAGATGTGTGTTGTACGGGGGCGGGCTGCACCCTATCCCTCCCACCACCTTGCCTTACTCGCCTTTGGCACGACGGGATCTTGCTCTGCGAGAGCTGATAACCGCTGCCGCGACTGTATAAATTAAGGGGATCTGATTTATAGTGAATAGTCAGCTATTCTATAAGTGTGGAGAGCAGATCAAGTTGTTGAGAGTGCGGTTCGGAAAGTTAGTTGGCTGCGACAGAGCCGCGCCGGGGTTGGAGGACATATGAGAGATAGGCCGCACTGCGACGCGATTGTTGAGCTGTACCGTGCTGATCCGGATTATGTATTTGAGCTTTTGAGCTATGTTGAACGGAACGGGGATGCGGCCGAGTTAAGTTTATTACTGTCGCATATAGAAAAGGCATTTGGTGGTGATGCCTTTTCGAGCATCGTAGAAAAATATAGGTTAAGGTTGTAAGTTGAGTTTTCTGGCGACTAGACTCAGTTGTTTTGTAGGGATATATTCTTTTTTGCTTACGGTGTAGATACCTTTCTCTGAAAATAGGTGCAGAGATGCTTTGGCTCTTGAAGAAATTACGTAAAGAAGTCGCTTTGCCATATAAGCAGAATAGGCGTGCTGTTGGTTTATGATTTCATCCCAGTGTGGGATCTTTCCTTCTAGTAAGCCCGCGCATATAACAACTTGATACTCTTCTCCTTTGGTAGAGTGACATGTCGTGATTTTTACACCGGTTGATTCATTAAAATATTTTTTGAGATTTTTCGGGTCGGTATCAATTCCGTCTTTGATGATTCTTGAATTGGTTGCTTTAATTAGTGACTCGTACTGTTCCAAAGAGTCTTTGTGATCGTTTATGTTTATTTTGAGGTTTGAACAGAATGCCAATATTAAGGATCGAACGTACTCAATTACTCCAGGCTCAGTGATTGATATCGAATTTGACGCTTTGAGTAAGGAGCGAATAGTGTGTGTTGTGTTATCTATATTGAATCCAATTTCTGACAGTTGTCGAAGGATCTCGGTTCCTAGTCGTATTCTCTTATTGTAGTTCTTGTTATTGATCTCTAAATGATGTAGTCGTATTAACTTGTACCATATGTTTTCATGGCAGTGGGGGACGGGGGAAAGGCCTGGAGCATCGAACGGAGTGTTTGGAAGTATTTGAGATATAGCGCGTCCAAGCGCAGTTACCTCGTGCCACTGGGGGTGGAGTATTGCAATTTCGTTTGGAGGTACACCAAGTGCTAGGTAATCCTTCACGATTGCGGAGATAGCCTCAGCTAAATCTGCTTTCTGGGTGGTTCTGTTGTACGATAAGACCTCTTTGGGAAAAATTTTATTCTGTTGAGACTGAATTGATATTTTTTGGTCTTGAAATTCAGAGTAAAAATCAATGATTTCCTGTTTTGATCTAAAACAGCCAGAGAGGGTCATGACTTGTATTTGTGGAAGCGAAAATTCTTGGCATATTTCACTTTGGTTTTTTACAACTGCACCTAGCCCAGTATAAATGGCTTGGTCGATATCACCGATTAGGCATATTTTTGTATTACCATGCTTGAGTATTTCTCTCATAATGCTGTATTGAGTTTGGTTTGTGTCTTGGTATTCGTCGACAAATATCGAGTCAAAAAGATGTGACAGCCTTAAAGCGATGTTCGGGTGCTCGACTAGTATTGTTGCTGCAATGGTAAGTATTAAGTCAAAGTCTATAAGCTTATTTTCAGATAGATGGTTGTGGTACTGTTCGGCAGCTAGGAATGAGCTTTGACTGACGCCGTGCTGATAAATAGTTCCATCAGGATTTAGCTTTGTATTGACTCTTTCGTAACTGTTTAAATTCAGATTTTTTTTGATCAGGTCAAGAATGTCCTGGGCTTCATATTGATCAATTAATCGATATCCCCTGGATGTTCTGGAAGAAAGACCTTTGTAAGATTTGATGATCCACTCCAGACAGAACGAGTGGATAGTACCAATCCATAGATTGTCAGAGGGGATCGAAAAACTATCCAGTCTGTCGGTAATGGTATCTGCAGCTACGTTAGTATATGTAATGGCGACTAGGAATTTTTTTCCAAGATTTTGCTCTTGAAGTTTATAGGCGATTTTGGCGACTAGGGTTTTCGTTTTGCCACTGCCGGGACACGCTGTCAGTAATAGATTTTCATCATAAGTTGCAGCGTCATACTGTTCTTTTGTTAGGTTTCTTAATGGCATTAATTTGATCCTCGGATTAGAATCGCAACAGGATCATGTTCGAAGAACTCTGCAAATGTTGCAGGAGTTTCATGTGGTGTTAATGCTCCTTTTGAAGTGTAGTGCTTCTCATAGTTTTCTAATATGTTACCGGTTTTGTAAAATGGTAATCTGTAAGAAATCATTTTCTTCCAGATTTCTTCAGTTGCGTGCCCTCTTAAAACATGAGAAAGGGCGTTTAGAATATAGGTTGGAATAAAAAGGCAGGGGTTGGAGTTTTCGGCTAGTAGAAGAGCAAACCACCCTTTTCCAGCTTTGTTGGCTAGCTTTAAGACGTAGTGGTTCCTTTCGCGCTCATCTGATGAAGTGAAATGCTTTTCGTAGGCTGTTATAAAAGCTTTTCGTTCATATATAAGTGGTAGCGTTGATCGAAATAAATCAGTGTTGTTGGAATATATGCGGGTTGTGTTTATTAACTCCGTCTCAAAAGTGTTTTGTGCGTAAAATGCATGGGTGTATGCATTTCCCGTAATGTAATTATCAAGCTCATTCTTTCGTTGGAGACCATCCCTATCAGCAGCAATTAAGTGATCTACATCTTTTTGATTTGCATATGCTGTTGGTGTTGTCAGGTACGCCTCATCTCTATCGGTTAAGATGGCGCAATATGTACGAAGACGATCTTGATGGAATAAATCTGAAATGTGTTTGAAGACCGTGCCGCCCATACTGACTAAGCTTATGCCGAGTTCGTCCAGTGAGATGCCGGTTACTTTTTTAATAAGCGTTGGTATCAGTATCTGCTCTGCTTCGCCCTCGACCAGCATTACGCCTTTTGCGAACAGTAATGTACTTCTGACAGCATCTAAATAGCGTTCTATCCGTGCGAGGTCACGAGTGTTTAAGCCGTTTGCAGGTTGATAGACTTCTGATTTTGACCTTTTTCTGGATAATACGTTTACTGCCGATATCTGAGAGACTGAGCTGATTTGAGAAGAGTGTGTTGATATAAATACCTGGGTGTTTATATGGCTTACATTTGAAAATAAAGTTTTTTTAACATGTGTGTGGATGTGCGCTTCCGGCTCCTCGATCAGCAGGAAATGAGCGATCTTATCGTTAGAATCAACTTGCGCTTCATATTCATATAGCTTTAAAGCTAAATAAATTAAGTTGGCGCCACCCAAACTTAGGTCTTCGAGTCGGCCTGATCCTTTGTACCCGCTGCTGTCTTCAACTAATAGGCCTAGAGATTTGATAAGCTCCTCAAAATCTTCTGGCAGGTTGGATGATATTTCAAGAGTGGGGGAGTAAGTGTGACCAACAGCGCTGAGAAGGGTATTTTTAATTTTTGCACTCAGCGTTTGTATCTCTTTAAGTCCCGAGATGGTGGTGTTTATATCTTTAACTTTTGTGGTAATTAAGTGCGAGTCTACAATAGCTTTGCTTTGTTTTGATAAAAGCTTGACTAGCGGATTGCTGTTGGTGTATTTCATGTCTGCAACAACATTTCGCAGGGCTTTCACATAAGTGCAGGATATTTCTTTGATTAGGGAGAAGTGAGGCGGGCGTGTGTTGCCAATGAGTGCTGCGTCTTCATCTTCTGGGTTAGGAAATATGGATTCCTCAAAATTTCCTGCGATATCGTTATAAATCTGGTCTGATGACATATCTACAGTTGTTCGCGTGAATGCCGCTATTTCGTAATGTTCTCGATCAATGTTTATTGATTTTAAATAAGCTGCTGTTTTTTCCTTTCTGATGTCTGGGTCTAGATTGTCTTTGGTTATTTCATATAATTTGGCCCGAACAGATTTTTTGGGACGGTAAATAAAGGTGTATGTCCCTTCCAAGTCGTCGCGGCCCGATAGGAGGCTGTGATTGGCAAGGACCAGATCTTCGTCAGAACTCCCCAGTCCGGCGAATTTGAACGCTATAATTATCCAGTGGCCATTTGGTGAGCCAAGACCTCTGTAAAAGTCCGAATTGGTTAATTGACGGGCGCTTAATGGTAAATTTTCGTCCAGTACTAACCGCATAGCATAAAATAAGTTTGTCTTTCCTGAGGCGTTTTCACCTATCAGCGTATTCACAGTGTTTTTTGTGAATATGAACTTGGCTGATTCAAAGTTTCTGAAATTTCTAATCCCTATCTCTGTTATGTGCATTTACTAATCCTTAGTTTTTATTTAAGTTTTTTGAAATTCAGCTTAGCTTCTTTGCAAGACTTTCTATGCTTTGGTGGTAGTACCTCATCAGCATTCTTGTATCCTGATGCCCAGTAATTTTGCTTAGCTCATGAAGCGGGAAAATGTCTGCTAGCCGGGAGGTGGCCTCGTGGCGCAAATCGTGGAAGCGTAGTGATATCAGAAAGGCATCACCATTTATACGTTTGTCTATCTGGTCTTGCGAGAGCTTTTGGGACTGTAAATTTTCCCTTAACCCCATTTCATAGGCTGCCCTTGCATCTGCCACAGCATCTGCAAATGCTTTGGTAACGGTGTCTGGTCTGCTTCTGAAAAAGCGCCCGTCATCGCGAATGGGAAGCTTCTTTAGGATTTTCACTGCTTCGCTGGATAGGGGAGCTCCCCGTGAAGACCCGTTTTTGGTAATTGGCAGCAGTGCCACTCGCTTATCCACATTAACGTTAGCGCGCAGCAAACTCGTGATTTCGCTTCGACGCATGGCCGTCTCTACCGCGAAGCTCGTGATCATTGGGAGTTCGGTGGAGCGTGAGTGGCGGTGGATCATTTCCAGCTCGTCAATGTGCTCGCACACCGGTTTTCCATCCTTAATGGTCCACACATCTGCACTGAGGATTCTTCGCTCCCGGGCATCATCAACGCTTGGTTGGCGAATAAGCTCCACCGGGTTGCTTAGTGATTCCATCCGCCATTCTTTACGGGCGATGGTGAACACATGAGAGATCAATGCGAGTTCGCGTCGCACGGTGGATGGAGCAAGCCCCTCCTCAAGGCGCGTATCGCGGTAACTCGCCATGTCGGAGCCACGGATGCTGGCAAGCGAGCGAAGCGCCAGAGGATGGCGTTGCATGGCTTGAATCCGTGATAGTTCAGAGGCACTGCTGCGCTTTTTGCTAGTCACCTCCTTGGCGTACAACTCCAGGGCGCTAGCGAAGGAGGTCGCTTCAGCCTCGTTGCGGCTTACGAATACACCGGCATCCATTTCTCGCTCAATCATGGTTGCCCAGGTTTTTGCTTCTAACTGGGCATTGAATGTGCGTGTCTGTTGGGGCCACCCTTTACGTCTGATTTGAGCGTGCCATTGGTGGGGCCTTTCTTCCTAAACGTCGCCATCGCTTTTCGCACTGTGCCAAAAATGTGCCATTAACTTTACAGGAACACCCATGGAAGCCGCAAAGCCCTTGCTTATCCGCGAAACCTTCCCCGTCGGCCCCTTGCAGTGCAACTGCACCCTGATCGGCGATCCGGTCACGAAAAAGGCCATTGTCGTCGACCCGGGCGGCAACCCGGAACTGATCCTCGCCCGACTCGAAGCCCATGGGCTGAAACTGGTCAGCATCATTCACACCCACGCGCACCTGGATCATTTCCTGGCCTCCGGCCAACTCAAGGAAAAAACCGGCGCGACCCTGCACCTGCACAGGGAAGACCAGTTCCTCTGGGACAACCTGGAAATGCAATGCAACCTGTTCGGCGTGCCTTACGTGCCGGTGCCGTCGCCGGACCAATGGCTGGCCGACGATGAGGAACTGGCCTGCGGCTGCGGGGTGGCACTGCATACCCCGGGGCATACCCCGGGCTCCATGAGTTTCTGGTTTGCCGAAGCCAAACTGTTGATTGCCGGAGATACGCTGTTTCGTCGTGGGATTGGTCGTACCGATCTGTGGGGCGGCGACCAGGCCACCATCGTGCGTTCGATCAAGCAACGCCTGTACACCCTGGACGAAGAAGCGACGGTGGTCGCCGGGCATGGCCCCGACACCCGCCTGGGCGAGGAAATGCGCGAAAATCCCTTCGTTCGTGGCTGAAAAGTTTCATGGAATTTTCGCCATTCGTCATGTTCCAAGGTCCACAGAGGTCTATCTTCAACCTCGATTGCACCAAAATGAGTAGGAGCCCGATTCATGTTCACCTCGCGTCGCTTGATTATCCTCGCTACCGCCGTCGCCATCGTGTCCGGCTGTGCGTCGCAAAACCCGTATGACAGCCAGGGACAGGCACAGCAACCACCCAGCTCGGGGGGCGTGAGCAACACCGTCAAGTACGGCGGTATCGGTGTGCTGGCCGGTGCCGCGGCCGGTGCGTTGATCAACCACAAGAACCATGGCCAAGGCGCGATGGTCGGTGGCGCGCTGGCTGGTCTGGCCGGTGCCGGTTACGGTTACTACGCCGACCAGCAGGAAAAGAAACTGCGGGCGAGCATGGCCAATACCGGTGTCCAGGTGCAGCGCCAGGGTGATCAGATCAAGTTGATCATGCCGGGCAATATCACCTTCGCCACCGATTCGTCGGATATCTCCCCCAGCTTCTATCAGCCGCTGAACAACCTGGCCGGCTCGCTGCGTGAATTCAGCCAGAACCAGATCGAGATCGTCGGCTACACCGACAGCACCGGCAGCCGCCAGCACAACATGGACCTGTCCCAACGTCGGGCCCAGAGCGTGGCGAGCTACCTGACGTCCCAGGGTGTCAGCGGGGCCAACCTTTCGGCTCGCGGTGCCGGTCCGGATAATCCGGTGGCGAGCAACGCCGACGTCAACGGCCGGGCACAGAACCGTCGTGTGGAAGTCAACCTGAAGGCGATTCCGGGCCAGCAGTACGGCCAACCGACTGGTCAGCCTCAAGGTCAGCCGTATCCGCCACAAGGTCAGCCGCAGTACCAGCAGCAAGGCCAACCGCAATATCAGCAGCAAGGTCAACCGCAATATCAGCAGCAAGGCCAGCCTTACGGTCAGCCGGTGCAGCAATACCCTTGATCGCCTGACTGAACCCCAGGCGTAAAAAAGCCCGCCCGATCACTGATCGGGCGGGCTTTTTCATGGCGCGGGAAACCGGCTTATTTTTTCAGGCCGTAGTGCTCATCCAGCATGCCGGGTGCATTCGGTGCCTTGGGCGCGTAGTCGCGTGGCGGCTCCTGGCTGCGCGGCGGCGTCAGGCGTTCCCGTGGGCTCTGTACCGCATCGGCGTGCAGGGCGGCGAGCAGGCGTTGGCGAGTCAGTTCGTCGAGAGCCAGGCGGTTGGCGCCCTCGGCGAGATGGTCTTGCACTTCCTGGTAGCTCTGGGTGAGCTTTTTCACCAGGGTCGCGGTGCTGTTGAAGTGGGTGACCACTTCGTTCTGATAACTGTCGAAACGTTCCTGGATATCGTCCAACTGGCGCTGCGTGCTGCTCGGGGCGGCACTCGGTACCAGACGGGCGACCAGGAAACCAATGGCGACACCGGCAACCAGGGCAAGAGTCGGC
>Ga0302155_10001720_pt1 | contig 15624 bp, 14 predicted proteins | sample I_Bog_N3_1_FD_193508 | JGI IMG/M metagenome (GOLD analysis project Ga0302155, IMG submission 193508) | Peat permafrost microbial communities from Stordalen Mire near Abisko, Sweden - I_Bog_N3_1 | ecosystem: Environmental > Terrestrial > Soil > Wetlands > Peat | place: Sweden: Abisko, Stordalen...
TAATAACAGTCCAATTTATTCGATAGAGATGGATTTTTGCGAGATTTCCTCGTGATACTACCTCTTTGTGGATAACTCAGATGTGAATTATGAAATTCACTCAAATAAAAAACAAGACTATACCCTGTTGCTATAATCTTGTTTTTTATTTGACAAATTTGTATTTTTTTATTTCTACCTTAAAGCAAATTCCACAGCGGCTACAGCATGTATGTTGGTTGTATTAAACAGCGGTACCAGGCATTCTTTTTGTTGAATCAAAGCGGGGATTTCTGTACAGCCTAAAATAATACCTTCCGCCCCACTCGCTATCAGACGATTGATAATCCCCTGGTATTTTTCTCTAGAGGATTCCTTTATAATGCCCTGACAAAGTTCATTATAAATAACAGCATGAATAATATTTCGTTCCTTTTCATTCGGGATCATAACTTCAATATGGTAACCTTTCGTTAATATCTTTTTATAAAAATCCTGTTCCATCGTAAATTTCGTACCAAGCAGTGCTACTTTTTTCATTTTCTGAGCAACAATTTTCTCAGCTGTTACTTCAGCAATATGGAGAACTTTTATACCAGCACGTTTTTCAATATCGCCTGCCATTTTGTGCATCGTATTGGTGCAAATCACAATAAAATCAGCGCCGCTTTTTTTTAGTTTTTCTGCTGCATCAACCATAATATTCGTAAGTTCCTGCCAATTCCCCTGATGCTGCAACGATTCGATTTGATCAAATTCAAACGAATATAAAATACATTTCGCTGAATGAAGTCCGCCTAGCCTAACTTTGACCGTTTCATTGATTATTTTATAATAATCTACCGAAGATTCCCAACTCATACCACCTATTAATCCAATTGTTTTCAAAGGTATCGCCCCTTCATTTTATTAAAATCCTATGATAACCTTACCAGTCTCTTTATGTTCTCACGATTAAGAGCCGTTAGAATCATTACGCCGAAAGTTTTTCTACCAATTCCATCATAACATCGCACCGTGCTTGATACAAATTTTTTCCACAGCTTCTGCAGACTCAAAAGCTATGAAGCAAAAGAACGCCGGAATGCATATAGTTCATGCACTTCGACGTTCTGCTTAAAGAAATGATTGAGATTTGCGTCACACCTTAAAATTATTTCAAATCAATTCCATTTGATGCAATGACTTTTTTGTACCAATCAAACGATTGTTTTTTCCGTCTAGCATATGTTCCATTTCCATCATCATCTAAATCAACATAGATGAATCCATACCGTTTACTCATCTGGCATGTAGACATACTGACCATATCGATACAGCCCCAAGGCGTATAGCCCATTACATCAACCCCCTCTTCAATTGCATCGGCAATCGCTTGGATATGATCTCTGAAATAAGCTATACGATAGGCATCAACAATAGAACCATCGGCTTCGACTTTATCATTATACCCCAAACCATTTTCTACAATAAACAACGGTTTTCGATAGCGATCATACATATCGATTAAAGAGTATTGTAAGCCCTGCGGATCAATTTGCCAGCCCCATTCGGTAATATCCAAATAAGGATTTTTTACACCAGTTGCCAGATTTCCATTCACTTTTTCTTTTTTATCGGCATCAATACTCGCAACCATCGACATGTAATAACTAAACGATACAAAATCGACTGGATAACATTTCAATATTTCTTCATCGCCAGGCTCCATTTCGATGTGAATCTGTTTTCTGGTCCAATAATTTTTCATTGACTGCGGATATTCGCCAAAAACTTGAACATCACCAAAAAAATAATTTTCTCGATTCGTCTTCAATGCCAACATACAATTATCAGGATGACAATTTTCCGCATAAGTCAAAGTTCTAGTCATCATGCAGCCCATTTGAGCTGTTGGTATAAGTTGATGCAAATATTTTGTCGCTAATGCACTGGCGATAAATTGATGATGCAACGCCTGATAAATTATCGTTTCCTGTTTTTCCGGCGGATAATTTTCCGTTACAATGCCAGTCGTTGTAAAAGGATGACGAAAGGCACTATCTATTTCGTTAAAAGTCAGCCAGTATTTGATAAGATTTTGATAACGTTCAAATACAACTTTACAAAATTTCACAAACATATCGACAACCGGGCGTTGATACCAGCCTTCATATTCATTACTTAAATATAAAGGCATCTCATAATGGTGTAAAGTCACAAGAGGCTCAATATTTCGCTGCTTCATCGCTTTGAATAAACTCTCATAATATTGCAGCCCTTTTTCATTGGGCTTTTCCTCTATGCCTAAAGGAAAAATCCGAGTCCATTGGATTGATACCCGTAATACCTTAAACCCCATTTCGGCAAATAAATCCAAATCTTCCTTGTAATGATGATAAAAATCAATTCCATGTCGTTTCCCATATTTTGTAATATCAGCACTATTCATAGCACGCTGAATATCCTCTTTCGTGATACCATGCTGTGCCCGATAATCTTTTGGATCAACATTTTTTTTATATGTACTACAATCCGCTACGGACATTCCCTTCCCATTTATATTCCAAGCACCCTCACATTGATTGGCCGCCGTTGCACCGCCCCATAAAAACTCTTTTGGAAAATGGTTCATACTTTAACCTCCTGAAGTCTAATTCCTTTGTTTACATTTATTTTATTAGGCACATTTACTTTATTCTATTTTACACAGCAACACAAATAACCTTCCTACACAGCTGGCAAGCTATAAAACAATATCCTCTTTTGTAATACGTACTTAGAAGACTTATTCAAAAAACCGCACCATGTTTACCTTGAAATCAATAAATACACTGACCGTAAAATATGCTATACTATTCATAAAAATATACAATAAGCCAAACCAAATTGAAACCGAGGTACTCTCTATGCAAAACGAAGAATTGCAAAACCTAAAAAAATCCTTGCCAGCGGTCCCTGGTATTCAAGGAATCGATGAATATATGCATGCGGCTGTACTCGTTTTATTACTGCCGATAGAAAATGAATACCATTTTTTGCTGCAAAAAAGAAGTGCCTTTATTTCGCAAGCTGGTGAAATTTGTTTTCCCGGTGGCAAATACGACCCCCAAAAAGACATATCGCTAAGGCAGACTGCTTTACGCGAAACAGAAGAGGAACTCGGACTTTGCCCTGACAAAATTTCTATCATTGGTCAACTCGATACGCTAGTCGTACCACTAGGAAAAACGATCGATACGTTTATAGCTACAGCAGACTATACGCTTGCTGATATAAAATCAAACCCGGCTGAAGTAGCTCATGCCTTCACACTGCCCATCTCCTTTTTTGAAAAAAATCCCCCCTCTACCTATAACGTTATCTTAAAAAACCACCCATCCTATATCAATCATCTTAATGAAGAAGTTCAGTTATTACCAGCAAGGGAATTAGGGTTGCCAGAACAATATCAAAAACCATGGGGACAATTCCGCCAGCGCATTTTTACCTATCAAACAAACGAAGGTGTTATCTGGGGCTTAACAGCGAGAATTATTCGTGACATCTGCTGCAAACTACGGCCTTAAGCTTGGCTTAAAATCAGCGAATTTTCACCGACGAATGTGTGGGTGAATTAAACATTTATATATGGGACAATCGTAGAGTAAAACAAGCTGGGTACCGTATTGGTATCCAGCTTGTTTTGCTTATTTTATTTCAGTTTTGGCCAGTAATCTTTGTTAGCTTCAATTAGATCATCTAAAATTTGTTTTGCAACACGGGCACTAGGAACCGTCTTCGACATGGTAATTGCTTGCCAGAGTTTCAGATAAGACCCTTCCGCCCAGGCTTCTACTGCTAATTTTTCGACAGATACCTGTTGCTCCATCAGACCTTTTTGAAATTGTGGAATAGCCCCCACCGTCAATGGTTCTGGTCCATTACAGCCAACAATACAAGGGATTTCAACCATCGCTGTCGGATCGAAATTTGAAATTGCACCTTTATTTTCAACAATCAATAACATTCTTTCTTTGCTATTATAGGCAATCGCACGGGCTAAATCGACAATATAAGATGCATGTTCATCGACCTCAAAACCACAATTTTGGGCTGTACCAACCGCTGCAATCCGACGACATTCCGTAAAGACGGTTTTTTCTCTTCCGGCCATGACTTCATTAGCTCTTGTATATTCACGATTGGCATGTTCAACCACTTCATCCTGACAAAGATAATATTTCAGATACGTATTCGGCAAAGTATTGGGATCCAGCTGATAAAATTCTTTAACCATATCATACGTAACGCTCCAGCTTGGGTCTGCTTTAAATTCTGGACTATCGAGATTATACCCTTTTCGTCCTACATATTCGCGAATTTTCGGCATCAGATCATTGCCTTGATGATCAATAATACTCGTCCACCAGCCAAAATGATTCAATCCATAATAACGAATTTCCATATCTTTACGCGATTTCAGCCCGGCAATTGCCGCCATACGGCGTTCAATACCAATTGGCATATCACAAATATTCAAGATTTTAGCTTTAGGTCTAAGTTTACGAGTTGCTTCAGCAACAATGGCAGCGGGATTCGAATAATTGAGCATCCAAGCATTGGGAGAATATTTTTCCATATAATCAATGATTTCGATTATACCGCCAATCGAGCGCATGCCATATGAAATCCCGCCCGGTCCACAGGTTTCCTGCCCAAGCACATCGTATTTTAAAGGAATTTTTTCATCAAGCTCACGCATTGCATATTTACCAACACGGATATGAGCCATAATAAAATCAATATCGCTAAAAGCTCGCTGCGGATCTGTTGTTGCTTCAAACTCAATATCTGGCGCTTTTTCTCGCAAAATAATTTCACAGGCTTTGGCTACTATTTCCTGTCGTTTTGCATCATTATCATAAAATTTCAATTTACGGATCGGAAAACGATCCAAATTAGCTAAAAGCATCATCACAATTCCCGGGGTAAATGTACTTCCTCCACCCGCTACCACTACCGAAAATTTCTTATCCATACTATATACGCCTCCAGAATATTTTATCTATTTTTTTATTTTAATAATCATCTTAAAAAGCACTCTATTTACCTATATTCTCTCAACATACTTCCCACCGAAAGAAAACTTTTTTTTGCCTGCCGTTGAATATGATCACGTGCGGATGCCATTGCATACCCGCCAAATTTATGACCTGCTTGACGCCACAAAAGAATCGCTTCAACCGTTTCTTTCGCAATTTCATGCTCAGTAAAGAGCGTCCCATCAAAATCACTTGCTGCAAATTTCAAAGGACATCGCTCCCTTCACAGAGATAGATTCTCGCTTCATAAGAACGCAGCCTATTTTCTGGTGCATCGTCATATGTACCCATCAACAATTTATTTATGATGAGTTCTCTTGGCAATTCATATGCTGTCTGCTTGGCCGAAAAATTACAAATTATTAATATCGTTTGCTCTGGCAGTATTCTCAAATAAGCATAAATTACTTCATTGCTTTTCAATAGTTCCTGATATCTGCCTTGTAATAAAGCTTCATAGTTTTTACGAATCTCCGCCAATTTTTTATAATAATTAAAAACAGAATTTTCTTTCATTTGTTCACACGCAACATTGATGTTTCGATAGTTTTCATGTACTGGCAGCCATGGTTTCCCTGTGGTAAAACCAGCATTTGCTTGATTATTCCATTGCATCGGTGTCCGAGCATTATCGCGACTGTATTTTTGAATAAACCCCAGTGCCTCTTGATCCGACAAACCCGCTTGCCGGGCAAGTTGATATTGTCCATGCGATAAAATGTCATCATAGCATTGGATCGATGACCAAGCCGTATTCGTCATCCCCAACTCCTGTCCTTCATAAATAAATGGTGTTCCTTTCAATGTTAGTAAAACGGTAGCTAACACTTTAGCTGCACGCTCTGCATCAACCACCGCAGGGAAAAAGTGATTGATCGAACGCGGCTGATCATGATTTTCAAAAAATGCTGGATACCAGCCATTATGTGCCGTCGCCCACTGACTTTCCGACAAGGTCTGTTTCAATTGTGTGAGTTTCCAGGAAATTGGTTGATACCATAAGCTGGACTCTTCCATATCTAAAGAAATGTGACTGAACTCAAACAACATATCAAATATACCTGTTTCACCAACCCAATACTTTAATTCCTCAGCTTTGACACCATTGGCCTCCGCTACAGTTACAATATCTTTGCCAGTAAAAACCGCTTGTTTAAATTCCTGTAAAAAGTCCAAAATACCTGGCTGATTTGCTGTTGCCTGATGCACGTTCCCCATATTATCAGGTCCATCGATTGGTAAGTCATCATACACAGCAGGCTTTTTTATATAGGTTATCGCATCAATTCGGAAACCACCAATGCCCTTGTCGAGCCAAAAGTTCGCTATAGCATACATTGCTTGACGAACCTTCACATTTTCCCAGTTGAGATCTGGCTGCTTTGCCGCAAACGTATGCAAATAATATTGTCCAGTACATTCATCCAAAGTCCAGGCTGATCCACCAAAGATACCACGCCAATTTGTTGGTGGTGAACCATCCGGTTTAGCATCACGCCAGATATACCAGTCACGTTTGTCGTTACGGAGACTCTTACGAGATTCCTGAAACCAGACATGTTCATCCGAAGTATGATTAAACACCAAATCCAGCAAAATACGAATATCATATTTTTTTGCTTCCTGAATCAGCGCTTCCATATCAGCCATTGTGCCATATTCCGGTGCAATATTCCGGTAATCAGAAATATCATAGCCATTATCAATCATGGGGGAACTATACATCGGTGTCAGCCAAATTGCGCCAGCGCCCAAATTATGAATATAACTTAATTTTTGAGTAATACCCGTCAAGTCACCGATTCCATCACCATTGCTGTCATAGAAGCTCTTCGGATAAATTTGATATACCATCGTCTTCTGCCACCATTTTAATTTATCCATCGCGCTTCCCCCCTTTTAAAATGTAGCTATAACGGTTTCATTCACTTTTGCCGTCATGCCCGCCGATAATTTCATAAATGGATATTCTGTAGAATTTGTAACCGCTAAGATAACAATCGACGAATATCCTTCCTGCTCAATAAGATTTTTATCAAATTTAACCAATTCTTCTCCAGCTTTAACTTTTTGTCCGGCTTTAACCCTAACCTCAAAACCACGGCCTTCCATTTTGACCGTATCAAGTCCAATATGGATCAAAAGTTCCACACCACTTGCCAATCGCATTCCAACTGCATGGCCTGAACCTTCCATAACCATTGTGATTTCACCATCAGCTGGCGCCGTTACAAGTTCAGTTTGTGGATATACAGCAATACCGTCACCCATCATTTTTTGGGAAAACATTTCATCGGGAACCTGCGTGATAGGAATCACTTTGCCACTGACAAACGCTTTTAACATCGTCGATTTCTCTGTACCAGAAATGCTATCTTCGATCATCTTATCCTGTAGCAATGCTTCAAAACGTTCTCTGATTTGTGGAACGGACAAACCTACGATAACCTGAACTGCATGTCCATTTTTCACCAACCCATGCGCACCTGCTTTGGTAAAGGTACTGACACTTTTCACTAAAGCATCATCAACAACGGTTACTCTTAGACGCGTTGCACAGTTTGTGACATCTTTAATATTATTTTTTCCCCCTAGCGCTTCAAGAAAAACAGCTGCTTTAAGATCACGTTCATCGATCTTGACATTTTCGCCCATTTTTCCTTCCAAGGCTTTTTTTGCTTTGTACTCCGCCTTGGAATATAATTTCTCATCTTCATCCGTACGACCTGGAGTTTTATAATCATTTTTTAAAATAAGATAGCGAAATACAAAAAAGTAGATTGCCGTGAAGCTTAACCCCACTACTATTTGTATAATATAAGTTGTGGAATGATATTTAAATAACGGTACCCAGTTTTGCACAACAGCATCAATCAGGCCCCCGCCAAACGATCCAACGACACCAAACATAAACAGTGTTGCAGCCAGTGTTGCGGCCAGCAAAGCATGTACCAGAAACAGTACTGGTGCTACAAACAAAAAGGTAAATTCAAGTGGTTCGGTAATCCCGCAGACAACAGCTGTAATCGTTGCTGGTATTAAAAGACCTGCAACGGCTTTCTTTTTTGCGGGTTTAGCTGTCGCGTAAATTGCGAGGGCAATCCCTGGAATACCAAATATTTTTGAAGATCCATGCAGCGAAAACCCTGCTCCGGGGAACATTTCTTTTAACGAATGCGACGAGGTTGCAAAATCCTGTAAATGCTGCAACCAATATTGTTGTATACCACCATCAACGATGGCTGGACCAAAAATAAATGGCGTATAAATAAAGTGATGAAGCCCTGTCGGAATCAAAATTCGTTCACAAAATGTATAGAGCCAAACACCCATCGCATCACTCGCTTTTAAGAATTCCTGAAATGCACCAATCGCATGCTGGATACCTGGCCAAATCAGGCAGAAAAAATAAGCTACGGGCAGCATTAAAAAGAATCCTGCGGCAACTACAAGTGACGATCCTTTAAAAATCCCTAAATAATCAGGAAGATCAACATCAAAAAGTCTATTATGCAGCCACACTGTGATCGCTGAAATCAAAATCGCGCCAAGCATCCCGATATCAAGTGTTTTAATATTAGCAATCATCGCTAATCCCGTTCCGCCGCCTGCGTTTAAACTATAATCGACACCAAAAAAGGGACCAGCTAGTGTCAATATTCCTGAAACAAAGTAATTGAATACTACATAGATTACAAAAGCTTCCATACAGGCTCTAGCCTGATTTTTTTTAGCTAACCCAATAGGTAGAGAAAGTGCAAATAACAATGGCATCTGCGCAAAAACAGTCCAGGCACCTTGTTCAATTACATACCAAATTGCATACCAAAGACTTCCTTTATCAGCCAAGGACCCCACAATATCGGGATTTTTAAAAATAATCGATAACGAAACCATAATACCAAAGAATGAAAATAATATAACGGGCGTAAACATTGCTCCGCCAAAACGCTGTACATTTTGCATGACAACGTCCTTATTGATTACCATAACCATACCTCCTCCAATTTCATGACTGGCAAACTCGCTTTGCATAATGAGAATTTTGTGAATTTTTAATTGCTGCAGCTCTCCAATTCTGATAAATTCAATAAAATAATTTTGTCATGACACAAAACCAAAGCAACACAGGAAACCGTGTTAAGATATCTTGGTTTTATAATAACCGCTCAGCTCTGTGCATTCAATAGATTCAAGGCATTAAGACTTGTTGACACAAAACCGTACTAAAGTACATTTTCTGTACTTTAGTACATCCAGATAGAAAACATAAAAACTGCCCTCGACAACAGCGAAAGCAGTTTTCAATTTATGTCATTTTATTTTTTCGATACAATTTATATTTCACATACCATATTTCAATCAATAAAAAATAAGGACTCATTGATTCATATGGTGTTTTATTTTCACCGACTTCATAAAGTTGAAAAATTGCCGGTGTAATATATAAATTTTCGGTACTCAAACTCGCTAGGGAATTGTCATGCAAACGCGTAATCGATATGAGGGGAACTTCTTTGAGCTGCAAGGTCTGGGCAAATTCAACAGCCAAAGGTGCCTCCCCGCTCAAAGAAACAATGATTACCAAGTCATCCGGGGTCAAAATTCGATTCACAGAATGAAACTCTTCTTTTCCTTTAACTTCATAAATAAACACATCATCATAAAAAAATAAACGTTTTATTTCCTGGACAACATTGCTTTGCACATACCCTGATGCATACGCAAAAACACGTTTAGCACGATACATAAGTTTACTGACATCATCAAAATTACACTTCAGCAAGGCACGCCAGCTATGATGATAAAAAGTGGTAATCGCCTCTAAAACATCTTTTTCATCATTCAAAAACCCTTCTTCTTCCATTTTCAATACAGCTTTTAAATCACTAAATCCATCAAGTGAGAGCTTCTTGGCAAACCGCACGATTGTCGTACTCGATACACAGCATTCCTTTGCCAAATCATGAATTGACATATGTCGGCATCTTTGCTTATTATTGAAAATATATTTCCAGACCACCATATCTGTCTGATTTAAGGAACTTTTATGTTTATTGATTAGCTCTTCTAATTTCATATTCAATCCCCTGCTTTTACTATCAAAATCAATATTTAACCATACCTAAGACTAAAATAAAGTTCAAAGTATATACTGCATAAAATTATAATTGCATATATCCCGTTTATTATACCATTAAATGCCAATATCAGCACAATATATGATGAACCAAAAATGACCTGCCAGAAAACTTATTTTTCTGACAGGTCCTATATATGATATAGAACGAATTAAATATTTGTGTATAGTAAGCATCAAAATGAGACTATAGTTTACGCATTGATTGTATCCACACGGATGTTTCGATAAGCAAATACTTTTCTTGCAGCACCAACCGCATTTAAAACTCGTGGAAAGCCTGTATAGGGAATGCACTGCATAAAGATTTCAATGATTTTCACTGGTGTAATGCCTACATTTAATGCACCATTAATATGAACATCCAGCTGTGCTTCACAGCCACCGAGCGTTAGTAAACTCGACAAAGTAATCATTTCACGCTCTTTTAAATCCAAGTTTTCTCGGCAGTAGATATCACCAAAACCAAATTCAACGATATATTTCCCTAAATCTGGAGCGATATCATTGAGCGCGGCAATAACCTGTTCTCCCGCATTACCATCCACCTCAGCTAATTTCTTTAGCCCTTTTTCAAAACGATTTAATTCCATTGTTAAAACCTCCTGTATTTGTTATAATCAAATTGTAACTCTTAAAGTTAGCTTTAAGTCAAGAGGTATTTTATATGAATTATTCTATCGGACAATTTTCTAAATTAATCGACTTAAGTGCCCCGACATTACGCTACTATGAAAAAGAAAAACTACTAATTGTGCACCGTGATAAATCTGGTCGACGGTTTTATACAACAGATGATATTGCCTGGATTTTTTTTATCAAAAAGCTAAAAGATACCGGAATGTCCATTAAAGATATCACGAAATATGCACTTTTACGCTATCAAGGTGATTCTACAATAGCACAAAGGCTGGAAATTCTTGAAAAGCAGAAACTAAACGTAATCGTTGAAAAGGAAAAATGGGAAATAAATCTTTGCAACCTTGAAGAAAAAATTGCAATTTACAAAAGTGCATTGTAATCAATGTAGCCACAAACTAATGTTTATTTCATTTCAAACCCGCGTTTTTCTAAAAACCCCTTCATATGCGGACGCTGTTTTTGTTTGAGGAACGCAGCAATTCCTTCGGTCCAGCTATTACTACGTTCATTATTGGTTCGCTCCCGATAATACTGCCGAATAACCTCATCATATTCTTGCAGCTTAACACTATCTTCCTGCGTTGAATATTCATCTTCTTTTAAAATAAGCGACAAGGGCAGGCGAGGTTTTGTGTTATTTACTTTTTTCGGATACCCAAGACACATACCAAATACGGGATACACAAGCTTGGGAATTTTAAGCAAATCACAAACGTCCTGTGGATTATTCCGTATTCCTCCAATGTAGACTCCGCCTAAACCCGCTGATTCCGAGGCTATCATAACATTTTGTGCCAGTAACGCCACGTCGACTGTTGCCATAATAAACAGTTCCGTTAAACTGCTTTCAATTGTTTCATGATTCATACTGCAGGCTTTTCCTAAACGATTTAAATCTGCACAAAAAACCAGAAAAACCGGACATTCTTCCACATAACTTTGTTCACCTGCTAAATAAGCCAGCTTCGTCTTCTTTGCTTGATCCTTAATATGGATCACCGTATAAGCTTGAATATGATTTGAAGTCGATGCATATTGGCTCGATTGGATTATATCCGCTAGCAAGCTTTCTTCGACGCCCTGATCTTTAAATTTTCTAACCGAAGAATGTTTTTTTAATAATTCCATAACCTGATTCATGCTAATCCCCCTAAAAAATAAAAATAGATTTTTTATTTTTTGATTCTTATATGCATAGTAACACTGACAACGACTTTAATCAAACAAAACACTGACTCAACCATAAATCGTGCAACACGATGAATCTAAAAAGTCTCCATTCACAACATTTCTGTGAATGGAGACTTTTTTAGATTGTGACTTCAAATTTCTTGCGTTTTTTCGGCAAAGGAATTTTGGCAACCACAACCTGAGGTACTGTTTCAGCCTGCAGTGGCTGCTGCGCCAGCGATGCAAGTACCGGTTTTTTCTTCTGTTGATTTTTCAACATACGTAAACCAGTTAGAAAAACAGCCACCAGTACTACAATCATAACAAAAGGTGAATAATTGAGCGTAGTCGGCTTACTAGCCACAGGTGTTTTTTCCATCGCGACCTGCGTAGTCGTCCGTGTGGTATCTGCATCAGAATCCGCTGCAACTGTCTGTATTTTATTCGTTTTAGCCGGCACTTCTTTGTCACTATTTACCTTTGCGCCATCCGTACTTTTTACGACCGGACCACCTTGCAGCGCTTTTTCCATTGATTCTATTTTTTTGACCGCTCCTGCAATTTCGGGGTTCACCGGAGTATTGACTTGCGTAGAATTAGTCGTATTTGCATCAGAATTGCTCTGCGACATTGGATGAGACGGCATCAGTTCAAGCGGTGCTGGTTTTGTTGGCGGGGTTGGAGCAGCTACTGGCATAAAAACACTTCCTCATTGAATCTGTTAGACCTGTAAAATGATATGTATTTATAAAAGTCTTTTTTTCATTATAACTTTTTTATCCTAGGAATACCAGTTCATAAGATAAAAATCACTGCATCCTTAATACACCGGAATATTTTGCCTAAACATTTCCGCAATAATTGTTTCCATTGTATACATGCCTGGAGGTTTTCCCATAAGAAATTTTGCACCAAAAATAGCACCTTGCCCAAAAGCCGCCCGATTAATACTTTGATGTGATAAACGAATAATTTGATAGGGCATACCAAAAATAATTTCATGATGCCCCACAATTCCGCCTACACGAATAGAATTAACATGCTCTGGTTCCAAATTAAGCACATTGGCAATTTTTTGAGCTGTCCCCGATATTTCTGTTTTACCTTTAAAATGTTCTTCAACAATTTCAATATCGGCATGAGGTGCTATTTTCTGTAAAATCTGAGCAGCTACCATTACAACATTAATTCCTAATGTAATATTGGGCGAATAAAGAATCGGTGTCAATTTTATATACGATTGCAACAGTTCCAAATCTTGTGGTTCATATTTAGAAATAGCCGATATAATCGGAATTCCCAACTGTGCGGCTTTTTTGTATAAGCGGACGCCAGTAGAATCAGAAAAATCTACAATAATATCTACTGGGTGTGCTAAAAAAAAGTCTTCATTAACATCCATTGCCGCAAAAATTTCACCAGCATCAAATTCATGACCCAGCATATGGCTGGCATATTTCTGATGATCGACTTGACTTCGCCGAACCACCCACGCTAGCGTAAATAAAGGGTCACTTAAAAATTCATTTGCAACCACTTTACCTGTTTTACCAAAGCCAAAAAAACCAACTCTTATTTTTCCCATTCTAATCCTCCTGTTATTGCTGTAATGTATCAGCTTTTTACCACCTTCATTCTGCTTGAAAATAAAAAATTTTTACACTATTTATGTTCGAGTGCATCAACATGATAAAGAAGGATCTTCTAGCTGCTCTATACCAATGCGCTTATAGCTGGCATAAAAACAATGAAGATCCTCTCACTAAAATCATTTCTATATCTTACTATTTTCGCTAACACTATTGGGAATACCTCTATTTAAGCGAATCCTTGGCAAAGCTCTGCCTTATATTGCCATATACAAGCTCTATCTATCGTTTTAGCGTTTTTACTCGATGAACTGTAAACAGATCGCGTTTTTTCAAGATTATAGTCCGTATTCCCGCTGAATTTTCGATGACCAATTCTAACGTTTTTATTTTATCATCATGAAGTATAACTCGCCAATACGCTTCTGTTTCTGCAGGCGTTTTTACTCCATTGATAGCTAAAATCCGGTCGCCAGCACCAATAGCCGCACTATCAGCAGGTGAGCCTTCCCATATACCGCTAACGACTAAAAATCCCTGCTCATCAGACACGAGACCCAGACCCGTATGATATGAATCTTTTGGCAGTAAAATTTTACCATTGGGAATGAGCCATGCTTTTTGTTCAGGATAATCCAAAATCACATTAAATTGTGATAAAAATTTATGACCCGCAAGCGGCAATTGAGAGGACATGATACTCATATTCTTAAAAGTATATTTGCCCACTCGAACCTCGGCCTTTGCCATAATATCGCGCGCTGAATAACCGAATGCACCGGCAACAATACCGCCTTTACTATAAATCTTGACCTTACATTTTTCAAGCAGATCATTCGGGGCTGCAAACGCTTCTCCCATCGCTCCTGTATCAAGCAAAACATCCATTGGCATATGATCAATTGTAATTGGCAAAGTGACAGCAAAATAATTTTTATGCATCGTTGCCATCAGCACATCACCAGGTATCGGCACATGACTTGTTCTACTAAAAATCACTTGATGCTTTTTATAGTCAAGTTTTACGACAAAATGCTTGAGAAAATCATATCCCAAAAGTCCATCAATTGGTATACCATAAGTAGTTTGTAAAAACTTCATATCTACACTCAAAATTGGCATATTATAAATCGTTGCACTGCCCACCGTCAATGATTTTGACTGATAAAGTGTTACCTTTTTACTGTTTCCGGCAAAATCATGACTTTCTAAATCCAAGAGCCTATTCAAGGCTAAATCCTGAACGATGGCACTATCAAGTACACTAATTTCCGCTCCCGTATCCAGTAAAAAATTATAAGGGCGCTTGCCTTCCCCCAGCTTAATTTGTAAAACTAATCCATCTTTAGCAACCAGCGAAGGTACCCGATCCTCTACTTTAGCAGTAAAAACGCTGGTATCCGGTTCAAGATCAATCGCTGCTATAGCACTCCCGATTGAACCGAAACTGAGCCAAAAAACTCCTATGGTTCCAATCACCCCTATATATTTTCTCCAAGAACAAAACTTGCCACGCCGCACTATGCATTACACTCGATTCTCCATATAATGTAGTCAGTAAAAATCATATAACCCTCTATATTTTGACCTCTACCGATATCATCCCTGACTCTCTATCATTTTACATCTAAATTTACAATTTTGTCAGCAAAAACATGAAAATTATTATAACTTGTTCATGGAGGATAAAAATAAAAGCGTATATATAGAACGCATGAAACATTTTATGGCAATCATCAAGAATGGGGCATAGGGCTGAGTGGCGTTACGTAGGAAGCAAACGATGCCCTATACCCCATTCCTGGCAGACTGATAGACTTGATGGAATTTCTTTAATGCGTTCTATAGAATATAATGATCTATAGCTCTCAGCAAAAAAAATCCAGTAAATGCAAGCCATAAATTATTGCTTTATCTATAGAAAAAGAAATCAGCCCCATTTTAAAATGAGGCTGATACTTGCGTTGTTATTTAATATTATTTAAAAGTCACGTCACGCTGCTTATAAAATTAGGTCTATTTTTATTTCTTATGAAGCCAA
>Ga0302155_10001722_pt1 | contig 15617 bp, 22 predicted proteins | sample I_Bog_N3_1_FD_193508 | JGI IMG/M metagenome (GOLD analysis project Ga0302155, IMG submission 193508) | Peat permafrost microbial communities from Stordalen Mire near Abisko, Sweden - I_Bog_N3_1 | ecosystem: Environmental > Terrestrial > Soil > Wetlands > Peat | place: Sweden: Abisko, Stordalen...
TTTGACTTCATCAACTCCATCAACAAGACCGTTGAGAAAAGTAAGGGCAGCGATCGACTGGTCAAGTCCGTCCTTCAACTAATTTTGGCGGCGGAAGCTCTTGATCAGCAAAATAGGTCTGAAAAGATCCCGACTGAAGTCTTTTCAATCCTTCAGAATATCAACGAGGAGATGTTTGAAGTCCGAAAAGTGATCGTCGAGTGTGGTGGCGAACTGGCCAAGGAGAGTGAGTGTACGGAGTCGGAAGAGTCGGAGAGCGAGACGGAGGAGCAGTAGGCGAAGTAACCAAACAGACACAAACCCTTCGGGGCGATTGTGGTCTATTGGCGGGATTGGTGGGATTCATTCAGTGGCGAGAATAGTCACTTTGCGAAACCAGAAAATTTCTAAGGCCAGAAATTCCGCCGTCAGACCAACAACCCACCAACAGCCGCCAACCACTAGGACATGAACTGCATCATTTGCAACAGCTTCGACGACGAGAAGCACCTCATCGTGTGTGACGTGTGCAATCGTCTGTTCCACACCGGCTGCCTCAACATGGACAACGTTCCTTCTGGGGTTTGGTACTGTGCTGGGTGCGTACAGTCTGCTCCGGCCTCGACCACGACTACGACTTCCGGTCTGTGGAAGCCTAAGCCGAAGGCCAACGACCCGAAGATTGGGGAGCCAAAGTACGTGCATGTGTATGCCCGCGTCAGTACCAAGGGCCAGAACAAGCCCGAGTTTGGACGTGTGGGCATGGACACCCAAAATTCCGCGGTGCTGGAGTTTTGCCAGAAGCACAACCTGTACGTGAAGTCCACCACTACTGAGGTCGGAAGTGCCTACCACCCATCTACTTCCAACTTGGAGAAGTTGGTCAAGGATGTCAAGAGGGGGGAGCCAATTATGGTACTCGCAGTGAGCCGTTTCAGCAGGAATGTCAAGCACGCGAAGAACATTCTGGACCAGCTTCATGCCAAGGGTAGCTACGTCTGGTCTGTCACTGACGACGTTACCAGTCTGAACCCGATTTTCCTGGGTCTGATTCAGGCCGCCGAGAACGAGTCGCGTCTCAGTGGCGAGAGGATCAAGGCTTCTCACCAGCGCATCCTCAAGATGGGTGGTTTTAGGGGGAGGACTCCGTTTGGGTACGACAAGGTGCGCGTGAACGGGGTGTTCAAGCTCAAGAAGAACCGTCTCGAGCAGAAGATCCTCAAGAAGATCGATGATGTCAAGGACACCTTTCAGAAGGGGAAGGGGGCTGACTGGTTCCAGACTGCAAATAGGACACTGGCCTTTGCGATGAGGAAGTATCCTCGTTACCACTGGACAATGGCCATGCTTCACACCAACCAAGGGCAGTACGATGAGTATCTGGTTGAGTCGGAGGATGGGTCCGGAACGATGGATGGGGTTCTCGACGCGATTGAGGACGTGGACGTGGACGCCGGGGACAAGCCAGAGTCGAACGTGTACATCGTCAAGCAGTTCCACGGCATCCGCTTCAACCGCCAGGGGGTGTACGAGGTCATGGTGGAGTGGGAGGGTTACGGAAAGTCTCAGTGCACGTTCGAGAACGTGGTGTCCATGTACGAGGACGTTCCAGAGATGCTGGTGGACTACCTCGAGTCTAGTAAGAGCGTGTACGCCAAGTATGTTCTGATTATGATGTTTCCCAAGACGAAGACGGAGATGGTGTGAGTGGTTGTAGTAAGTAATCAAACTCAAAGCCCTTCGGGGTCGATAAGAGCCAACAATACGCAGATGAGCAAGCAACCAAATGTCTGGAGGAAGAACGTGACGTTCCTCTACGTCAACGACGGATCGATTTGGGAGTCGCTGAGACAAATGGGATATCCTTCGCCTTTGTGCACGTACCAGAATCGCACGGAACTGGTCGCACTCCTCTCGATGAACTGTGTCATTCTGGGCGGTGGCGGATGCAGCATCACGGCACATGTGAGTTTTAATGCCCGATACGGCACAGAGGGCCAACTTGTTCTCAAGTCTGGCGTGAATATGGAGCCTGTGTTTACACAAGGCACGATAGTGATGCAAACCAACGTCGGGGACATTTCGACTCTGGACGGCCACGCGAGAATGTGTCGCGCCCTGACCCAATTCCACCTGGACTGGTTTGCGGGCAAGTACGATGGTGGCACTACCACTTTGTAATTTCAAAAAATTTTCTGGACTAGTTTTTAGCCAGGCCAGTGACTCAACTATAGTCCAACAGACCCAATCTAAAGTACAATGGCCACTCTTTCGTGGGCTGACATGATGGACGATGACGACCGTTCTTCTCAGGACGACCGTTCTTCGACTTCTTCTGTGGGCCCCAAGCAGAGCTACGCTTGTGTGGCGAGGAAGAACGTGGTCCTTCCCGATGTCGAGGCCACTGATGCCACTGGGAAGGACTTCTTCGACGACTTTCAGTTGGTTTCTTCCAGGAAGAAGAGGGACATCGTCGACAAGTGCCAGCAGGCGGTAAACGAGTGGGCCAAGCACAAGAACGAGGTCAAGGCCAACGAGGCCGATCCAAAGGGGATTCGCCTCGTTTGCGATCGCAAGGCCCGCATCACTGTAGACGAGTACGGATGTGGGAACACCTTCGTCTTCACCAAGGCGGAGGAGTACGCCAGACGTGGTTGGCAGACTCCGAGGGTCTGCAACGCTTGCTCGCAGAAGCGTCACAACGACAGACTCAGCCACTGCGGCAACAAGCGTTGAGTCTGGTGGGTGCGAGCGAGTGGTGGCTCTTTAAGTAATCCCTTTCAAGTTCTTGTAGCCCTTCGGGGCGACTAAGAGCTAACAATCGGAACATGGGATCCTTGTTGGGACTATTGATCAGTGGAGCTAACTAGCAACCGGGTTTTGAAAATTAAAAATTTTTAGCGCTTAGGCCTGGGAGGTCGTTGAGTGGCAAATTCAGTACGCCTAAGCTTAGAACACTGTAAAATTACAATGGAGTCCCTTCTCGACCAATTGAAGAGGTGCAACATTGACAATGTTATCGTCGAAGATGACAATATCAAGATTCCGTTGTCTGACATTTACAACATGGTTATCGCAAGGTGTTTCTTTTACGCGAATCCCAATTACCATGACGACGACGGGGATCACGAAGATTGTATCTACTGTGTCTTCGACCGTTATGGTACCGGAGACGACCATGTTGACGATTTTCACACTTTCATGTCCATTAAGTACCCTCACGAGTTTGACCCGGAATTGGGTACTTACCGCAATCTCGTGAAGGGTTGTTCAGAATGGGGAGAGCTTCAAACCCCAGAGTTCTACACAATTAGCGCTGATGTTCTCACAGTAGAACAATTCGCGGAGGCCGAACGATTGGGCAAATTGGCAGGCAAGAAGGTTCCTGAATTGGACCAAGACGATGATTGACTTCGTCCAAACGCGGACCGAAGAACATGTTTGCACTAGGTTTAAATAGCAACCGGGTTTTGAAAATTAAAAATTTTTAGCGCTTAGGCCTGGGAGGTCGTTGAGTGGCAAATTCAGTACGCCTAAGCTTAGAATGTCTACTGCCGCTGCCATTGCTAACGTCGTCGAGGAGGATGACAACAAGCTCGTGACCAGTGCTGACCTCGTGGCCAACACTGAGACTGTCCCTGAGCCTGTTTCTGACACTGAGAGTGTCCCTGAGCCACCTGTTAAGAATTTCTGGTCCGACACTGAGCGCCTCGCCAGGCTTCAAGCTGAGATGCAGAAGATTGCGACGGTCCGCATTCCAGTCATTAGCCTCCCCGAGGCCGTTCTCCTGATGGCCATGGCGGAGGTTCTCGCACACGTCGGTTGGCCCAACTACGCTGAGTTCGACAAGACCCGAACCCTGATCCTGACGAGCAACAAGAAGATTCCCTTTGCGATGAGGCCTCAGAACGTGCGCACTGGGGCCTACGACTTCTGGATCAAGCGTTCTTTCATCCGTGTCCGTGACAGCAACGGTGACATGTACTTCGAGTTCGAAAACAAGAAGTACGACAAGCGCGAGATTTTTATGTCGCGCGAGTTCTGCAACTACCTGAGGGACTTCTGCAACGACATGCCGAACGGTCTGAGGAAGGAGGTCCAGTTCTGGATCTTCAACGCAGAGAGCAAGGGGACCCAAAAGCTGGACCCCGCGAAGGTGAGTCCCAGTGACTTGGCTCTTCTGAAGAGGCAGTACGCTGATCTCGACTTCAACGACTTTGTCATGCTCCAATTCAAGCACAGGGAGCCGGAGCAGCGCGTCGGGGCTGGGGCTGCTGTCGCCAAGCAGGTGGTCGCCAAGCAGGTGGTCACCAAGATCGAGACCAAGGCGTGAGTGTGTGGACTGGGACTGGGTGGTTGGAACGCTTTACAAAGTCCTTAGGGACTCTGTGAAGTCGTTTTACTGGTATGACTAAAAGGTGTCCCTAGGGACTTAGTGCCGTTAGGCCAAGTTAGCTCAAGGCCTATTGTGTATTCAGTAGCCTGAGGTCCCTGTGGAACTCGATCATAACTAGGTTCTTGATGTTAATCCCGTCGACGTCCTTGTCGGTGATCAATGGCTTCACGCACCTCTCCAACCACGATTCGTCGGACTTGGCCCCAGTGCGGGTTTTTTGGTAGAGACGGTTCTCCTCCTTCTTCGCGTTTCCCCAGCGATAGTTCCAGGTGCAGTGGGCGGATTTAGCCACCAGGTCAAGCTGTCTCTTGAAGTACTCGTTCTCGAAAATAATGTCCAGTTTATTGTACTTAGCACCCTTGTATTCGATGTAACGGTTTCCAAACTTCTCGTCCACACGAATGAATGACTGGACAACCCAGAACGGGATGTCACTACCCTTCTTGGCCGGCACGAAGACAGTACGGTCAATTTCCACAGGCGTGGGGACTTGTCCTTCGACTGGACTGTTGAGGTCAATGGACATCATACCGGCAATGGTCTTAGAAACATTTGAAGGGTCATTCCAGTCGCTATCGCCGACCAATGACAGAACTTCATTGACTAGTACCTGAGCCACTACATCAGGGATCTTCTCCTTCACGAGTCTCTTGGACTGATCACGACTGCTCTTAGTCCTAAAAGGCTTAGAATTGGAACCTTGCTTACGATCGTCAGACCTCTGCTCTGGCTTACGGTCACGATCAATGCTCCACGTCTTAGGCTTGGACTTAGGCTTCGGCTTGGCTTGCGTCCACCCTTCGGCGTCAGTGGCATTGGTGGACATTTGTGTCGATTGGGTGAGTTTGGTGGTCAAGTATATGGCGACCCTAAGCCTCGTAATTTTTTTAATGGGACAAAATTTCGAAACCCATTATATATTTAGATCGGACATTTGGGTGAGTTTGGTTCTTACTAAGATCCTAAGCCTCGTAATTTTTAATTGGAGACATTTCGCCGAGAGCGTCCGATAGTACAACCGGCCTACGGCATATACGTACCATTGCGCCGGATACTTTCAGTGCTTTCTATAGAAACCTCTCAGAAATTTGGAGGGTCGGCCATTAATCAATTGATTACGGGACGAGGTCTCCGTAAATTTCGCCGGACCCTCCAAAGTAATTCAGCCTCCAACTAGACCTCTTAGATAGGCTACTTTTCTATCCCGCTTCGCCTAGAACTTTTTGGAATTTTAAGGACAGGTCGGCCATTAATCAATTGATTACGGACCGACATGTGTGAAATTTGCCGGACTAGCGACCCGAACGAGGTCACAAAGGCCCTGCACAGCCCGCCGCGATGGACCCTCCGACCCGGACGAGGTCAACAACCCAGTCATAGAGTCCATCGCGGCGGGCTGCGCAGGGTCTTGACGACATTTTAAGTATTTGGTTAGTAAAGGATGACATCCTACCCAGATCTCTCGAAACTTGAATACGATATAACCAGGCTTCAGTCACTACATACACCTAACTTAGTAATATCAAAGTACATTAGCTACATTACTACAGGTGACTGTGAATCACCGTACGTACCTAACTTAGAACTGGCCCTGCGCGGGTTTGACATAGTCACAAGGTCCAATATCTTGATAAAATTGATGTCCAAACGAAAATTGATGTCCAAACTAAGTACTAAAGGGTCTGAATGCGCAGAACAATTGGTCACCCCGGAGCCAAATTTTGAACTGGTTCATCTTCGTGACGTGCATAAATTCGACTTCCTGTACTCGTGTCTACTTCCATTTAGTTATATCAGTAGTGACGTACTACTTGACGTATGTCTGGATGAAACCTTTGGACCTAATTGTGACGTTTATAAGCTACTAGAACGAGTACCTTATACTAAGAAGTGGTATGGGTTTATCCACGATCCAGTCGGCTACGTTAAGCTATTTGACAATATAGAGTTTGTCAATAGTCTAAGATATTGTGGAGGACTGTTGGTGTTTTCTCAAGCTTTGAAAAACCAGGTAGAAACGACTTTATTACAAAAACAACTAGTCGTCAAAGTCTTCTATTTGTATTACCCAGTACCCGAACCACCAGTCAAATTTGACACTACCAAGTTCAATGCAAAGCCAAGTATCGTTAACGTCGGCCAAACCGCAATTTATTCATTTTATAAGACCAACCCACTACTAAGGTTGTCATCGTCAACATTTGACATTTGGAACAGACCACGATTGGTCCCACTGGACAAGTATCTTCTAAACCCCACCAAAAGTGACGTCATCTCATTGAAATTACTGGACAGTTTGGAAGCCGGGGTCTCCAACGAATGGGACCTGGAACTCCACTTGGACATCCTAAAGGTCCTCAATTCGGTGAACATCTTGATCTGCAAAGAATCGGACCCTGATTACATCCCCAAGTACTCTGAGTTATTGTCAAGAAGTATAGTCTATTCCAACGTACTTAATGGGTCGGCTATAGTCCAATTGAACGAGTGTATTGTCAGAAATACGCCCATCGTAATTAACAGACACCCGGCCGTAGTTGAACTACTTGGCGTCGACTATCCACTGTACTTCAACGACGATAAAGAGTTAGTACTGAGTACCAACCAGATCAAAAAGGCTCACGAATATCTAGTTAAGCTAACCAAGGTTAAGACCAAACTACATCCCGCAACGTTCATCTGCACACTAAATAACTTTATATCTTAGTAGGACGAGGACGACCGGGAAAATGCGGATGCGGGATGCTGTATGCGCGACAGTAACGACTTCGCTTCTGCCTTAAGTTTTGCCCTAAGTCCCACTGGTTCAGGTACAGGGCGGAACCTCGTCTTTAGAGATGCCATTTTCTCTGGGTGTCTATACGCGTAAGCACCTCCGGCAGCAGCTAATGTAGCCGCAATTATCGCAGCTGTTTTCTTAGGGTGTTTCTTGGCCCAGTGCTTTGCTTTACTCAAGTGTCTTTTGATTTTGCCGCCGACTCTCCTCAACGCGCCCTTTCCAAAGCTTCTCGACCTTCTCGATCTTCTAGACCTTCTAGACCTTCTAGACCTTCTAGACCTTCTCGATCTTCTCGATCTTCTCGATCTTCTCGATCTTCTCGATCTTCTCGATCTGCGCCGAGATCTCCGACGTCTCTTTGGCACTTCGTCTTCGTTTTTTGAACCTTTGCGAGACCGTCTAGAACTCAGGGATGAAAGGGCCCAAAGCATTAGATCCTTTTTGGATCTTCTATGGCGAGATCGTCTCGAACCTCTGCGCGATCTTCTTGAACCGCGGCGGGATCGTCTCGAACCTCTGCGCGATCTTTTTGAACCGCGACGGGATCGTTTTGTTAATCTACCATATGGTTTGACTGACTTAGTCACGTAACGTATGTCTGATTCATGATCATTACCCATTTACTTACAAGCGAGATAAAAATTTCTTGTTGCTCAAGTTTTTTCCAAAAAGGTTTTTGGCTTAGAGCTTGAAGTCTGAAGAGTACCAACCACAGAAATGAACGAATCCTTCGATGCCCTTTCAAAGAAGTTCTCGCTGACCGAACAGGCCAAGAATGAATTCAAAGCGTTCTTCGAGAACCAGATAGTCAAAGTTTTCCACAGGCAAGCGGCCGAAGTTGATAAGAAAGTACCATCTGCCGTCAAAAACGTAGCAAAAACGGCCAAAGCCAAAACTGGCGATATTTGCACTGGAAAGAAGGCTGATGGGGAGGCTTGTACCTTCAAAGCCAAAGTTGGAACTGCGTACTGTGGACGTCATAGTCCTGACAAGGAAACCGCTGCCAAAAGCTCCGGTATCAAACCTAGGGTTAAGAAGGAGACCAAGCACGACTGCAATGCGACCATTGTCCAAACCGGTAAGAAATGCATTCAGCCTGGAACTACGAAGCCAGAAGGTTCTGAGCACCACTACTGTAAGCGTCACTCCGAAGGATGGGTGAAGTATGAGGAAGAACTTCAAGATCCACTAAAGTGCTCCGACGCAGAGGACGAACCAGTGGAGGAAGACATCGAAGGAGAGGCCTGAATCAGTTTATTATAGATATCGGAGCAGTTTTTGATTTGATTCCTGCAGTCGTCCAGTGCGTTACTAATTGACTCTTCGGAGGTATTTTTGTTTACTTTCAGTCTGTGTCCGACCTCTACTAGTGTTCTTACATCGCGATCTTCATAAAACTCCCACGGCGGTTCTATTTTACACACTTTGTAGGCTTGACGTATCCACTTGTTGTAATTTCCCCAGACGTTTACGGTAGTTTGGAAGTCCGATCCATAGTTAGTCTTTAGGGTCTCAATCCATTCACTGAATTTGCCTAGTACGTCTTCTAGTCTTACTTCGGACACTAATGCAGGTAGAAAGACGTCCTCGTATACGTTTTGTGGTTGATTGAACCACCACTCAATTGACGAACTGTCGATCCTAAGACCTTTCTGAACAGAGTTTCTAATGCCAATGTGCTCGTTGAAGCTGTCTAGGTTGATCCCAGTATCCAGTGAAAATGCGACCGCAGTCAACTGAGTAATGACTGCATTGTCGCAGAGTCCCACTGTCTGTAAATTGAGCATGATGTCTATAGTTTTGTACTTGGTGTCGTCCATTGGATCCATTTACTGGTTTGTCGTCAAGGTGTTAAGCTGTTTTTTGATTGTCCTGAATTCGATTACACCATCACTATTGTACAGTACCTGATCTGTCAACCAATGGAATAGGGCTGACCCTGCCGCAAATTGTGGCCCGAATGGATTGGCTTCTATGAAGTAGAACTCGCCGTTGTCCAAGAGGGCCAGATCCATAGTGAAATTTGAAGTCTTTCGGGACATTTCCGTTGTCAGCCATATACCGATGAACTTTCTCGTGAAGAAGTCGTTGATGGCCTCTGCTAGTGACACTAATTGACAGTCGTCCAAAGAATCCAGCCACTTGTTGGGCTTGTAAATTTGCTGGACTGAAATGGCTGTAATCTTGTTGCCGTGAACAAAAACACGGAACTCTTTCTCTTGGTTAACAGGCAACCACGGGAGTATATAGATGACCATTTTTAGGTCAGTCTTCCTGAACGCAGAGTGGGTTTTCGTGCACGTACAAATTGACTCCATTATCTGTCTGATACTCGTATAAGGTCCAATACCATGGACACCTGACTTCAGAGAAACATGTTCAGTTCTCACAAATACGCCTTGTTTAATCAGGTTGTCGAAATAGGCGTACCTACTGCAAAAGTCATCCAATTCGTCCAAATGGAGTCTAGAAAATCGTTTCGAAACGTGACCAATATCAAGTGCTTCACCGATCCACCGTAGGTCTGCTTTGTTGGTTACTTTAATGACCTCAAGACCACTGTGTTCGTGAAAAGGATGTACCCAATTTTTCGTATTGGACCACGATAGAACGTCACTATAGTTCTCGGCAGGCATTAAGTTACTAACGTTGTACTTGTCTGTATTAGTCAGGACATCGTCAAGGTCGACCTTGTGAACTTTGATCGTAGTCATTTCCGATTAAAGCCCGCCGTGGCCTAAGCCTTTGTCGTAATTGGTTAGTGTCAGTCGTCCGACGTAACTGGAGTAATGTTGATTACAAGCTTCTGATGTACCACATCCCCTGACCTTGAAATTGTCTGAGGAATGTAGACGATAAACGACGGATCAGCCACTGAACAATACTTGTCACCACCAGTCTTCTTGGCCTTTTGTGTCAGAATGAAGTCCATATGACTAATTTGTTGGAATGACTGGGACGGTCTACTGAGGATATCAATTTTTTTGTTTTTTTAATCTTTTAGAAAGTTTACCATTATATCTTCTTCAATAAACTGATTCAATATATCGCGAATTTCATATTCGTACAAATTATCTTCTTTGATAAATTCAGAACGTTTAGATAGAATTTTATTAATTTGATCGATAGTAAAATTATAATCTGGTGTTCCTGATCTATCTAAGAATCGATAAACAGCTTTAACTATCCCTACATTGATTGACATTGTACCATCTGTGTTGAATGATACAGTACTTTTGTTCTTACAATTTGGAAAACACATAATACAAACAGGTTCGTAAGCATTTTCAAACCAGAAAAGAATTCTATCGTTAGTAATAGTTTTATTACAAACATCGCATTGTTTTCCCATTTTTTTTAAATATTTTTTATGTATTATTTTTAGGGTCTTAAATTTTTAGATTTTTTGTTATTTCTAATTCGTTAAAAATATTTTCTCGCGAATTATTATAGATGATCATTAGGAGATCTAAGAAGAGGCCTCGAAGGTCTCGAAGGTCTCGAAGGTCTCGAAGGTCTCGAAGGTCTAAGAAATTAAGAAATTTTGGATCAGGTGGAGAAAAATGTTATGTGTGTGGTGAAATTGCATGCTTTGAAATAAATATAGTGGATAGAAAATTTACTAATGAAGACCATGACAAAAATAATATTATAGGTAATTTAGATATAAAATTTTATTCATGTCGTGATCATAAATATAAAATAGAATTACAACCAGAGGATAAAATTAAAAATATTTGTGCGCAATAGTATCTTAGCCGCCCCGAAGGACAGTAAGATACAATGCTCCCACCCGGGATCGAACCGGGGACCGTTTCTTTACTTGGATCCATACAGAACCAGATAAGAGAAATGCTCTGCCAGCTAAGCTATGGGAGCTATGGGGCTTTTTTAGGCCCCAATGCGTACAGTGGGATTCGAACCCACGCGGACAGTTACGTCCAGGAGGTATTTAGTAAGCCATTTGGCCTGCTTAAATCTCCCACCTTTGGCCACTCGGTCATATACGCTGATGTCTCACACAGGAATTGGACCTGTTTCTTCGACTGACGCTCTTCCATTGAGCTAGTGAGACGCTTGCTTTACCTCACATGAGGTTAGGCTTCAATATTTTTTATTTTTCCATACCCTTCGGGACTCCATACTCTTCTACAACCACCCAGACCTCCACAACCACAAAAGACCCTGGGAGTCTAAGCCTCGCAATTTTTCGGTTTTAGGCCTCTTGCGCAACTCGATTGAGGTTCTCCAACAATGTCTGGGTCCTCATTGTTGCATCTGGAATCCGTTCGCGATAGATGAACTCGATCAACTCCTCGACACGTGCGAAACACTCTCGGGCAGGCTCCATTCCTTCCCAGTCCTTAAGGATTTCCTTGACGTCGTTAATCCACTCAGTGGGGTTCACAGGCCTACTGTAGGCCGCGTCGGCATCAGCGAATGCCGTAGTAAGTTGCCAGACCGTACCGGGGGCGTGGGGAGGCTGAAGTTGGTCGAGTCTGAACATATTCTCCCTTGAGAGAATGGCGTTGACTAGGGCGTTCTGGTATCCCTTGCGTAGAATGCTGGTCATACGAGCCGCATTACTAAGGTCAATCAGTGCCAACCTAGTACTGGGAGTATATTGGAGAAGGGACACAACCTTCCTGGTCGTCTCAATGATCTCAGGCTCGTGCTCGGAGCACAAGGTGTTCTCACTGTTGTCAGCATTTGAGTCGTACTCCGGGAACGTAGCCAGGTACTCTCGGGACAGGAAAGCGGCCATTTCTTTGGAAGTACGGCGAGTGGTACACTTTTACTAAGGTCACCAATTTTTTTAATTATTTATAATACATATCAATAAATGATAGACTTGTTGGTGTTGATGCTATTACTGTGCTTCTCGGTGGTAAATATAGTACTTGTCGAAACACTTGGTAAAGGTGGTTCTACTAATGGACCTTTTCTGGTTATAGGTGAATCGATATCCGGGGTGTCCCTGATTTTTGTCATGGCCGTACTATTCTACCATTTTAAGCGGGTTTATTGGCCTTCGTAAACAGTGCCAATCGGCCTACGGCCCTATGGCACACCGCCGACAAACCCTTTTTGGAGGACTTTTAGCCAATTGGTCCACGAAAAAGGGTTTGTCGGCGGTGTGCCATAGGGCCGTAGGCCTATTGGCACCTTGTACGTAATCATACCATACCCACGGAGCCCAATAAATTTTGATGCTTAGGCCAATTGCACGGCCACGTCTAATTGCACGCCCATACCCAATACAATGACTACGTCGCCAGATACCGAGTTTCAATTCGTAATCAATGCGGATACTAGTCTATGTAATGCCCTCAGACGTTGCATTATCAGCTCTGTCCCTAGTATAGTGATCGATAGCGTCTGTATCAAAGAAAATGACTCGCCTCTTTGTGACGAAATGATAGCCCATCGGTTGGGACTGATCCCACTAAGGAAGACTAGCCAATTGGACCCCACCACCGAGTTTAAGATCAGACTTGAAGAAATTGGCCCAAAGAGGGTGTATGCTCGGGACATTGTCTTTCCGCCAGGTATCGAAACAGTGAGTCCGGATATTATCCTTCTGAACTTGGCCACCGACGAATGTATCAAGCTGACAGGAACCACTGAAGAGGGAAACGCAGTGGATCAGAACCATTCTAAATTTAGTGTGAGTTGTGGGACTACGTATAAAAAACTATCGGACGAGTCCTTCTTGTTTATTATAGAAACATCGGGTTCGGTTGGTGCCAAGGAGGCACTTTTGAAGGCTATACAGATCATTAAGGAGGACCTGATCGGATATAAAAAAATGATCTAGACTATCTTGTTTCGGTATCAAATATAACCAAAACTCCATTCTCATCATGTGCAGAATTATGTGAATAATTGATTTTCTAAGTTTAGTACTCGATCTTGATTTCCTTTTAATTGATTTTCTCATTTATAATTATAAATATAATCATTTACAAATGGAGTTAGAAACTGTTTCAAAAAAACTGATTGATATACTTAAAAACGTTTTTCCAAACGAAGACACATTGAAATCTTTTTTAATCAATTGTTATTTTAGCAAAATTGTAAACACCCCACATGCCCCACACACAATTGTAAGAAATGTAGAAGGAGTAAGTGGACTACATATAATATATGATGCATTTAACGAAGAAACAGAGAAACGTTATTTTAGTCAACCAGATCTATGGCCTCCTGCTGAAATTAGTGGTGGCGGTAGTTCAAGAAGTGGGACTGTTGTTTCACTTTACCAATTTCCAAAAGAACTTTTTGAAATATTTGAGACCATTCAAAATTCAACATTTATTAATCCTGAACAATTTATCATTCCTGATTATTGTCTTTGCTTGAGTTATCCAATTGGGTCAACATTTTCAGGTCATTTTGATTCAAGATTTAGATGGGGACTATATATCATAGGTGTGAATCTTGGAGCGCCATGTGTATTAACAATGAGCTTTCCAAAAGACCCCTCAAAAACAAAAAAGATAGTACTTCCAAGAAGAAGTATTTATGTATTTTCTGGAGATTCTAGATATTTGTATAAACATGCAATATCCAAAATTAATACTTTATCTACTAAAGATGCAGAACCGGCAAATAAATTCTGGAATAGTACTGGAATTAGAAGATCTTTTACACTTCGTTCAACAAAAGTATATGAAACCGTTTTTCTCGAAAAACGACTAAAATTAACTGGACCTGGTGTAGTTATAAACAAGATGATAAGTGAGAATAAACTATATAAACCCAGAGGAGATTATGCCGAAACAAGATCGTTAAATTCCGAAGAAATAGCAAAAGAAAGACAAATGGCAGAATTTCAACTGAGTAGATTGAAAATGGATATTAATAAACAGACACCGTTCAAAACCAAGACGCAAACGCCACTCGAAGCGTCGTCCAAAAAAGTCGAAGTCTAATAACTGACCAAACCAAAAAATTCACAGTTTTAGGGCGGGTTGGCGTAGTTAGCGTAATCGTTGTAGAGTAGATTCAAATGGATCAAATCATATGTGGCTGGACTACGTACAAGGGGAGCCATTGCAAGAAAATCGTGTCGCTTGACGACGATAAGCATCTGACAAGACTATGTGGCTTGCATCGTGAATTGATTGGACTGTACACAAAAGTTGATCCTGTCGTTGACGACGAGCCCTTGTGCGAAACGTTCAAAGATATCAAGGTGGCCCCGAGGAGCTACAAACATCTCAGGTCGATAATGTCTTCGTTTAATAACGAAGACGATATCGTTCAAGTATACTTGGCAGGAGGGTCCACCGAGGAAGCAGACATCTCAAACATGGACTTTATTACCTTGAGCTCTGACGGTTCAAAGTTCTTCTACAATCCCAAAAAAGGTCAGAACAGGGCAAAAGACCTCAAGGTAATTCTAAGACAGTACTGTCAAAATAGCGGGGTTATTGGGTTCAATTCGACCAAGTTTTGCAGGGAGTGCTATGAGAAGCTCAAGGATGTACCCAGAATTTCGTTGATCACTGGGGAGTAGTTCCAAAGGACTTGGTATCAATTGCCATATTGGCCATTGCGTCTGCGTTTGTGTTTAGATGTCTCAGCACGTGAGTAAATTCGACATTTTTGAAGCCCTTGAGTAGATCTAGAACACTCCTGTGCAATGGAACTAGGTGAGGAGCCTTTATCTTCCAATTACCCTTGCATTGCTCGATTACGAGTTTGGAGTCTCCGTAGATCTTAACAGACAGTTCGCTGTCGAGCGAATGGCTCTTTTGCAAGGTACTGAGCTGTTCTAGTCCGAGTATCAGACCATTGTATTCTGCAACGTTGTTGGTTTGATGTCCTAGATACTTGTATCCTCCGTGTGGTGTGTCTCCATTTGTGATCCAATAACCTGCTCCGGCTGGACCCGGATTGCCGCGTGATCCGCCATCAAAGAATAGGATCACCTGCATTTTTAGTCGACATCAGAGGTACCTAGGTACCGCTGGGTTATACTTTAAGAATCAACCTCGTCCTCGTCCACTAGTCGTAAATAGGACGCTTCTTACCGTTGCGGTCTTCGTGGTGTTCGTCTTCGTGGTCTTCGTGGTCTACTTCTTGGATGACTTCTAGGTATCTCAACTGGCCGAGTCCTTTGTATACGTAAGTGTACTGTATCACCTGTTGACCAACACACAGTAGGTTACCGCAATGTGCACAGTATTTCTGACCACGCGTCTTTCTGGGCTGATAACGAACGTCACTGCCGGTAGTGCCTCGGAACAGAAACATGCCCCATATTTGCGCGGTAAAATGATTACCGAGGCAAGTGTAGGCGAGGGTAGTCAACCAGTTTTGTTACTAATGTCTATCAGTCTATTGTAATCTTTCTCCGATATCTCAAGTTTCCAGTCAATTTCCTGGAGAATCTTCCGTTCGAAGAACACATAGTCTTCAAGCTGGAAACCCCCCAAATTAGACCAGAATTCTACC